>Ga0182004_10002724_pt1 | contig 13854 bp, 8 predicted proteins | sample Sormic07211540_1_FD_120479 | JGI IMG/M metagenome (GOLD analysis project Ga0182004, IMG submission 120479) | Endophyte microbial communities from Sorghum bicolor roots, Mead, Nebraska, USA - 072115-40_1 MetaG | ecosystem: Host-associated > Plants > Roots > Unclassified | place: USA: Nebraska...
ACAGCGGCATGGGCGAACGGGGCTGGCGTCGCGGGCAGTGCGGCCGGCATGGGAGCAAGGGCGGGTGCGTATAGAAACGGGTGGTTTCTTCCCAACGGGGATTTCACCGTTTCTTTGTGCATCAGGACGAGGGAAGACTTCGTTTCCTGATGAAGAAACGATTTCTTATGTTTTGCTTCTCTTTTCTCATTTATTGATCTGTCATGTCAGCATTTTTGCTTAGGTGGCATCTCATTTAATAGAGATAGAAACCACCGTAAATACCCATTGGGACTGCCCTGAAAGCCGCGCGGGTCACTCGCGTCGGTCCTCGTACGTGTATATACAGTATAGTGTGGGAGTGTGGGCGTGTGGCGGCAGTCTCGCTCCATCTGTACTGTACTAGTAGTGGCGTGTGGCGATGGCGTGGCGTAGCGAGAGACGGTCTCTGTCTCGTAGCAAGCGCCTTTCGGTGCTGCCTGGTGCCCGGGCAGCGTAGCTCTTGTGACGACGACTAATGGTTTTTGGAAGCTTTGAGTGTGATGCTTCTCAAGCGGTGGAGTGCAATGATCTGAGATTTAAGCGGTGGAGTAGTACTCTACTGTGGAGTTTTAGCCAGTTATTGCTTGCATTCCGCTTGTCTAATCGACAACGTGTATTTCTTGTGTCCTCCTTTTTGTTCGACAAGGACGTGTACGTATATACAATCGAACGTAGGAGTATGTAGATTATTATGTGGTAGCCCGGCCGTGATGATGAGCCGTACACGACCAAAAAGATTCCACCATGTAAAGGTGCAAGATGTCATCAACCAAAGCATGGTCGATTGTGTGTTGTGGGCCACGTACTACCTAGTATATACCTAGAAGCAAGCTAACACGAACTGTAAAGCGACGCATACGTGGCATGCTAGAGTCTAGACCTTGCGCTGCTTATTATCTCAAGGTCACCCGCAACAAAGGCTACGTACGTGGCTCCTCGACCATATAAAGTGATTCCTTTGCTGACTCACTCAGGCGTGTCGCCGATGAAGATAAAAAAAAAAAAAGAAAGTTGTTTGCTCCTATTCACTTTATTTTGTGTACTCTTACCAATACAAGAAATGTTTTTTGTTCTTTCTTCGATCAATGGACGTGTAGTAGCAACAAGTACTCTACTCGTACACGCACGCACAGCACAGGATGAAATTGTGTGTACCAGCTAGCATCCTACGCCAACTACCAACAGAAAGCGCAGAGAGAGTCCCAGACACATGAACAGTACACGTGGTGCACGAGAGAGCGTACAGGCAGACACGCAGCGCCGTCGCGTGAGTGAAGGCAGCCACGCCGCATCCCAGGAAGCGGTGCAAAGAGGCCAAATTTCGTAATGGATGAGACGATCGACGACGCACGTCACGCATTGACGACTTCGTTCGATGGGCACCAGATGGAAATGGAACCACGCATGCATGCATGCAGCCATAATGCACGCTGCCACAGGCCACAAATAAGGCCCACCGAACTATCTATCTCAACGGTCCAGCCCTGAACCCAGAACATGGTTCAAAATTCAAAGTTTCAACAACAACTTGGGTAAATAAGATCACCTGATCGAGCTATCCACCGATCCACATCAGTTTTGGTTCCCATCTCCACCGCTTTCTTTTTCTCTTTTCGATGGCACGGTCGTGTGTTAGCTTCAGTTTCTTCTTCAACCGCTATCTTCTTTCTTAGACGGCATATATATACCTGCTTTCTTTTGACATTATGACATATAGTAGACCACCAGTCACCAGAAAGCTTAATAGTAATGATAACTATAAATGGTAGCATGCATGTAATTCACCAATTCCACATGCATATAAAGGGATGTAACATTTCATAAACAGGACCAGATTAGTCCATGACAGTAGCTCTGTATTTTCCTCCATCAAAGTCTTTTTCCCATAGGACCATGTTGCATTCCATCTCATTATACATTGTGCAGAGTAAACAAGATTAAATGTCGCAAAGTTCAGCAATAAAATGGAGAGGGATAACTAACCAGTAATGCTTGACATAGATTTCAGGACGGTAGAAGAGAAGCTTTGAAAACTGCTAGAACAAAAGTCAGGTCGGCGATGGATGCTGAATTCAGCCCATTTTTGCATCTCCCGCTGGTTTAGGCACATTCATAACACAATTTTCTTCAGCCAAAAAGATCCAAATTTCTTAATACAAGCAAGAACACAAGTAAAAGCTATACTTTACCCTTTCTGCCCTAGAGAACCTAGCGGATGCAAGACTAATCGAACAATTTTTGGATGGTCCAGGATATGTAGATGGGTCGGTAGGGAGAGAAGAGGCAAGGTTCCTCCAATTTTGGGATGGTCTTAATGCGGTGGTGACGCATTATTGGATAGAGTCATGGCCGGGCTGGGGCGCCAAAGAAGGCAGAGGTAGTGGCTGCAGCACAAGGGGGAGGGGTGGCTTCGGTGGTAGGTGGTGGCAGCGGAATGGCAGATGAGGTTAGCGACAGCGGCGGATGGGGCTAGAGTGGTGGTGGAGGCGTAGGTGGTAGGGGCTCGAGCGTCGACAGTGGAAGGGCTTGAGCAGTGACGGTGGGAAGAAGATGCACATGGACTGTGGAAGGAAGAAGCGCGAGGACAAGGTATGGATTGGAAAAGATAAGGTAGGGAAGTACAGTGCTCGCGTGGTGGGAATATTTTGTGCTTTCCTTTTACCTGAGTGTGCGCGTCATAGTGACTGCTAATTGGGCCATCTCTCAGCTTCAGCGCGAAATGAGCACGCCATCCATCGCCTTCTGGGAACTCAGCATGCCAATCCAATCCCTATAGTAGGAGGGGCTGAAACCAAGCCTCTGTGATGGCGGAATCCTTTTTTCCGTTTGGGGTTGGGCCACGTAGGGGAAGGCTGACGGCTCCTGATGGAAGAGGCTCACGGGATGGGAATGGTCTAAGCCATAAGGGAGAAAAATGGTTTGGGGTAGTGACATCTTGTCCACAATAACACATATTATTACCATCTGGATCTCTCGTATCTATAATTCTCATCATCCTTTATTTAGTGCCAACTACTAGACTAATTATTAATAGAACCCTAACCCATTGGACTAAGGACATGCGTTCTCTGCACCAAATCTTTGATGTTCAAAATTGTATGGGATACCACACTTTACATTGACACATCCAAATAAACCATGAATAAGCCTATGATAAATGACCCTTTTCTACTTGGGAGAGGTGATGCACTAGCAAATGAAACCAGTGACAATGATGTGAGTATTTCTACCTATGACTTCTTATTGTTGTGATTTAGGGAACTGGGAATATATGAAACTATTTGGGGGTAATATATGAAACTAGGAAAGAAAAATATGTGTGCAAAAGATCGGTGTAATTAACACCTCAAGCAAGACATTAGAAGATATAACAAGACATGCAGAAAGTCCAAGACACAAGTTGGAACTAAGTCGATTGGATGCAAAGACTCATATAGTGGTGGTGGTTGTGCTACAAGATCACTAGAATATATGGTATCGTTGTTCACTAGGGGAGTTTTCATTCGCCGGAAAACTCCGATAACAGAGGCAGCATCGGATGAAGAGAAATTTCACATTTTAAGAAGTCAAATAATCTTAGATTTCACTAAATATATTAATATAAGATTATTTGACTCGAAATCTCGGACCAAACTGTGCAATTAGTTTTTATTTAGTCGAAAACTCAGAATTGACGAGACGAATCTTTTGAGCCTAGTTAGTCCATGATTGGACAATATTTATCAAATACAAACGAAAAATGCTACAGTGTCGATTTTCCAAATGTTTTTGGAACTAAACAAGACCTAACTAGGCTTAAAAGATTCATCTCGTAAATTACAAATAAACTATATAACTAGTTAATATTTTTATTTATATTTAATACTTCATACATGTACCGTAAGATTTGATATGACGAAAAATTTAAAAAAATTTGTAATTTTTTTAGAACTAGACAAGGCAATAAATTGGAGGCTGCTGGCCCGGATTCAGCCCATCCACGTGGACAGGAGTACCCGCCGTACGAATCCGATTCGAGGCTGCTCTTGCTTCGCTCTGATCGGTCCAGTACTATGGTGGGCCGGGACTCGCTCTACGGACAGGCAATGGCCGCACACGTGTGCCGTGTGCACGCCTACCCGGGTCGAGTGGCCAGCTTGAACAACAACAACGCCTAGCAAGTACGGGCACACGGGTGTGTACACTGTACAGCATTGTGCCGTCGAGGGACTGCCCGTCCACACGGCTAGATTTTGTACGCAGTGTTTGGTGCCGCGAGATCGATCTCTTTACGTGTCTGGCGGCGAGATTAAGTACAAAAAATATGCTGCAGTACACAATTTCAAGGGGCTTCGGCAGCTCCAGAATACGCTGACATTATATGGAATAGATAGATGAAGAGAGATGATAAAAGTTTTGTGAGATGAAATGAGATTTACGTGGATGAAACTTATATACACTGTTTCTAACACATTGAGTCAAACTGGGACATGAAACCCCCAAGACTGGCCTTAACTAATTGCCAGTTCCATAGTTCAAGCAATTTGATTGAAACGGTGTCTGTACTTGCCTGCTGGCCACGTTGCCCGCTTGCTGTATATATGCCCAAGGCAAATCGTTTCTGAAAAACTGATACAGAAAGAATTCTGGCATACAAACTACGAACATATACACAGCAAAACTTCTGTCGGTTCCTTCAAGATTCAGCGTTGGGAATCTTCATCTGGATGTTCTGTACTGTAGAGTGAGTTCACTTAGCACTTTTGTACATGTTGTCAATCACGCCCTGCAAAATTGGAGGATACAACTCAGAAAACACTTTCCTGTCTCACTGCAACACACAGACCCATAAACAAGCAAAAGAATGATAAAATGAAACAATAATAGACTCAGGTATACAAGCATCACTATTGTAACAGGTGAGAATCAAGAGATACTATTGTAACGAAACAATAATAGCTTAAACTAATTCAAGGACATTTCAATAAACACACTGTTATGCTTGCAATAAACAGAATATACTGGACCAACTTTGCGCCAATAGTTCTATGAGAAGTACCTGGTAGTACTTGAGCAGTTGTGGACGCTTCTTTTTGTATGTCGGAGTGATCAAATCACGGTCCATGTCAAATGGTACTGGTTCCAGGTGCACATCTTTTATGAATTCAAAACCTTTGAGCTGAGGAAACAAGTTGGGTTATGATTCTCATCAGTAGCAAGCAGATAAGAATCGTTGGAACAAGCAAAACAAAAGAACAATCATATTCCTCACCTTCTTTTCTTTTCCTATTCTTGACAGTTCTCCTAAAATGTATTCTTTTGCTTTTGGATTCTTGCACAAGGACTCAAAATCACCACTTATTCCATTTGCTGCAGCCCAACTCTCAAGAGCCTCCTTGTTGGGATTGACCACAGCAACAAGGAAGGACTCAAAGCTGTTCCCATATACCCATATCTAAAAAAAAGAAAAAAAAAAGAAAAAAGACAATTCAAGTTCCTTCTGCAGAACAACTAGGACAGAAGCATATGCAAAACAATCCAGTTTTATTAGCATTTCATATATAGAATGATGTTACAGAAAAATTGAAAATACCAGAGAAATTAAAATGTTGAACATTACATACCGAGTCTGAAGCAGAAACAAGGCCGTAAACATTCTCCAAATTTTCAACCGCCACATATTCACCCTGCGAAAGTTTGAATATATTCTTTTTGCGATCGATGATTTTCATACATCCATCAGGTTGCCACTCACCAATGTCACCTGCAACAGAACATGGAGACGTGTCAGATTTCTGCTTGGTTGAAGCACAAAATAGGAAATTCTGGTGATGGTATATGATTGGAACCCTGGAGTTCTACATGGAATTTTAACTGCTAACAATGTGTGTCATAAAAATTGTGATCGCTATGTAAAAGCAGAGCAGTAGTACGGGCAACACAATACCAGTGTGGAACCATCCATCAATCAGGACCTCCTTTGTAAGGTCTTCGCGCTTGTAGTATCCTGAGAATAATGTTTCTCCCCTGATGCATATCTCTCCACGAGGCGTGCTCGCCAGTGCATCGTAATCCATTTCTGGGACCGACTCCAGACGAACATCGATGTTTGGCACTGGGGGGCCAACAGTTCCTATCATGGACATTTGATTTGGTAGCGAGACAAAAGATCCAGCACAAGTTTCCGTGAGACCTAAAAGGAAAGAAGATGAGTGAAGACATTCAAGTACGGGTATAGGTTGGAGAAGAGAAGCAAGTTCTGTTCACATCCTCAATAAAAGCATCATCAGCTTGCACGTGACCTAACTTGGCTAGAATATATTAATTTCTTACTATTCTTCTCTATTTATGTTAAAATGATTTTTAAAACTAAGTGCATGTCATGAAAAAATAAATAAAAGTGGACCATTCTGCTGACAGAATCTTATTTATTGGGTGATCGTTAACTACACCGACTACAAGCCAACAGCATTGGTGATGCTGCAAGCAGAAAATCAATAACGCAGTAACTTAATTTACACAGTTACACCAATTTTCCATGCTTTCGTTGTGGATCTTAGACACTACTAAATTATAAGGGGCTCCAACTAGACAAACCGCAGCATAAAAATGTCAGTACTCAGGACTCCCAAATCAGGAGCAAGGTTTTAACATGAATCAATCGCAAGAGTAGGAATTTCTAGCTTTCACATCACAAAAGAAATGTACCATATCCTTGTAAGACATGTGCACATGTCACCACTCGCAAGTATTCTTCAACATGGGTAGCAAGTGGAGCAGCTCCAGATAAAATAACTCTAACGTTTCCACCAAGACCCTCTTTCACCTGAAAACCAATAAGTTCAATTCTAAATGGTAAATAGTCTAAAGAGCATACATAATCAAGAATTGTTGTCTGCCTAGTTTGATTACCTTACTAAAAACTACTTTGTCACATATGGAAGCAGCTTCATTGTGCTTAGCTCCTCTCATCATTCTAAAATGCTTGCTGCAAAATACAATGTGGACTTAAATACTTTCACTTGTAAAATGTGAGTAACTGCAGGTACAGGCACTTATTGGTCAAAGTAAAAGGTTATCATTAGCACACTCAGAAGAAATATTGATTTTAGAATATTTAGGACAGAAAACTTACAATTTGTAAGCAACATTAAACAGTGTACTCTTTAAAAACCCACCAGAGGATATTTTAGCTTGTAGTCCTGAAAACAATAGGTAAATGTGAGAAGAGAATACCCATGAACACGCAAAGCCTTTTGAACCGTGAATGGAAACTGCACCAATAGATAGACAAAGACATCAGGTTCATGCATGAGCTTATACGAAAGACTGAAACAACCTCGCCTAACAATTCTTCCTTTTTTTGAACACAATGGCAGGAGCTCTGCCTTTCAATTAAGGAGAAATATAATTGATCCAGTTTATGAGGAAACCAGGTCTGAAAACCTCACGGTCGCACAGTTTATAACAATTCTTCCTGTAGTTAGAGAACGAATGCAGATTCATAAATTAAATAACAGACTAATGGGGTAAGCCGTACAATCAGGACATGACGAAGTAGCTAAGAGACTAGAGACGATATGGATATATATAATCTACTAAGGTGAATAGTAGATTAGGACATCTGGCTAACGCACCTCAAGATTATTATGGGCCCACCAGATACAGTTGTACAAAAAAACAAAGGTGCAAGTTACAGCATAAGCATTAATTAATTAATGAGAAAGCGCAGAATAAGTACTTAATGAAGGAAACTAATAGACCTATAAGCATCAATGCCAAAAACAGCCTGATAATAATCATACAGTACATTGTATTATTCTGCTGCTCATAACCACATTAGATATCTCATCCATGAAAATTATTTATGAGACTGAGACAAGCCATAACTAGTTCGTTACCAGAAAATATCCGATCAAGAACCCGAGGAACAGCACACATAATTGTTGGTTTCAGCACACCAATATCTTCAACTAGCAGCTTAACATCCTGCAACAAAGAAGTTACAGTCACAGGAGCCCCAACATAAAATGACAAAAAGGTATTCAGGTGAGAACAGTGTCATTGATGCTTACCCCTCGCCAGAATCCAATAGAGGCACCATGGAAAATAAACAATTCCTCCACAACACGATCAAAAATGTGTGCAAGAGGAAGGTAAGACATGTAAACGTCGCTTTCTGCCAACTGAAAATCTCATATTGTAGAAGATATTAAATGTCTGCCAGTGTGTAAGGTAAGGTCACATAATTGAAGAGCTTCAAGAACATCTCACCTCCTCGTTTTGAGAGCTAAGTAACCTGTCCACACCTGCAATGAGACAAATAATGCTCGCATTTGATATCAATACTCCTTTCGGGTCACCAGTAGTTCCACTAGTATACATTATAGTGCATATATCTGACTTCTCCTTGACTGGAAGATCAAATTCTTGGTCAGCCGCCTGCAGATATGATCATGTAAATGGATGGGTAAGCATAGTCAACAAATTTCTTATATGAATTGTACAGTTAAATCAATCACTAATTCATTTTGTGTCAGCCATAAATAGGTCACTGTAGTAAAAAGGTCATATCAACTAACCAATTAAACCAACATTTAAGCTTGAGTAATTTGTCATCAATAATGTACTATTGTATGATCATGCACAACAACAACAACAACAGACTAAGCTAATTTGCAATGTCAGAAGTCTTTATTTTGATGTTCCGCGAATTGTGTTTTTTCTTCTGTAGTGATTCAGTCGCATGTTGTGGATAGCCACAACATTAGAAAGCTGTAAATCCATAATACCCCAATGAAACCAACAAAGAGCTCGAGCACCTTACCAGGGACAGAAATTCATCCCATGAGTACACTGATAGCCCATATTTGCGAACTTCTTCCTTCTGTTCTTGAGTTACCTTGCCAAAACTCACGATCGCTACAATAAGAAATGTATAATTTAGTTTCATGATATTTAGTTCTTGATGTTGGAATCCATCGAGGATATATCAAACTTACTTTTTAAGAACTCATTTGACTTGGGTAAAGTCTTCACGAGCTGCCCAAGTTGAAAATATTCAACATGCATTTAGACACACCAAACATATGTATCGATAATAGAACACAAAATATCATATCAGCGACACAACTCTCATAACTTTGGCGCATAATACAACAACAAAAAGACCATATTGGAGGTATGCTTAGCTAGATATAAATTTTGACTCGTGGAATGTATAACCAACATACTTAACCATAGCCCTCCTCCCTGCCCCCACCCACCAAAAAAACCCTCCTCTGCATCATGACATCATCTCTTCCACCTCCACCACACCGCCCAAATTATAGCTAGATTATAGAAAACTCTATATATGATTCTATTGATCAAGATAGGTGAACATGACACAGATTATACTACACACTGCAACCCTGTTAATTCTGCATGCATGGTAAAGAACCATACCAGCTCAATTTTCTTTTCCTCAGCAAAAGCAATCTCAACTTCTGCATGGCACAGAATAAACTCTATCGCACCAGCTCCTACAAAATGGGTTTGGTCAATAAGAAAACTGAACTGTATTCAAGGCCCATTTCTCAAAGAAAAGGAATGTGGTGCACTGATGCACAACCAATAAAACCTAGCAAGATGAACTACAGACAGAAAGTGGCTCATTCATGTATAGCAAAATCTGAAGCCACGAAAATGGCAGAACATATACCAAGTGTGTCGTATAATGGAACACAGTAGATTCCATGGGCGTTGCAAGCCTGCAAAGGATAAAGATTTTAAGGTGAATAATTTGACAAGGAAACTTATGAACACAATGATTTAGTTTGTTCAGAATACAAACTTAGTGCTAATTTTTCCAGCCAAAATATGAGAACATATTGAATCAAAATCTGGTGACACAACGTTTTACCTCCATTGTGATAATCCATTCAGGACAGTTAGCACCATAGATACCACAACGACTACCCTGCAAAATTGCCGTATTGATATTTTTAGTCAGCAAGAGATGGCACCAGTGCGTCAAACTGATGTGCCTAAGGTGACCAAAAGTTCCCAGTGTTCTTCCAAAGTGAGAAGAAAAATACAACTTCTTGATGCTCAGGTAAATTAGTATCGTGGGTTTGTGGCGAACAAAATAGCAGAACACTAAGAACAGTGACCAAACCTTTGCAAGTCCGCAGCTCCTAATAGAGTTACCAATTTTGTTTGCAATGTCAAATACCTCGTTATATGTCTTCCAGACATATGCACCAGCCTATAATACGAGGCAAACTGTCATTGGGCAAAACACCATATTGCTGGAGCTTCCAGGCAAAAGGAAGTTGTTCACCGACTAGTTACCTTCCCATCAACAATCTCGCGGTGGCCAAGCATTCTGTTGTTTGGATACTTCTCCACGGCCATGCTGTGTAAGGACCCACAGACTAAAGAAATTAAGTATGTGGAGACAAGAGGCCACTAAATTTATTGAAATGAAGAAAAAATAGGTCACCCCAAATTTAAGAGTTGTCAGAAGAAAGTCAGAAGTAAATGCAAAGGGACGACCTATATTCTGTTAATTCCCCTGGCTAATTTAAGAGTTGTCAGAAGTCAAAAATGCAAAGGTCAACAGTCGAACATTAAAACAAACATGAGGCCGTTGTTGCATTGACACCAGGAACCATCAGACTGAAAGAAAAACGTGCGTGACATGTGCAGTACAGAATAGCATTCCACATCAACGTGCGTGACATGTTTGTATCGCCAGCCAGTTCTACTGATTCAGACAGCCAAACTTGATTAACAGTTTGGCAGGACGATAGACGAGAATGAACCAAACGACTGCAGTGCCTACCGACCAACATATATATAGATCTTACCCATCAGGAACTGCAAGGAGTGGCGATCAGTAAAACGTTGTATGCAAGCAAATCTGGCAACAGAAACAGAGAAAGTGAAGCATCCGAGATTTGCTATCTGCCTACGGAACGACGAAGGACGGGATCCGGAGCAACCGAGAACCTGAAAGAGTGATTGCATCACAACTGCCAAGCGAATCTAAGTGTAACTAATCAGGATCTCAAAACATCCCACAAAAAACGGTAGGTGAGCATGCCAACTAATCTCACACATAAATCCCATATATAATTGGATTATTATGTTTTTGGATCAAAAGCAACTGGAGCAGACAAACGATAAGCTAATCCACTACTATGTTTTTTCAGGTATGCTAGCATAAGCAAACAGCTACCCCAAAATTTGAACACGTACCAAATCCAAATCTCCATGAAAGAGAACAGATGACAGATAGACATTCATCGACGGCTTCTGAATCTTACTGTACAAGAAGAATCGCCTACACATTAATCACCAGAAGCCAACAAAAAAAGTTTCCAAGGTAACTCCTCCACCACCCGTGGTCTAACGGCCCGCTAGTGCAACGGCAAGCTCAAAACCCCCCCACCCGCGCACGCGCAAAGACGGGGCCGAAGGGCGTCGAAGGGCGCGCGCGCGCGAGAGAGAGAGAGAGAGAAGGAGAGCTCACCGGAAGATGTCGTAGCAGCAGTCCATCCCGGGGACGGGCGGCGGGAATCCGTCGCGGGCGTAGGCGCTCCGGTAGGTGGGCCCCACGGACGGCCGGCCATCGGCAGCCGGGCGGCCCGGCTCGACCTCCACCACGTTCTGCATCTCGCTCGCTCCTGGGCGCTCGTGAAACGCAGCAGCGTCTGCTTTTGGTGGACTCCCTCCGTTCGCTGAGGAACGACGAGCGAGTGGGGGGACTCGATTGCTGCTGGACGCTAGCAGACCGGGACCAGGGGTGTGTTAAAAAGGAAAAGCCGCCGGGACCAGGGAAAGAGACGGAGGACGGCGGGCGCGGGCGCGGGCCCATCTGACATGGGGCGTGGGTATCCGGGACTCCGGGTGGGTGATGTTGGGTGGCCAAGCCGCCAAAGCTCGTGCGAGCTTCGTTCGGGGTATTCGGGTTTCGGGTGGGTGAGGTTGGGTGACCAAAGCGGGGAACTGTGGGTTTCTTTCTCGTCAAGCTCTAGGGGTTCACTCGCTGCGTGACACGTGAATCCACACGGAAACGCTACTACTTGTGTGCAGTTGTGCGGTCGGGAAATTTTGGTGTCGTGAGCTCTTTTGTTGGAGCAAGAAACCGAGAGAATTTTATGCCATAATACTAGTGCCTGAAAGCGAAAGTTGTAGAAGTTTCGTCGTGTTTGTGGTTTGTCCCTGGTGTCAACCTCTCGAAGAACTACGGGTGCATCTTTACGACGTAAGTTGTTCATCATGATACTCTATAAACTTGCACTAACTTAATATGATAAATGTGAAGAAGAAAGATCGCAGCAGGCGACTTCGCAAAATCGAATTATGAGAGATGTATCGTAAATCAATGTGCTATCTCTTAGCTTCACGTAATCACGTTAGTCTTTTATTTTATTTGTTTGAAACTTTGAACATGTTCTTATTGTAATGTTTCTACTTGAAGACCTTAATAATTGAATAATCTGAAAGAAGGAAATGATTCGGTGTGGATAGCTAATTTACAATGAGTATTTCTTTAAAAAAAACAACAATGAGTATTATATAGTGCCTCTATGTAGACAAATATAGTTTACGCAAAACGTAGCAAAATTATGATATTCTGCAACACTGTTTGAAGCTGAATCTATTCGCCTTCAGAAGTTCACAATCTAAATCTTATGAATAGTCAGAGTTGATAAAAAATGGTTACTCAACATGATCAAATACAACACTTTTATGTTGGTAATTGTGCCGACGGGTTTTATCTAAAGAAACTCTACTCTCTGTCTCTCTTTTTATAATTAATCTACTAAGTCATTAAATTTGTTGTCGTGTCACAATAATTAAATACAAATAAACTCGGATTAAACTGCCTTAGAAGATGTTTGATCCTCATAGCTAATGCTCCCTTCGTCTCAAAAAGAGTGTCGTTTTAAAATTTTAGACGTCTTCTTAATAATTTGTCTTTGTCTTATTCATTTTTTTCATAAATATTATATATTTTGCTAAAACTTATTTTATCATTAGAGATACTCTACTAATAATTTATTTATTTTATAATTTACAAAAGAAAATGAATAAAATGAACGGTCAAACATGAAACGTCACTTTTTTGGACAGAGGAAGTAATTATTATTCGTCAAAACATAGTTGCACAGATCTAAACAAACCTATCTAATTGTTACATTGGATTATCGACTACTCTCTCTACCTCAAAATAAGTGTCATTCTCGCTTCTCCTTAAAATAAGTGGCATTCTCGCTTCTCGAGTAGTCAAATGTTTTTAACTTTAACTAAATATATAAAAGAAAATATTAATATTTATAATACACAAGTAGTATCACTAGATCGTTAAATCTATTTTTATTATAAACTGATTTAAAGATACAAATATTGTCAATATTTTCATAATAAATAACTAGAGGTTGAAGATGAGGGCAAAAAAGACATTTCTCCCACCATCTCTTTCTGCAAATACGAGAATATTAATAAAATAATAACTATGGTGTGCTACAACAAAAAAAACTCCAATTTTATAATGGTACTACCTAATTTCTGAGTTGGCAATGTCCAACAACATATTAGCTGCTGATAGTTAGTCACAACTATTATTAGCTGCTATTAACTACTTTGATTCAACTAACTAATAATTAGGGGGGGTGTTTAGTTCCTATTTTTTCCAAAAAAATTTGGGTTTTGGTCCATCATTTTGCAAAATGGAACTAAGGCCTTGTTTAGTTCCGAAAAACTTTGCAAAATCGACACTGTAGCACTTTCGTTTGTATTTGACAAACATTGTCCAATCATGGACTAACTAGGCTCAAAAGATTCGTTTCGTCAATTTCGACC
>Ga0182004_10002725_pt1 | contig 13851 bp, 18 predicted proteins | sample Sormic07211540_1_FD_120479 | JGI IMG/M metagenome (GOLD analysis project Ga0182004, IMG submission 120479) | Endophyte microbial communities from Sorghum bicolor roots, Mead, Nebraska, USA - 072115-40_1 MetaG | ecosystem: Host-associated > Plants > Roots > Unclassified | place: USA: Nebraska...
CAAGACGCTCCTCAACTAGAGATCTATAAGTCAACAAGCAGTTCAAGACATGTTCAATATGGTTTAAGGGATTAATTCAATTCCCAATATCCGAACCCAGCGCAGAGAAGTAGCATATCATCCGAAAGCTTTGTTCGCTGAGAGAAAAACACATCTCAAGCGAACATGCTAACGGTAACAGGGACGACATAGGTGATTTTTGCAAAAAGTTTGAAGTTAGTAGGAATCAAACAGCCAAATAGCTTTAGGTTAGAGTTTGGGAACTCGGTTTCGCACAGCAGACGAGGAAGAGAAGGGGGTGCCAATACCTGCTAGGCGACTAGGCTCTCTTCGCCGGCGAAGTCCTTGAGGGAGAGGGAGAGCAAGCGCACGGCGGCGGGCACTGGGAGGAGAGGCGGAGGCTGGTGGCGGTTAGGGTTACTTCGCAGTGTATATATACATATCCGCCACGTGGTAATTGGGCCTTTAATGGGCCTTCTTCTTCCAGGCTGAGACGCGCGCCTGTAGCGAGTACTCGTGCCCCCTCGCCTGCGCTCTGTTTCGGTGTTTCCTGTCTCCGGTGGCGACGACTGGGCGGCCGACGCTGCCGTCTCCCTACGCCAGGTGGCGAGGTCTTTCATCTTCGAGATCTTCGCCGGCGACGAGCAGCCACCTGGTACGCGCACCCCTTCTCTTCCGGTAACGCTGTTTGGAACCGAGCAACCAAACCCAAGCTATTTGTATTCGGATCTGATCTGAATCTCATCCAATTTCAAGTGTATTATGCCTGCAAACCATTTCTCGTTTTTTTTTTGCAAAAAATATTGGGTTGGGTGTACATGTGTACATTCATGTCCTTCACTGGGTCGTTGATGGCTTTCCTGGATTATTCTCTTTGTGATGCAGGAATGCAGTGGTGGAAATTTGATGAGTAAGAGCAACGGGTCTGATACTCTGATACGATGTCACTGAAACTTCCAATTCCGCAAGGGCTTTCCTTCTTAAGAAGTGTTGGATGGTTTGAGGACCGGAAGGTTGATTCATCAGCCAAACAGCAGTTATCCCCAACGTTGAAACTCCAGACAGATAAGGAGGCCTACAGACCTGGCGATTCAGTCACTGTGACTATTGAAATCTGTAGCCCAGCTAGTTTGAAGGATGATGCTGGGCAGACAGTATCGGGCGAGGATACCCCCTCGCTGTTGTTAGATGTGCTCTCCTTTGAACTTAAGGGGATTGAGAAGCTGGATAGTCAATGGTTCTCTGTTCCAAAGCCCTTACCAGGGTCTAAACAAAGGCGAGGTGACACTCTGATTATCATGTCATTGTGTAGATGAATTATTTTCCTAGCAATCTTTACTTCTATATATATATATATGCCTTTTCTCACCCGCCATAAGTACTTCATATGTTGATTATATTTTCACATGTTTAATCTGCATGTGCTAGTCCTGGTAGCCTAAATGTTGTTTAGTCATCAACTCATCATTTATGCTTGTTTTTTATTCAGTGCATGTTTGGAAGACTGAATTTTTATCTTACTCTTTGTATTTCATGGTTGGTATTTGTCCTTTCATCCCTTAAGTTGCCCACGTCTGTTTATTGGTACATGGAACTAATTGATTATATCCTTTTTTTAGTTTTCTCACATTCCTCCTATGTACTGTGATTCAAACCAGGTGAACATATGTTTCTGGATTGTTCGGCACCATCACTGGTCTCTAAAGTAATAATTGGTGCAGGGCGAACAAAAACGTGTAAGGAATACCTTGTTTATTGTCCCTTCTGTTCAATAGTGCACTTTAAGTCCAATAATGTTATATTCTATATCGTTTGAAACATATGCTGGCATGCTTTCTGAGATCCTGCTTCCCTAATAAATTACTTTATACTTTACTACTAGTTTCTGCTAATTATTTAGATAGCTGTCATTTCTATTTGTGAAGCCAAATGCTGTTCTTTCCTGTATGTGTGGGGGTAAGGGCCCCTTTGGAACGCAGGAATTTCAGGAATCATACAGGATTTTCACAGGAATCAGTTCTTTTTCACTGCAAAAAAAATGCAGGAATCGGGAAAAAAAATCCTGCATTACAAATGGGACCAAATGTGCAATGTCAGTCACTGAGATGTGGCTGTACCGCGGAGAGGTGTTTGGCACATGCATGTTTATCGAACTGTTGCTGTCTATCTTAAGTGGACAGTGTATGGTTGTCTTCTCTTTTCATTTTAGGTTCCCTTTGGAATGTAGGAAAAATTCCTGTTTCCAATGTTTTTCCTATTAAGGTGAACTGATTCCTGTGAAATTCCTATATAATTATTGTGGAATTCCTGTGTTCCAAAGGGCTTGCGTGCTGAATTGCCAGTATAGTTATAGTTAATAATAAAGACCTGAAGCATTGGCCTATCTATCTTTACATATCTCCTTGTTTTTAGGCCTTAAAATATGTTGTTATTTCTTCAGTTGGCATTTTACTGCTATGTGTATCTGATGTAAATAGTTCTTACATACTATCTGAGCAGTGTGTGGACTTCATCACCCATGCTTTGTAAATAATTTTAAATCTGCTAAAACCATCATTTGCAGACATTGCACGTGTGGAGCTCCCAAAGATTTTGCCGCCATCTTATAGGGGCATCAGTATCCGCTATTTTTATTATGTTAGGACCACATTATTTGGAAGGCCAGTTATACTGGGTAATGGAGACCAATATAAAGGTCTTGTGAATAGTGCAATTCAACTGGTGAGTGGGGAGCTTGTTTTTCTGCTTTCAATTCTGATGGAAATGGTGCTTTTGAAATATGCATGATGTATGCAAAAAATATGGATTGCTGACACGATGTCTGGCATTTAGCAAATTGTATTACTCTTCTATAGATTATTTGAGCTTGTAACTTGCATAGAAGGGCTTGTCAAGACCACTCGTTCAACATTATTGAGGACTTGAAATTTTATCATGGATAGAAAAATAAGAAACAACATACAACACAAAATGTGAGATAGAGTAAGGGGGTATTTGGTTCCCTTCTCCCAGCCTGGCTCTCACTGCGCATGCAGTCCCGCTCTGGCCAGACCTGGCACATGCAGTGGCCTTTTGTTTGGTTGCCCACACCCAAACTGCCAGGCCATATGCAGAGCCTGTTTGCTTGACCGTGCCCAGCCATCGGCCAATTCGTTTTTTCTCACTGTGCACCTGGCCCTGCGCGCTTGCCTGCTCAAAGCAAGCCTGCATCGCCAGAAACACATTTTTTCCCACACGGAGCGAGCCAGGCCGAGGGGAGGCGTTTGCATGGAAGCAGCCTGGCTGAAACCATAGACCAGAAAACCAATCATGTGAAGGTTGCATCTGGTGGGCCTGGTTGAGCCTCATGCAGGCAACCAATTGCAGCCTAATAAACTAATTAAGTATGATACAAGACTGTTGGATTAGCACATATCTCTTTGATTGCCTGCTATTTTTTATATACAATGAGATGCATTCAAACTAACAACAATAGGTCTCGTTTTTTATATTCTCGGGTCTTTGGGATCTATGACAAAGACACTTTATAAGCTTGTGGGGCTATGGCTCCCTTCATAAGCATCACGAGCATACCTTCAAGAAGGGGAATAGGGGAGGTGATGGGAGTTTGCATGGATAGACCTCATATTCCCACAAAATATGCAATTTTATACAAGCCCAACAAGTATGGTGTGCTGACACCTTCAGTCTTTACCATCAATCAACAGTAAGATATAATAAGCGATACACGCCTCCATGTGGTTCTTATGCTGACCTTAATCTTATGAACTTGTTCATAAATTACCATCACAGCTTAATCACTGTGTTGGAAGCCACTTGATTCCACCTCAGTCCTTGTTTCTAGCATCATTCAATATTATACTGAATGTGTTATCTGTCTCTCTAAGTTTATGTAATAAATCTAAGTACCATTTTTCAGAGTATCTGACCAAATTCACTTTTGTTCTGCAGGAAGCTCGAGTCCCATTACAGATACGTGTTTCCCAGAAAAGCAACAGACTACTAAACGAAGAAGGTTAGTCAGGTGCTTGCATGTCAAGTATTATCATGTTAATGCTTTGTGGGGTTTTAAAATGAATATTATCAATTAAGCTATTTGGCTATTAACTACATTTACTTAATCAGATGTTTTAGGGAATCTGCCATTCTCGGTGGATCAACCTGGCATATTTTGGAAGGAAAAAGATGAAGATTCAGAATGGGTTAGTTATATTTTCCTATGAAGGATCTCAGATTTCATCACTATATTGCCATACACATTTTGCTGCATGGTTTGGTGAAATGTTATTTGTTCAGCACTTTGACGAAATGTTCATATGGACTGGAGCAGTTTTTCATTAAAAGGCAGCTTGCATTTAGATGGCAGTAAATAACTAAATCATATGACTCAAAAATACACTTTTCTGTATTTGATTGCTCTTACTCTATTGCAGAACAAAGCAAATGAAAATGCTGATCTAGAAGAAGGATATGATAGTTCAAAAGATGAAGTTTCATCTGTTTCCTCATACAATCCTTCCAAAGCAAATCCTGAATTCTCCCTGAGGAGCTCGTTGTCAATGCAGTCTCTGTCATCACGGCTCTCCACGAGTGAGCCATTTTACAATCAAGTAGAACGACCTAATTTCCCATCATACAGTCCAATTCCTCGATTTTCAGTGTCAGAGATTTCAGATTATCACGATGGAGGTAAAGAACTGAAGCTTACAGTTGGATACTTAGATTTGAGATGCTTTAGAATTTTGGTATTCAACTCATAATGGAAGGGAGGGAGTATTGTGAACTTGATATTTCCGTCCCTCTGTGTTTTGCCTTCCTGAAGATTAATGATGTGGAAGTTTTTCTCCTTATGCCTTGCTTTTTGAATGCATTAGTGTTACCAGTTATCCCTTTCCTATTAGTATGCAAACCTGCAAAATTTTTCATCTCAGCTTCTGTTGTGATTAATGTTTCTATTAGTATATGCAAACCTGTGAAGTTTTATCCCAGCTTTTTGTTGAGTTCTCCTTTCGCAAACTTGAACATGTTTTTTCATGACAGAAAAAAAATGCCATGTTAGCGGTGCATCATCCTTTACTGCAAATCTGGAAGCAGATGTATTAGTGTTACTTCTAACATGTGACAATATGACCTGTACATGGTTCTTTCTCAGAAATGGGAGAGAGGGCACAACTCTTACGCATATGTTTAAATATTATATTCAGTTACATGGAGGGTGTTTAACTAAATAAATGCCACAAACAGGTTTAGTGGCACCTCAAGGGAAACTAAATCTTTTGCTACCGGACCATCCTTTGAATGGGCAAAGGGTCTCTCCAGATTCTGATCACTCAAAAGATGATGTTGGACTCCCCCTTACACCAAAAAATGTGGATCCAGCTGGATGTAAGCAATCATGTTCCTGTTCTATATGTGTTATATTTCACCAGTCTACTTCATTTTTATCATTAACCTCCTTTTCTGTTTCTTCTTTACTTGCAGCTGAAGGCTTTACAACAGGAAGATCTTATAATATAAGAATTGATGACCAAGTTTTGCTTCGGTTTTCACCAAAGAATTCTGACTCAACTTATTACTTTGGTGATATGGTACTCAAATTTGTTTTATTGCAGTTCTTGGTGTGTTTTGTTAGAATTGGTTATCTCAGTTCTTCTGTTGCAGATTGGTGGAGCACTTACCTTCTTTCATGGAACTGGAAAACGGAGGTGCCTTGAGGTAAAAGGTTAAGCCTGTAAATTTGTGTGAAATGGAATTTCAGATTTATAGTCGGTTGGTGATTCACAGGTATCTATAACCCTGGAAACATCAGAAACAATTAATCCTCGTGCATTACATCCTTCAAGAAGAGGCTCACCGACAATAACAAAGGTATCTTTTCATGTACTTATGATTTAGTTTAAGTTTGAACTAAACCCTAATGATTCGGAATCCTTTCCTACACAAACCATCCCTTAGTGTTGTGAAGATAACATATTTCTCACATCAGGGCAATCACCTTTTTGGCTTGAATAATTATTTAGCTTGGAATTTCTTTACCATTGTTGACATTCCAGCAATATCAGATGTCACGCTCTTGCTTCTATGAAACAACCGTCTTTCAACCTTTTTACCATTAACTTCATTAGTTGGTTATAAAGGTTCACCCTTCTCTTCTTTTTCGACTTCATGTGCAGCTACACAGTGAACATCATGAGGTTGTTGCGGATCTTCACCAGACAAGCTTTCTATTTTCCATTCCCATTGATGGCCCTATGTCATTTTCTACCTCAAAGGTCACTGTACAGTGGTCTCTTCGGTTTGAGTTCTTCACAACTCCGGAAGGAACAGACCCAGCTAGGTATGCCACAGTGTTAACTATTTTGTGTGCCCCAGTGTCTTGTCGTTTGCTAGTATTGTTTTGCATGAATATTTTGATAGGAGTGTGTATCATCTGGTGCTTGGAATGTGTGAACATATTTCTTGTTTGCTGCTGATAGTTTTGACTTTTGAGTGCATAATTCTGGCTTTCTTTTCCAGGTACGAGCACCCACTCCTTGTTGAGAAAAGGGAGAAGGGTGAATGGGTCCTCCCTGTAACTGTTTACGCACCTCCATTGCGCAGACGAGCTACTCATGGGAGGAATGATAGATCTGTCTTACCTGGAAATATCTTCAACTCTTGAAGTGCATTGTTGCCTGCAACGCCTGACTGTTGCCGAAGTACAGTTACTTTCAGCTGGAAAGGATTTGCAAATTATTCTGACTGGTACAGTTGCGTCAAAAGGATTTCCTCACAGTCGATTGTTTATAGGATATGTAATGTGATGCCTATTTTTACAGAAGCACTTCAGAAATAGAGACCAAATGGACTGAGATACTTGACTTGCACTAAGTTTGTTTATTGGATAATTTGTTTCATCGATTTGTATCCCATGAGAGCAGGCATTAGCTTTTGGTGTTTAAGATGTACCACAGAATATAGTGAGTCTGACACAAGCGGCACACAATGCCAGGTGCGGACGCAGTACAGGGGCATGGCCCAATAATTTTGATAAAAAAAAAAGATACTTGTATGTATATTACTATATATTAATGTATATTTGCAATTTGGTCATTATGTGTACATTTAAGCCCATAAAGCGAAATACTATTTTCATCTCATATCAGGACTTCACAATCCCATAGGTGGGCTGTGCCTGTTGGTTGCCTGGCCTTATGAAGGCAAGGCACGCACTATGCACTCATAGTCGTCCAAACGCTGTTGCGGTTTTGAGAATCACGCGTGCATCGGAAATTTGGGCATTTGGTGCGACTTTGCGAGCGTCTCGTCGGTCACCATGTCAGGCGAGGGCACCAAGATGGGTGCAGTGGAGGCCAAGGCGTCACCAGATACAGAGGCCAGTCGACAGGCTCAGCAGCTTCCGCTTTTCGGAACCGACATTCCTTTACACGGGATTCATAGAATTCAGCTTCACTTGCTGATAGGCCGAAAGTATTGTTCGCTGATTTGTTGTGAGAGAAAAGTACTGCTAAATAATTAGTAGATTTAGCTGATAACCAACTAAGCAGCACACAATCCTGAAGATTTGTCTAGTAATAAGTATGGCATCGATGACACATCTGTGATTCTATACCATATCAAAACCTGCTAGTTTACCAACATCATCGCCCCTCCTGTCGTATGGTTAGGATGAATTACATGTCGGTCACTCAGTCAGCACTCAGCAGATAGTGTTGGCTTCAGCTAAGCATGAGAAATCACAGCTGGATGTAAAGCAGGCTTGGCGTATCTGCTGCTAGTGTTCAGATGCAAAGAGCTCCTAGGTCTGGCGCAACTGCAGACTCCTTGGCTTTGGCAGGTGCTGCTTCCGCTTGTTCTTTTTTCTTTTGCTTCTTTCCTTTCTGGCCTTTCCCTTGCCCACCTTTGACCCTGATGAGTTTATCGACCACATTTAAAGCATTTCATTTCACGTCTATGTGTAACCAACTAATAAAAACCAAGGTGCAACCAATAAAACAATGGAAGTAACAAACAGTGTATATGTAATATATGTTTGATATTATTTTTCTATTTTTAGAGAAAATATTGCTTATCAGTAAAAAACTCTGTGATGGGGAAAAAGAATCTTAGGTATGGCATAACATATGATAAAAGACTACGTAAACACTGAAGGGTTATACCTTGGAGGTTCTCTTGATGATGATGCTGTGGCTAGACTACAAGATGCCTTGTGCTTCCTTGCAGATCCACAGGAGCAACAATCCTTGGTTTTTGACTTCTCCTGTATGACAACAAGAATAGACATTTCCCATTTGTTCCTTTCAGTTTCAGGATAACAAAGCCACAAGACATATCAATATTGGCATGATCAGATAATGATCTACATGACAGTTACCTTCTTAGAATGCGCAGCATCTGATTTTTTTGGTTTCTCGACAGCTTCATCTTTGCTGGAACAACTTGCTTCATCCTTGTGCTCAATCATGTTGTTCTCCTCTTGTTCATCTCCTATCATGAAATAATAGACTTTGACCATACAGGAAAAAATATGCAAAAAAAGGTGTTCCAATCATTTTCAACAAAAGATGTATACAAAACAAATTCAAGTTGTGATCAATTTAGAGAGCTCAACCTTAATTAACAAGGATGAGAAAATCAAACAGAAACCAACCCAATAGTCAATACCCTAGCTTCCCTAAACATCTAGACATACTCCCGAAATCAGTCTAATAGCAACTAAAAGAAGTATACTTAGAAACATTTTCTCTGAGATTGACAGAAATTCCATATGATCAGAAATCTATTGTCCATGGGGCTACTGTCTCAGATATTAAACCCCTTTGGCCATTATAGACATTCATTGAGCGCAGCAGAAGTAGCCCAGCAACAAAACCAGTCCTACCAAATATCTGTTCAAGCTTCTTCTCGATGATAATCTTCATGATGACCGAAAAATGGTGAAATCTGTTAATTAATATGCATGCAACCAGAACAGCTTGTATATAGAAACTGAACTACCTACCAACTATACCCTTTTGACTAATTCATGGATGAGTGAGGCATACCCAAGATAGAAAGCAAAGAAGTAAATTGTTCGCTATGACTACATATTATGTCAGTGAACTTGGTATTGTAACAACTGCTGAATGTATGTCAGTGGTGCAAATATGCCCCTTGAATCAAACATACCACAGATAGGTCTCACTACACTCTGTTCAGCCAAGGAATTTTCTTGCCCCAACATCCGTATTTTGAGAAAAAAAAAACTTACTGAAACAAGATCATACGACAACTACATTTATAGTTCCTCAGGAGTTAAGATAGTTTGTGATACTTACCATTACATGCATGGTCCATATAAGGGTCTACCTCCGCATCATTAGTACTGACTGCAAGTCGCTCTGCTATCATATACTCAATGGCAGCATCAACATCACCGTCCATTTCTCCCAGAACCTGTATGATAATAGCAAATTTCACACTAGAAGAAAAATGGCTACTAACAAGGAATGTAAAGTAAATACACAGCTGAGCTGCAAAAATTGTGATCGATCATATAGTTCATACATGCTCAGCTATGGTAACGTCAGAACATCCAGTTCCAGCCATGACCAATTTAACTGATGTGTGATCATAGGTTGATCTGTAAGATTTCTTCACCTCCTTTGCTTTTGCTTGAGCGCTATTGTTTGTATTAGATATATTGACATCAGTCTGTAACTCAATAAGAAATAGGCCAAAGTAAGTGGCAGTACTGTCAATGTTCCCTCAAGACTATTTTTCAGAGCTCTTCCAGGGCACAAACAGAACTGAACCATTTACAAATCATACAACAAAAAACCTTGATGACAACTGGCATTGCAGGACCTTGACATGGATCTTCTCTCAGCCTGACGCTGTTGTAGTGCTCACCATGATGATAAGACCTGCATAGGCATGAAATTAGATTTATGTTACCATCATTCAACCTGTACAAAGAGTTAAAGGATACTTTAACTTACAAGTGAACCATGTTAGTAGCTTCACGGCCAGAAAAGTTGTTTATGTACCACCGGGGTGAATTAAGCTGAAAATCAAATAGTAGATCAGAAACGCACAACTGCTAATTAATACTTGCAATATGCAGTCAATGATAACCAGGACTGCAGAGCATCCTCAGTGATATTAGTAACATAATCCATATGGGACATGGTGTTCTCAACTGCATGAAGTGTGCTAGTACATATGATATAAATCAAATAAACAAAACATCTAGGTTGCATCACTAACTCACCATGTGAATGCATATGTTTCTTCTTGTCAGCAGAGAAGCGGCTTGCAGCTCCATGTGTCCCGCCCAAGTTCCATCCTTCAGCATAGAGTCACAGTATTCTTCAAATGGAACTTCATCCTCGATAAATGGCTCAAACTCCTCGCGGTGTTTCTGCAGGCACAAGGATTAGAAAACATAGGTACTCCAATGTGGCAATGCCTGTATGTATCACCAGTAATTTAGGATGTTCAATTCATCATGAGTACAATTACAGTTCCCTAATTACAAAAGGTTATCCCACATACCACGATGTATTCCACAACCATAGCTCGGTACTTCATGTGCTCTTCCTCATTGCCCTCAAGCTGGTCACCCATTGCCCTGCATACTACAATGAGTAGTCATATAACTCGAAAAAAGGACGCATAACTCAAAAGGTGCACTAGCATTTTGTTCAAAATCTCTTAAAGCGTTTTAACACTTCTCTCGTGGTTAATTGAAAGACAGAGCTCCTGCCATTTGCTTTCAACAAAAGGTATTTTGTAGAAAATCGGTTAGTTTCTTCTTCTTGTGACGATAAGGACATATACAGTAGAGTCCAAAAGAAGCCAGTCCTACTAAACCTGAAGAAGCAGTTTCCATCTGCCGTGACCTCGACTATCTTCAGCCCAAGGGAGTCCAGCTGCGCCCTGAACTGCGCCATGTCACCCTTCTTCCCGAGCTTCTTTTCCTGAGAGGGAACCGAGACCGAGAAAAGGAAGTCAGACACTCCTGCCCCCGGATAGGATCCAAGCGTGGAGGTTACGGCGATGGAGTACGCTCGCTACCGCATCGCGCTTCGGCGGCTTGCGAAGTTTGGTCGCTGCCGCCGCTTTCTTCTTCTTCTGAACCATCGTGCTGCCTTCTCGTGGGGTTCCCTCACGAATTGCACGGGCGGCGGCCGCCGGCGAGGTGGGAGCACGGTTACGGAGCTCCGCCGGAGCCTGGGAGAGATCGGACGGGTGGGTAGGGACTAGGGAGAGATCAGGCTGGGCTTGAAAGAGTACGGCTCCATTACATCGATGGGCTGAACGGGCCCGGTTCTTAGCCCATCACGTTTCCCTGGGCCGTGCGAGCCGACTCGTGGTCGCGTTCAGAGTTGTGAGTTGGTGCAGTCCGCACCCGTGCTCCTCCGACGTGACAGTCGCGTTTTGGACTGTTTTTTTTTTAGGTTTCCTGACCTTTCTAAAGTTCGTCTTGACCGTCCAATATCGAAACCACATCAAATCAAACTACTGCCAAAACTCAAAAGAAGACCACATTCAAACTCAAATGCCTTTGAGACGGATATCATGATCGTGTACCACACCATATTGGAGTTGGAGTACGACTACATCGTATTACAGGCTCACAGCACGAACCTATAGAACCAGAACGTGCCAACTTCTGTACACCCAGCGGCGTGTCATATTCCATCTACTGTCACGTGTTTGACCACAACTTCACGGCCTGACCAATAAAACCCGCCGGGCACCGGCCTTCCCGGCACGTCCAATCCAAAGCAACGCAACGCAAGTCGTTCGCACAACAAAACGCACGTATACAGAACCCAAGTAGGCAACTCGACACGACCCTCGGCGTCGCAAGTCCCCGGCGACACGCGGCCATGGCGGGCGTCGTCGGCCGCGGCATCGTCGCGCTGGCCCTGTCCATCCTCCTCCTCCTCTGCTTCACGTCGGCGACGGCGGCCTCCGCGGCGCCCGGCAGCGACGCGGTGGGCGGCGGCATGGCACGGACGGAGGCCCAGGTGCGGGCGATGTACGAGCAGTGGATGGCGCGGCACGGGAAGGCGGCGTCGAACGCGCTCGGCGAGCACGACCGGCGGTTCCGCGCGTTCTGGGACAACCTCCGGTTCGTTGACGCGCACAACGCCCGCGCCGGCGCGCGCGGGTACCGCCTCGGGATCAACCGCTTCGCCGACCTCACCAACGCCGAGTTCCGCGCCGCGTACCTCAGCGCCGGCGCGCGCAACGGCACCGCCACCGCCGCCACCGGGGAGAGGTACCGCCACGACGGCGTCGAAGCGCTGCCGGAGTTCGTGGACTGGAGGCAGAAGGGCGCCGTCGCTCCCGTCAAGAACCAAGGCCAATGCGGTAAAGATCACATCACATCACCATATATAGTAGCTTAGCTTAGCAGTACGTTTCCTTTTTCTTCTCGATCTCTGCATTGCATTGCTTACAGCTCGGAGCTATGCGTTTGCATGGTGAGCAGGTAGCTGCTGGGCGTTCTCGGCGGTGGGCGCGGTGGAAGGGATCAACCAGATCGTGACCGGCGAGCTGGTGACGCTGTCGGAGCAGGAGCTGGTGGACTGCTCCAAGAACGGTCAGAACGGCGGGTGCGACGGCGGCATGATGGACGACGCGTTCGCCTTCATCGTCGGCAACGGCGGCATCGACACTGACAAGGACTACCCCTACACCGCCCGCGACGGCAAGTGCGACGTCGCCAAGCGGAGCCGCCACGTCGTGTCCATCGACGGCTTCGAGGGCGTGCCCCGCAACGACGAGAAGTCGCTGCAGAAGGCCGTCGCGCACCAGCCCGTTGCCGTCGCCATCGAAGCCGGCGGCCGCGAGTTCCAGCTCTACCAATCGGTAAGTCAACTACTACTGTGCCTTTGATAGGTCAACGTCTCGTCTTTCTTTTTCTTCCAAATAAACACTGACCAACGTCCGACGTGCAACAACCATGGCCATGGCAGGGCGTGTTCACCGGCAGGTGCGGCACATCGCTCGACCACGGCGTGGTGGCGGTGGGGTACGGCACGGAGGCGGACGGCGGGCGGGACTACTGGCTGGTGCGCAACTCGTGGGGCGCCGACTGGGGCGAGGGCGGCTACATCCGGATGGAGCGCAACGTGGGCGCGCGCGCCGGCAAGTGCGGCATCGCCATGGAGGCGTCCTACCCCGTGAAGAGTGGGGCGAACCCGGACCCGTCCCCCTCGCCGCCGACGCCGGTGACCTGCGACCGCTACAGCGCGTGCCCGGCGGGGAGCACCTGCTGCTGCACGTACGGCGTCCGGAACGTGTGCCTCGTCTGGGGCTGCTGCCCCGCCGAAGGCGCCACCTGCTGCAAGGACCGCGCCACCTGCTGCCCCGCCGATCACCCCGTCTGCGACGCCCGGACCCGCACCTGCGCCAAGAGCAGGGGCAGCACGGACACCGTGGAGGCCATGATCCGGTTCCCGGCCTCGCGCCACGCCGGGTCGCTCATCGCAGAGGAGCTAGTTGATTCCGTTTTCGCGATTTAGTTTAGCCGTTGCTTACACGATTTTTGTAAATATAAATATACTCTAGGTTTTTTTCTACTACTTATTAAGCACTACTACTTCGTATACGTTACAATACGCTATATTTTCATGTGTGGCTGCTTTTAGTGCTATTACTTCCTCCTCTATTTTTAATAACGATATTTTTTTTGATAGGTTAATAACGATATTTTAGGCTTGTTTGGCACAACTCAACTTCACTAGTGAAGCTGTTTTTTTAGAAAATAGCTTCATGAGTGACTTTCTAGATGAAGCTGAGCTGTTTTGGAAAAAGTGTTTGGCAAAATAGCTTCACCAACTACTTCATGCATAG
>Ga0182004_10002726_pt1 | contig 13849 bp, 14 predicted proteins | sample Sormic07211540_1_FD_120479 | JGI IMG/M metagenome (GOLD analysis project Ga0182004, IMG submission 120479) | Endophyte microbial communities from Sorghum bicolor roots, Mead, Nebraska, USA - 072115-40_1 MetaG | ecosystem: Host-associated > Plants > Roots > Unclassified | place: USA: Nebraska...
GACACAGAAGGACAAGAGGGAAACATTGATTTCTGGAGAACCGAGGGAGTACATGTCACAGAAGAGGACCAGACTGGCCAGCAAGGTGAAAGCAGCACTTAAGAAGGCCGGCAAGGTGAGATGCAAACTTTTGATCCTAGTTCCATATAGTATTATTATCATATATGCTATGTCTTGTAATAAGTTATGCCACTTGATCTGCCATATTGCAGATTTTGCGGAAAGCGAAGCCCAGGAAGAAGAGACCTACGATGTATGCGATCATAGCCTCTACACTCAAATTTCATAAAGCTGAGGACATGGATCCTGCAGATGCTGGATCTGCAAGCAGGAGCTGAGCAACAAAGAGATGGAGAGAATTACCATGAATGCATCCCATGGAAAGAGCTACCTTAGTTATCTATTAAGTTGCTAGCACCTATTGGCATCTCAACCTGTCCGTCTTTTCATTATATTGTGTCATCATGTCAGTCCCCTGTTACGTTGTACTCCTTGGTGCAAAATGAGTTATCATATAAACTGCTATTGAAAGAATTAATTGGTTACTCTTTAGATGATGGTGTCTTCATTATTTGAAGAAAAAAAGGTATATTGTAAGCAATAAAACATGGAAAAGATAAGTCACTAAATCAGGATGAGTTTCCATGTCATGTGTGTTGGAGCAAATAACTTGAACTTGTGTTGAATTTCTACTTTACCTTTTTGCATTTTCATCTATTTTAATGGTCTTCACTCTGAAGTTAATTAACTTTTCCACATCCATAAATTCTAGTCAATGAAACTTCTGTGCTATAAGGTGCACAACACAAATTAGTATTGGTGCAAAACATGGAACGCACGGATTGGATATCTGCTAGCGAGAAGATTCTGTTCACGTTCAGTGCATGTTTACACGTCCTAAGGCTCTCCTTGAATGTAGCTAGCTTCGTCAGTTATCTGACCGTGATGTACTTGTATAAAGGCGTAAGCCTGAGATCCATACAAATGAGTTGTCTCATTCTTCTTTCTCCTGCTTACATGGTATCAACTGCTCTATGATCCACATTTTCTGCTGCCTAACTCTCTGCTTTCCTCTCACCGCCGCCATGAGCTCCTCTTCGTCTTCCTCGTCGAGTTCCGATGACAATTCCGATGCCGAGTCGCTCCTCCCCTACACGGTCCACGTCCAGACCGAGTCCGTGCCCCGTCTGTCGTCCACGACATCAACATCCTGAATTGCGTGCCGATCGTCCTTGATTTCAATGACGCGAACTACGTCGCCTGGGCTCGCTCCTTGTCCACCATCTTCGGTCGGTACGGGCTTCGTGATCATGTCGACGACACTGCGGCTAAGGGCGACAACGATTGGGTGCAGAACGACTGCGCCATCACTTCCTGGTTCTACAACCGTATCTCTCCCGAGCTCCTCTCCATGGTCTCGGAGGACACCAACACCGCCTACTCCATCTGGCGTGGCGTTCGGAACCTCTTTCGTGACAACAAGGACACCCGCGCCGTCTACCTTGGTGCCAAGTTCCACAACTTCTACCAAGGTGACCTCAACGTCCTCAACTACTGCTCCCGCATGAAGGTCATGGCGGACCGGCTCCCTGATCTTGGGGCTCCGGTGAACGACAAAGACCTCATCTACAACATCGTCCACGGCCTTAACCCTCGTCCCCATCATGCGATTCCACACATCACACTTCACCGCCGCCTGTTGTCGTTCCTCAAGACCCGATCCAGGCTGCAGCTCGATGAACACCGCATCACTGAGTCCGAGAAAATGCAAGCTGCGGCAGCCATGTTCACCCAGGCCACGAACACCGGATCGTTCTTGTCTAATGCTCCGTCCGTGACGCCATCGGCTGCACATCTTTAGGCCACAGCTGCCTTCATCGCCCACACCGCACCCGGTGTGCCCACGACTCCGGGCGCTCTCGGCAAACTGCCGGTCCCGACGTTGACTCCCTCAGCACCCCACGTGCCAATCATCCTCGATTTCAATGACGCATCTCAGTGCCGTGCAAGGGTGATCGTCACACGCATGGTGCTAGTAACGACGTCCAAGGGGGTGTCTTCGATGGCGGATTACTTCGTCAAGATGAATGGACTTTGGCCAGTTTCTACAGGCCCATCTTAAATCACCTCCTTTTGACAATTTTGGTTGTCAACAGCTACATCAAAAGCTACTAAAATTAAGATCCATCCAATTAACTTAATCTTAATTTTGTTTAGCTTTATTTACATTTCTATGCACTATTGCGATAAAACCGGAGGAAAATGTAACAAAACCAAACATCCTAAAGCAATGCATGATCTTCAATGACACACAAAGGCAGCCACAATGTAGCTAAAAAGTATTTCCTCCGTCCCAAATTATAAGTCATTGTAACTTTTTTGTAGAATCAAAATATCTTAAATTTCACCAAATTTATATAATAAAATAGTAACTTTTATGATACCAAATAAGTATCATTAGATTCTCTATTAATTATATTTTCATAGTATACCGATCTGATGTCATAAATCTTTGTAACGGTTCCTATAATTTTGGTCAAACTTCAAATGCTTTTAGTCTCCAAAAAAATTTGAATGACTTATAATTTAGGATGGAAGGAGTATCCAATATGTCACCTAACGTGAATTATGTTATTCATTGTGCACCAATTCACATATATATGTCTGTAGCCTTTTTTATATTAGATAAGAGCAGTCCATAGCTAGACTGCTAGAGTAGTTTATAGGCACAAGGATCGGCATAAGCTATAGAAAACAATTTTCTGTCTAGTGCTCGCTATCATGTGCTCGTCCTTTGCTTCCTGCGAGCCTATGTTTGGCTACAAGATGAACACCTTATTAGGGCATCCACAATGTGGTAAAAGGATGGGACTTTAGGCAATAAAATGCAGTTGCAGAAATTGACCTTAACCATCATGGGTACGAGCCTCAAGCTAAGGTCCCCTGGCTGGTCCCGCTGCCACATCCGCCAACAACCATGGAGACACACCTTGATCTATGGGGAGCTTTTTTGCAAAAAAAAACCCTATGGGGAGCTTGATTGAGGAGGCGAAGAGCACAAAAGGACCTAAATACTGGACAACAAGATAAATAACTATGGACCACTTATACATATAGAAAGACCACTTGGCCCACTCTTACTCGTGCCCATCATGCAGGCACGACCCATGTCCCATGCTATTCTTGTGCCATGAGCTCTGCTTGGCCATGCAACTTAGCTTGCTGTAAAATCATCGTGATTAGAGTAGCATAGGGGATCTTTCTTGGTTTGTACGTGCAACCATGGCTTTTTTCGTCAGGTGCTGTGATCATACCCTGGGACACTAGTGTAGAAAAGCATTGTTGTGATAGGATTTTGGGTCTAGCAGGAAAGAAACATATTGGGATGTACACCGGAGGATAGTGAATTGACTTTTTTGTGGCCTGGCTCCGTTCACTTGTCTTATAAGCCATACTTTTTCTTCCAGTCAGCAATATTTTTTTGTCACAATAAATCAGCAAATAGTACTTTCAGCCATGACTTTTAAGACCAGCAAACTAGATAATGCTGGCCTTCAAATATCCCTCAAGGCTGTGTTACTGCATGAATATGATGAGGTCGAGTCTACCATTTTGCATAACACTGAAGGTGCCTTGTGACATAATACTGATTATTAGCAAATGACAATCTACTGTATGAGAAATTCGTAGTCAAAATCTATTCTGTAGGTTCTCTCCCTTAAAATACATATATTATTTCATGGGGAAAAGGCAAAACTGGCCTTGCAAATAAGGGCAAAATGAAGCCTTGCGTCAGCATGTGTTGCCTATGATGCTTAGTTTTTGTCGTAGAACATCACCAATTCTATGACGATTTTTAAATGGTCATAGAATTGCAAATTTGACTAGGTATTTGTGACGACCCAATTTTTATTATAAATTCATCACAAAACTAAAATTATGATAAATTTGGCCCCTTCAGTGATGAAAACAATTTGTCATAGAAGTTGAAATTTCTACTAGTGTTGACCAAAAAAAGGGAATACAATAACCTTCCTTTGTCATAGAAGTTGAAATTTCTACTAGTGTTAACCAAACAATTTGTCATAGAAGTTGAAATTTCTACTAGGCCAATTTGCTTTGTTAAAAGAAAAGGGAATACAATAACCTCCCTTTGATTTTGCTCCTCCTCTCCATCATGTTTTTTTTTTCATATTTCCACCTCCTAAAAATACAAAATAAAAACTCAATGGATTCGTAGTTGTGGAAGGTGCCTTACAAAATGAGAGATGAAAAGAGACAAAGAGATCGAAGAACACATAGAAGTAAAAGAAAGATGAAATGACTCAGTGTGCATACCATTGTTTTGATTGACGCATAGCCTCCTCGCATCCCTCTATTGAATTTACTTGCATTTACAATGATAACAACACGTGGGGACATTGCTGGATTCATATATAGCATGTGAAGATTGGGTGTTTCGTGGCTGGCGGGCGAGGAGAATTTGGTATGTGCCATAAGTCATAGATGCACTTAGATGATAGAAGGGAGTGTGTGCATGTGGTGTCAAACAAACAAACGATTGTGAAGAAGTCTTTACTTATATATACACAAACACACACTTAGTTCATTAACTTTTGTACAAAAGGAAACCCTTTCTGTTTTGAATTTGCGAACAGAAAGGAGATTTTTAATATTGTCGGGAGCTATAAGGACATTGTTGAGATGGAAAAGGCCAGGAAGAGTAGAGTATCTAGTGCCAACAACTGAGAGAGTGGCACCATTTCCCACAACAATGGAGGAAGGAAAGGAGGAGGATGGAGATGTGGTGATCATACCAGGGTTGGAGACAATGTGAGACGAAGCACCTGAGTCGATTACCCAGTCCGATGAGTTCGGTGGCGGGGTGAGGGTGACGGTGCTGAAGGCGTTGGCGAGGGACTGAGGGTCACAAGGGGACCATGCAGGGGGCGTCGGGTGTGCTGTAGGCGTCCAGGCAGGAGGAGGCGCCTGACGGGGCACCTGGTGGTAGTATCCTGAAGGCACGCCGGCTGCTAATGTGTGCTGCTGCACGTGCTGTGAAGAGCCGAGGCGATGTGGAGGGCCGTGAGGGCCACCAGGCATGGACCTAGGCCACATGTAGATGGACCCGGTCCACGGGTTAAAGATGGAGGGCCACTGGGAACCACCAGGTGAGCCGCTGTTCGAGCCGCCTTAGCCACGGCCGCCACGACGACGCCGGCCACGATCACTGCCAGCCGAGCCCCCCTGGTGTTCTATGGAGGACACGAGGGTGCAGTCCAGGAGGCTGGCTGTGATGCAGGCGGCTTGCTGAACGTAGAAGTGACGAGCGCCGATGGAGGTGTATAAGGGGGTGCCATGTTCAGCTCGGCAAGGCGCAGGTCGACACAGACGTCCATGAAGGAGGGGAATGACTTCTGGCGCGTGATGAACTGCGCCATGAACTGGAAGCGTTCGTTGAGGCCTTGTAGTATGTTCAGCACCAGAGTACAGTCATGAACAGGCTCGCCCAAGTCAGCCAGTGCATTAGTCATGCCCTTCATCTTGCGGCAGTAATCGTCGATGGAGAGAGCACCCTGGGAGAGGGTGCGAAACTCATCATCAAGAAGCATGGCGCGGGACTCACTGTTGTTGAGGAACTGCTGTTCAATGCGGAGCCATGCTGCTCGGGCGGAGATGCCGTCGCACTCGTGGATGACATCCGGAAGGTCCGGGGAGATGGTGTTGAAGAGCCAGGAGATGACAACATAGTCCATCCGGGACCATGCCAGGTCGTGGAAGCGAGAGGTGTCGCTGAGGACGTGGTCCTTCAACTCGAATCAACCAAGGATGAGGAGGACATAGCCGCGCCACTTGCTGTAGTTGGATGACTGGAGATCAAGAATGATTGGGATCAGGTTCTTGATGTTCTGGATGGCAGCAGCTTGGCTGTGTAGATGAGCGACAGCAGACGATGGAGCGGCGTCGTCGTTGCGGGAGTCATCGTCGCAGAGAGACTCAGCGCGAAGGCGGTCCCTGAGGGCAGTAGCCTGCTGTTCCAGGGTGTCGGCCTGCGCTCGCTCCTGCTCGAGGGCGGCAGCGGCGATGTGAACGCGCTCCTGGGTGGCGGCGGCGGACTTGAGGAGGTCATCCTCGGTCTGGAGCTATGCGCTGCGCTCGGTGTTGGAGAAGCATAGGGAGGCGGCCTCATCTTCCAGCGTCTTGGCGGCAGCGAGGGCCTTGTCGCGGAGCTTGGCTGCGGTGACGATGGCCGAGCCTCTGGAGGAGTAGTCGCCGGAGGGAGCCATGGACGCGATGGGAGGACGCGGGCGCAGCCGCGGAGGCGCGCAATTGCGACGGGAGGGGGAGGGTGCGCGCGGCCAGGGAGAGGCATGCAAGACGAGAGGTCAGGCATGGCTCGAGACGAGCACGCGTGCCGAGGGGTGCGGAAGCGGGGATTAGAGGCCCAGGATTAAAGCTGATACCATATTAGAGGAAGGCCAATAGGCTTGTATTGCTTTAGATGAGTTTACAGGAGGGATTACATATATATAGGGAATACAGGATAGCCCAAAGTGCCAAGACAGCCTGGGAGGCTGCGCATACATCTAGGAGACTAGGAGTAATTAACACAAGACCAAGGAGATATTCTAACACCTAACAAATATCAGTGCATTAAACAAATAGATTGCTAGCTGTAGCAATGCTATTTTGGAGATTTATATCCTCTAGGTAGCAAATAGCAGGAGTTTAAAGCTTCATTACCTATACAGAAGTATCTTGAACATAATATTTATCTCTAATTAAACCTTTCTGTGCAACTATTGGTTTAGAGTAAGCCTTGATCATGTCATTGGTCACTACCCCTTTAGTATCACAGAAATGGTATGTTATGCTTAAAACACATTTCCATGTTATTACCCCCTCGTATTGAATCTCTATAAGTTTGCCTATTAACTCATTGTGGCTAATGCACATTAGTGTCTGATTGCAGTAGTGGGCATTCCCAATGATGCTTGATAGTGTTGACAGTTAATGTCAGTTCAGAGTGGTGGCAGGGGCTATTAACGACGTGAAGTTTTTTGTGTCCCACAAGCCTCTAGCATAAGGTAATTCTGATTGATGAAAAGAATATTAACCAAAAGAGAAGGAATCCAAAAGGCAAACCTTCTAATGTAAGTAATTTCAGGGCTTAAGAAGCAACAACACTTCACAAGACAAAGGTGCAGAAATTCAGGACAGTGAAAGGAGTAACTGAAGCCAGTAAAAGTAACTGCTACAAGAAAACTATGTGCACCACCTTTTATTCAAAACAGGATTCGTAAGTTGAGATCTGGCCGAAGAAAATCATGTGAACCACCTTTTATTCAAAAGTATTAACTGCTTTCAGAAATCCTGGACAGCAACTGATGAAACTGATAACCTTAATTATGTGCAGCCACGCAAGCAATGAAAGTTAGCATGATTTTCTTTCATGCAACACTTATCTTGAGCTATATGGTATATAAATAGGGGGCCAAACCAATCCTACAGTTCTTCCAAGGCAACAAGCCCTACATTCAAAACACAACACTAATTTTGGTCACTTAGTACATGGATATGGCACAAGATGGTATGTCCAAGAAGGTCTCATCACTGTTTGAGAAGAAAGATGCTGCCATTGAAGACCTAACTTCCATAAGGAAAGAAGCAGCCAACTCTGCGGTAAGTGGCAGCACTAAAGCGGTCCTTGATGCGTTACATTTACATAATTTGCATTCCATGTTTTGTAAAGTAGTGTTGATGTGCTAAGTCGAAACAGATGATTATAACGATTCGTTCCAGCATGGGTTTGAGAAAATCCAGGCAGCTTACTTTGCTATGATTTTGTTCATTGACACAGATGGACAACAGGGAAACATTGGTTTCTGGAGAACCAAGGGAGTACATGTCACAGAAGAGGACCAGACTGGTCAGCAAGGTGAAAGCAGCATTTAAGAAGGCCGGCAAGGTGACAAGATGGAAACTTTTGATCCTAGTTCCATATAGTATTATTATCATATATGCTATGTCTTGTAATAAGTTATCCCACTTGATCTGCCATATTGCAGATTCTGCGGAAAGCTAAGCCCAGGAAGAAGAAAACTACGATGTATCCGATCATAGCCTCTACACTCAAATTTCATAAAGATGATGACATGGATCCTGCAGATGCTGGATCTGCCTGCTGGAGCTGAACAACAAAGAGATGGAGAGAATTATCATGAATGCACCTCATGGCAAGAGCTGCCTTAGTTATTATCTATTATTTTGCTAGTACCTATTATTGCCATCTCAACCTATGTGTCTTTTCACTATATATTGTGTCATCATGTTAGTTTGCTATTATGTTGTACTCCTTGGTGCAAAATGAGTTTATCATATAATCTGCTATTGAAAGAATTCATTGGTTACTCTTTAGATGATGGTGTCTTCATTATTTGAAGAAAAAAAAAGGTATATTGTAAGCAATAAAACATGGAAAAGATAAGTCACTAAACCAGGATGAGTTTCCATGCCATGTATGTTGGAGCAGATAACTTGAACTTGTTTTGAATTTCTACTTTACCTTTTTGCATTTTCATCTATTTTAATGGTCTTCACTGTGAAGTTAATTAACTTTTCCACATCCATAAATTCTAGTCAATGAAACTTCTGTGCTATAAGGTGCACAACACAAATTAGTTGGTAGCATAAAGTTGCTGCTTGTACGTGTGGACTTGTTGCTGAGGATACAATTACAATGCGGACAATAATATTGTTGGTGCAAAACATGATCACACAAACAAAATTGCTAGAACACACGGATTGCATATCAATGAGGCTGCAATTAGCTCATGAAAACTGGACCATCTATATTGCAAAGCTGGACCATCCGTGTCATCAGATTTGCCAGAAAACCTACAACCACGGGCCTGGGAGGGATCTTGTCATGGTTGGTGCATTTAGGGTTGTTGTATGTTCAGCAAGGCTACTTACACAGTGCTGCCCGACACTGCAAATATATGCGCCTTGTTGTGTAGGCTAACCCTACACCATGTGGATTCTATTTTCACTAAGATGCTATATATTGAACAATATTTATGATGACAAAAGACTTTTCAATGAACAACTGATTAGAGGGTTATGAAGGGACGCCTCAAACAGGGAGGCAACACAAAGCCAAGGTTGTACCCAATAAGACAAAGCAAAAATGGTGGTACACGTTTTTCCAAATTGGATAAGAACGAGAAACCCTAAGCCATATCGAACGGTCCAAATTTAATAGCTCATCTATTCATCTGGCATCCAAACGAATCATGTTAATGGTAAACAGATTCATCTCGTTGATCTTGACACAACCACAATCTCTCATATTCCATACGACTTAAGGTTCAAAAAGTCATTTTTCCTCCGATCTTTAGTCCTCACATCAGCAAAGCTTTCTGTCTCCTCTATGCACTAGCATTTGTTGCCGAATCTCAGCCACACACTCAGTTGTAGTACTGCTGGACAAATTTGACATGGTAAACTATTTTTAATATCTTGATTAATTGTCCCTTCAATTCATCAGATTAACCCAATACAGAATTGTTCATTGTGTGTATCATATGTTCCATATGTGCACCAAATTTACTAGCTACCGATTGATTTAGATGAACAATTTCTTCAGCGGACATTGATTTACTTACCTCAGTGCAGCTACCTTGCTGATGACGCCATTCCTCATCTTCTAAAAGACTGCTAACTTTTGCTTTAGACTCTCCAACATCCGTTCCTCGAGCTCCCATTCAATTTCGCGCCGTCCATCATCAGATAGGTTGTTGAGAATGACAGCAATGACATTGTCAGGGTAGATCTTGCTACTGCCCTTGGGGCTGTGTCCATTGCTTGTCTCTTTTTATTCTTCTTCCCCTAGCGGAGTCACTGCTGTTGGCACACATAGTTGATCTGCACAACAACATGATAACTATTGTGCTTCCTTGACGATGAGCGACTACTTTCCCAGCAACAACAAAGGCTTCTCACTTTCGTGGTGCGAAGCCGACCATTTTTTCAGCACAAAACGGGAAAGATCAACCAAACCCTAGGGTTACTAGGGCTCGGCAAGAACTAATGAGTTAAGAAATGGAAAACAGAACGCAGACGAAGAAATAGATGTATTTTGTTGAACGATTGATCAGAGAAAAAACAATTTCCCCCACCACATAATATATATAAGTCCACCTGGTCTTTGGCAGAAGTACAAAAGGGTGTTTTTAGAGCCAGATTTTTATTTTGCGAGTAAACAAAATAGGATACGTGTATGAGTATTTATTTTGTATGGAAATAGAATAGAATATCCCTTTAAATCCTCTGATTTGTTGGCCTTGCTCCTGATACATACCACCCATTCCGAGTAGAAGTTGCACCTTCCAGCCAAATAATTAGTTGGTGGAAAAACCTTTTCTCATCTCCTCTGAGACTCCAGCGTGCATCAAAATGTTGTGTGATCTCCATGCTGGATGATGCACATATTTCTGACTGTGTTTCTTCACCAGAGTTACCATTAATCCATGTGTGATCTTCGGTTATTAGCTCCTGATATCCCAACGCAAAGTTGCCACCAGTCAGCACTTTTGCTAATCTAGAAGAACTCCCATGTTTCTGCTCCTTGCACTTCCTGCTGCTCGAATAGCCAATAGATTAATGAAAATACATGTTAGCAACTGATTTATTTTGCTCACAAACTAAATTAGCCAATGGAGAAAAGGGTATATATTGCCAAAAACCAAATTTAACAACAAATCCAACCCACCAAATTATGGCATCAACGTAGGAAGAAAAGGGCGATGAAATGACTCGGTGCGCTTACCAATGTTTCAATTCATAGACATCCTCTTCAACTCCCTCTGTTGAATTCACTTTCATTTACAATGCCAACAATACAGTACATTTCATGGTTGATATATAGCATGTGAAGTTTCGATGTGTCATCACAGACGAGTGAGAAGAATTTTGAATACGGACCACGCCTACACCACACTGGAGAGGAAGAAGAGGAGGGGCTCACCTAAGAGGAAGAAGACGACGATGGCGTTAGGGTTAGGGTTCCGGCAGGATTAGGGTTCCATTCCCCGGTGGCCTTATAAGGCCAGCCATGACACAATGATCGAGGTAGGCGAGATGGCCACGAGGGCATCGCAGTGGAGCTCATATTGCCTTGTCCTTGGATTACGGTGGGTAGGGATGAGGGGTGCGGACATGAGGTGGGTGGCGCAGCGAGGCAGCGGGAGCCACTGAGCGCCGGTGGTGGGGGCGGGGAGAGGATGAGGACAGTGGAGGCACATTGCTATGGAGGTTAGGTCAGGACGGTGTTGATGGGTGGGGGTGGGGGGTGGGTGGCGTAGTGAGGTGGTGGGAGCTGTCACTGACAGTGGAGGGCGGGGATGGGTCAGAGTAGGAGGGGCATGGGGAGGGACAAGAAGACAAAGGAGCATGCAACCGGTTATGGCATGCCTGCCTCCTTTTGAATAATGCACATGGATGATAGAAGTGCGCATGGTGGGTCAAACATATGCACAGTTGTAAGAAGAAAGTCTTTACTTTTTATATACTTTGTTCATTATTTTTTTTTCCCACAAAAGCAAATCCATTGCACATTTAGAGCCTACCAAATATCTTTGCAGTAGAGAAATAGAATGTTGTAGTAATGTATCGTCAAGATTGCAAATAGCAGAAATTTAAAGCTTTAGTACCAATAGAAGTATCCAAAACATAAATTCTATCTCTAATTAAACCTTGGCCATTTGCTTCTGAACTGTATGTGTAGTTTTTGTGCACTACGGGCCTCCAGCATATATTACCATAATTTACCACCCCCTCCCTATTCAATCTGAGGATGCTCTTGTGAAGGATTGAAGCAAGGCTACATATTCAAGATTTCAATATTTACACCCATGGCTAATCTACATATTTTGTTAACGATTTATGTTTCTTGTCATAAAGATGGAGCCAAGAGCATACTCATGTTATGATTATCTAAACAAACCATTTGTTGCTTGAAACTTGTTCTTTTAAAAGAAGTACCACCAGACACAAGCAGGGAAGATTTCTATAGACTGACAGCATATAAAATAAGATTGAAGCTCAAGTCATGTAAGCGGAACGAATTGGGTAAAGTAGAAAGTTGGGCTCTCACAAGAAGAAGTATAGCATGCTTCTGTTTCAAGAAAGTTACTTTAGTTTTGCTCTTCGAGCACCTCAAACAAAAGGATATTTTCTACCAGTCATGTTTTTTCCTTTTATTTGACAACACAAGACAATAATAACTAAAGCTGGCCTCTACCACTCAAAAAAGAACAATAGTTGGCCAGAAATGGCACATACACTTCTCCACACAAACAATGGTAAACACGATTTTCTAATAAAAACTATGCTGAAACTCTTGGCTGAATAGAAGTAGAGAATGATGTTCTTAAACACACCCACATGATACAAATCTAACTCTAATTGATAAAACAAAATTATCAAAACAGAAGTGGCACACCCACAAATAATATTGGTTGCAGTAGTTGGGATTTCCGATGATGCTTGATACTGTTGTCAGTTGATGTCAGTTCAGAGTGGCAGTGCTTCATACATGTGAGGACGTGAAGTTTTTGTGCGCCACAAGCCTCAAGCATAAGATGACTCTGATTGATAAAAAGAAGATTAACCAAAAGAGAAGGAATCCAAAGGGCAACCTTCTAAATGTAAGTAATTTCAGGACTTAAAGCAACAATGCTTTACAAGACAATGGTGCAGAAATTCAGGACAAGTAAAGGGAGTAACTGAAAACAGCCTGTGGAAGTAACTGCTACAAGAAAACTATGTGCACCTTTTCTCAAATGAAGGGAAAAATCATCATACTAAATAAACAGGATTCCGTAAGTTTTTGGTCACTTAGTACATGGATACGGCACAAGATGGTATGTCCAAGAAGGTCTCATCACTGCTTGAGAAGAAAGATGCTGCCAATGAGGACCTACATTCCAGCTTCACACACACTAGCACATGGACTACCAAAGATGGAACATATTGGTCTAAATGGTAATGAGTTGGGTTTTAAAGCAATATACAAATGACTCTACTATCTTTGTGTAGTGAGCGATGCACCTGCATAGTACCAGTGGTACCGGAGTAGCTCCACGGTTTGCTGTAGAATTGGCTGGAAAACAACTTGCAGCATAGGTGAAATCACTATCAAGGATCTAGAAGTGGTGTCAACAAATAGAATTTGAGAACAATGAATGGAAACATAATAATATTAAGTATTCAATCTAAGCACTACTTTTATTGTACCATATCAGTTTGTTTGATCCAAGCAATCCTCCCACTTTCCTATGCCACATCCGGATTGCCCATATGTGTAAAACATGTACGCAGAGGGTTGCAAAGTCAGGCACGAATTATCTCCATTCTCCTCAAGTGCCTTAAACAAATTTTATTACATTTCTCTTATCAGTTATCTAATTTGGTGCCCTATTCCCCATAACGAAAATATGTATACAACAAATTTCAAAACTGATATATAATCATCATAATTATCCATTATGGGATATGTTTGTCACATAATTTATCAACTCAACTCTGAGGAACCACAAAGCCATATGATCAACTCAATTCTCTATGTTAAGGGATATCTTCGGGCCAGACCAGCACACCATGCCAATTGTTAGGCCCAGGCATGACCCTAGGGTCAGGTCAGGCTGGCCCGGGCCCGAGGGTCTGTTGGGGCTAATCCAGTGTGTGCACGTGGCAGAGGTGCCATCTGGACAAGCTGTTTTACCAAGCAGTGGGCGGGAGCGCCCAATTTGAATGGAGGAGCGGGGCAGTGCGCGGTGAGCGCGCC
>Ga0182004_10002727_pt1 | contig 13847 bp, 7 predicted proteins | sample Sormic07211540_1_FD_120479 | JGI IMG/M metagenome (GOLD analysis project Ga0182004, IMG submission 120479) | Endophyte microbial communities from Sorghum bicolor roots, Mead, Nebraska, USA - 072115-40_1 MetaG | ecosystem: Host-associated > Plants > Roots > Unclassified | place: USA: Nebraska...
AAGTTGCTATCCAGAGGTTTCTACTGCCGAGATTTGTCAAGTTGCTATCCCAAGTTGCTATCCCGAGCGCAACTTGTTGGAGACACATATTCTTTTACCAAGTGAGCGGGTCACATCTGTCATTCTCTATTTTTACCAAGTGAGAATAGCAACTTATTGGAGACACGTCCTTTTTTTCTTTTGCTAAACAAATTAGCAACTTGCTATAACTCAAGATTTGACAAGTAAATTTTACCAAGTTGTTGGAGATACTCTAACAATTGAAAATATAGAATATTTTAGGACAACGGAGTATCACCTAAATAAGTAACATGGTTCTATCTACGGACATAGTAGCTTCATTTATTGAGCTGGCATTCCAAGCATCAGTAATGAAAAACCTAAAATTGCATCCTTCACTTATCAAAAAGAAAAAAAAATTGCATACTTCAATACAACCTCCACTACTGCGCTACAAAGTATGAATCCAGTTGGAACTCAACAGCATACAGCTCAGTACATTCACATAGTACTACTACCTCTCAGTCTCTCCCCGAGAAACGCTGCCAGTGCCACCTCTGTCAACGCACCAACCCCCAGCGGCGCGGCACTGCATATGAAGTTCTTCACCGAGACCGTCGAATGCGCAATGTACAATGGATCAAACCGAAAATTGTAAAACCACACGACGAGCAGAAGTTGCTCTCGACATATCGAGCGATGCGGAGGCCGGAGGGTTCACCACTGGTACTTGGCCTTGACTAGGACGTCCTCGTAGAGCTCCGCCGCGTGGTCCCAGCTGAGGTCCTGTGCCATGCCGCGCGCCTGGATGCTCTTCCAGCTCTCCCCGTAGTTCCGGTACGTGTCGAGGCAGTGCCTGAGCGCCTCGATCAGCTTGTTGACCTCGGCGCGGTCGAAAGTCCAGCCGAGCCCGGCGTCGCCGAACGGGTCGAACGGCGCCACGGTGTCCCTGAGCCCGCCGACGGCGTGCACCACGGGGACGGTGCCGTACGCCATGGCGTAGAGCTGGTTCAGCCCGCATGGCTCGAACCGGGAGGGCATCACCAGCACGTCGGCGCCCGCGGTGATGCGGTGCGCCATGGGCACCGAGAACCCCACCCACCCGCGCACCTTGCTTGGGTGCTCCCGCTCCAGGTGCTGCAGCATCCGCTCCAGGTCGGCGCGCCCGGTGCCCAGCATCACCAGCTGCACGTCCTGCCCCGCGATCCACGGCATCGCGTCCCCGATGATGTCCACGCCCTTCTGCCCGTCCAGGCGCCCGATGAAGCCGAGCAGCGGCACGTCGTCGCGCACTTCCAGGCCCAGCTCCCGCTGCAGGGCCGCCTTGCACTGCCGCTTTCCGGCGTCCAGTGTCTCGAGGGAGTAGTTGGTGTACCCGTCCGACCGCAGGTGCACGTCCACCTTGGGGTTCCACTCCTGGTGGTCGATGCCGTTCACGATGCCATTGATCTTCCAGTCGTTGGAACGGATGATGTCGTGGAGGCCCCAGCCACCTTCCACTGTCTTCAGCTCCCACAGGTAGCCCCGGCTGACCGTCACCACCCGGTCTGCCATCTTCAGACCCGCGGCAAAGATGTTGGCGTGCTCACCACCGACGGGGTCGTACAGCTCGAAATGTTGGAGGTAGTGTTCAGGCAAGTCCATGTACGGGAATTCAGCTACAGGACCACGACCCTGCAAACAATGCAAAGAGGGAAGCCGTTAGGACGCAGGACAGTGAATTCTGCATCAATTTTGCAAACAATGTGCCACGATCAGAATTAAACCATCTTAATTTCTATAGAAAAAAAAAAGCAGTGGCACAGCAAATTCATGATTAGGAGAAGGAAACAACCTGGTGAGCGATGTTATGTATGACAAGAATGGAGCGAGTGTACTGCATTAACCCATGGTCTCTGTAATATGCCTTCAGATAAACAGGCAGGAGTGCAGTGTGCCAATCATTGGCAATGAACACCAAATTTCCATCTCCGTAGCACACACCGCCACATGGAACATGCCAAGGAACCTGCAGGTTATGGCGTAGTAACATATATAACAGAACAATATTCAGGTACAGAATATAGACGAACATGCCAATTGAAGAACAACAGTGACATGAGTAGGGAGAAATCAAGATAATAAAATATTCGCTAGTGCAAAAGTTGATCCCAGCAACCCAATCATTTAACATTTGGTTATATTTGGATTTACTTATGCCACACTTAGCACGAAACTACCAACATGTCTGAAACCCACAAAATTAAGTTTTCAAAATGGCTGACAGTATAGTTCAGGGGGATACCTCAACAGCAACCTTGCAGAACAAAATCATGCGCTTCAAAATTTCCTGAAATAAAATGGGAAATGTTATCTCAATCTATAAGCTATGGCTTTGGTTAAGTGTGAAAGTGAATTGTGAAAAAACAATTGAAAGATAGAAGTTTCACCTGTCTACTTCCCCCGTATATGTCATTTTGACGGTGCCGGAAGAGAGGTGCATCAATGAACACAAAATCTACTCCATCGATAAATGCATGGAAATAGTTCACTTCCAAGTCCTGCAAGCCAAAATAAAAGCTAATTATCGTTTGAAAACAAACAAATCCAAAATCGACTCCATCCGTAAGTGCACATCTGACTGCAAATAACTCTTGCTCAGAGATCGTGGAAATCTAATGATGTAATAGGACAAGATGCTTATCTGGATTCAGGATGTTTTGCTTTATTTTGACTCTGGAATCCCTAGCTAAACAGTTGTACCAAGTTGTTTTTGTTTTCTTAAAAGCAGTTCCAAAAATAAAAGGCAATGTATGCTAAAAAAGGCAATTAAATTGAATATATTGCAAGTTTAGGGTTCCTATGTCAAGTTCCCTTTTATCTAGAGATTTACACATACCTGTCCTGCAGCTTTGTAGTATTTCCGGATTCCCATATCGAAGGCTTCCACATAGTCCCCATACCTTGGAACCACAACCTATAATAAGATTGAAACAAGCACCTCATAGTGTTAGATCAAGTCATCTAAGATGCTCTGGGTACCTGATTCAAATAAAATTCGCAATATGTGGCTGTGATGATGTTTTATAGTTAGCTATGTAACGCAAATACACAAATGCTACCTCAAGCAATGTTTTCTGACAAGACATCTAATCGTGCTGAACTTTTGTATGATCAGGGTTTCAGATGTTTGTTATCTAAGAATAGGAATGGCCCTTTCAGATCTTTTTTTTTACGTGGATTTTCAACACCTTGCATCTCATGAGATCCAAGTATATCCAACTAATATGAGCAACTCAAGTTCTCAACTTATAGATTCACCATATATGTGTAAGATGATGGAAAAACAGGAAACCAAAAGAAAACAGAAGCGCAAGAGTACACTACCATTAAGGACATTAAAGAAAAAAAGAGTACTACCATAACACGATGTCCTCTTCTCGCTAAAGCCTTGGGTAAAGCTCCCACAACATCTCCAAGGCCACCTAAAATATTCAAAATAAATTGATTGCTCACATCAGTAACTCAGGCAAACTGAAATGGAAAGCGCTTCTGAAAGAATCCACAAAAGAGTAATGTCCTTGCCTGTTTTGCACCATGGAGAACATTCAGCAGCCACCACGATGACGTTCATGACATTCTCCCCGGCCAAAGGCCCAGAATCATTGTTCTCGTAGTGTTCAAAAGAATCAGCACCATCTGCAGCAACCCCGGAATCATCCTTGGCTTCCACAGGCTCCTCAAAACCGATGTATTTCTTGAAATCCCAAGTGGCCTCCTGTACTACTGGCTCAGCTGGAGGAGGTGCAACCCCATTTGAATAATCTCCATCAACCTGTGCAGGTTTCTTTTCAGCAAGTTCAACATCACCATGGGTGTCAGGATCGGGAATGGAAGCCGGCCGCACGGAGTTCGCCCCAGGCGATCCATGCAGTGGCAGTGGCTTCGGGGCTGGGACGACAGTCTCCGGCGCTATGTCCCCAGAGGGAAGGATCACCCTGTATCCCGGGGCTGGGAACTTCACTATGCTCGTCGGCGGCGCGGCGACGATGGACTTGATCTCAACGGCCGCCAACGCGGCGTTCTGGGTGGACGCGGTCGCGGCGCCGCTCCTGGCCGTGTTCCCCGTTCCGGATGAGCCGTAACGGCCGACCGGCTGAAGAGGATCCCTCCGTTTGGAGACCTGCGCAGCATGAACGCACGCACACGTCGGTTTCAGAAAACAAAACAGTGATCCAAGAAATCGAGGTGGGGGATATATATATATAGATAGAAGAAGATAGGCGTCGACCAACTAACCGCCTTGCGCCGAGCGGCGCGGGGCAACCTGCTGGCGGCGGCGGCGGCGGCGTCGCCACTCCTCTCCGGCGGCGCGTCCTTGCCCCCGCCTTCGGCCTCCGCGCGCACCAGCGCCGCGTCACGGGGCACGCGCGGCGGCGCCCGCCAGAACGCGAAATTCGGACCGGCGCCGGTGTGGAACGGCGGCGAGCCGACCCTTGCCCGCCTGCGTCCCCCCGGGGAGGCCGAGGAGGCGAGCGCGAGGAAGAAGGTGGAGGAAGCGGACGACACGGCCGCCGACGACATGGCCGCGGCGGGATTCGGTGGTCGATCGATCGGGGCGGGGCGGGGCGGAAGAAGCTCGCTCGTCCAACGAGGTGGCGCCGCACACGGTGACGGTGGGCAGCTGGGGCAGCGGTAGAGTGTCGACTGGGGGGAGTGAGGAGGGTCTACGGCACCCCCTGTGACTGCGAGTTTGTTGCGTGTGCCCAGCGAGTAGGGCCAAGCGGATCACGGCCGGGGCGGCGTGACGGAGAGCCAGCAGCAGCCCTGGGTCGCGCGAACGGCCTCGCGTCGTTTGCTCGCGCTTTTGCGGCTGCGGCGCGCGCGCGCTTGGAGAGAAAGAGAAGCGGCCGCGGCGCACGAGCAGGAGCCAGCCCGTTTCCTCCTCGGTGGGCTCCGGCTACAGCAACCCTATGACACGCGGGCCCGGAGTTTCACTGGTCCCACACGTCGGTGACACGAGTGGAGCGGAGGGATTGGCTACTTGGAAACGGGGCACGATGAGCGGAAAACGGCGTGCTGACGACTGGGGGGATGGAGATGGATCGATCCTCTTGTACTGATCTTCTCGAACCTTTGGTACTGGCAGCGGGCCGGGCCCACTTTATAGAAGAAGAGCAATAGAGTGGCGTGCAGACGGTCGAGGCTGCGTGTGCCTTGGAAGGAAACATGATCGAAAATGACAAGCCTACGCGCGGCTACTACACGGCTACAGCGGACGGCGGAGGGTGGTGCCGTGGATCGGTGATGGTGGAAGAATGCACACGATCGAGTCGTGAGTGCAAAGTCCCATGACCCATGAGATCTCCACGGCAAACACAGCGCGGCGCCCCGTGGACCGGTGGTGGGAGAATGCGTTTCGGAGGGCACCACCAACGCGTTTGCGTAAACTGCGTTATTACACGAGCAAGGCCTTGTTTAGTTCACCCAAAAACCAAAATTTTTTTAAGATTTCTGTCACATCGAATCTTGCGGCACATGCATGGAGCACTAAATATAGATAAAAATAAAAATGAATTGCACAGTTTTCTCTTTAAATCATGAGATAAATCTTTTAAGCCTACTTACTTCATTATTGTACAATGTTTGTCAAATAAAAACAAAAGTGCTATAGTTTCGAAAACCAAAACATTTTAGCAACTAAACAAGGCCCAACTGGGCGAGCCGTGTGCCGTAGCACGCTGGTCGCTAGCTAGCTGTCCTTTGTGGGAAGCTAGCCCTCGTCCGCTCTGGTGCCCGGTGGTGGTGGACCGGTGGCGTGGTGGTGCTAACTGGGAAACGGCTTGGAAAAAAAAAATCAATCAAAATGGTCTCCACAGAGCAACGGTGGAAGCGTAGACACCTACCATGAATCACGTACAGTACGTGTTTACGTGGATGCATCTAACGTATACTCCCTCCGTATTCTAGCATTCGAGAGGAGTCTTCCAACTATAGTATATTTGGGGGGGAGGGGGGGGAGATAATGTTTTACTTAAATAAAAATACAGGAGATAAAAGTAATTGAGTGCTTATCATATTTTGTATAAGAAAATAACTTAGATATGGCACTTTTTAATCAGGACCTTGTTTAGTTCCGAAAAAATTTCGGATTTCGGCACGGTAGCATTTTCGTTTTTATTTAACAAATATTATCCAATCATAAATTAATTAGGCTCAAAAGATTCATCTCGTGATTTACAGACAAACTGTGCAATTAGTTTTTATTTTCGTCTATATCTAATGCTTCATGCATGTGCTTTAAGATTTGATGTGACGGAGAATCTTGAAAAGTTTTTGCTTTTCGGGATGAACTAAACAAGGCCCAGGTAGAATAGGATCAGATTTCAATAAATTAGAGAGTTATTAAATGAGGAGTACATGCGTCTCTTGCCCGCTCTCTTATTTTGTCTGAAAATGCATTGTATTCTTGAATGGAAAGAGTAAGCAATAACCTCATACTCCCTCCATCCTAAATTGTAAGTCATTCCAAGAATCTTGAAGAGTCAAACTTTTTTAAGTTTTTATATGATAAAATTATTATTATTATGATACCAACTAAGTATCATTAGATTCTTCCTTAATTATATTTTTCATAATATACTCACTTTACGTTATAAATTTTAGTATTTTTCTCTATAAATTTGGTCAAACATGAAAAAATTTTGACTCTCCAAGATTCTTGGAAATAGAGGGAGTACCTTGGATGTATGCACGTGATCACACGGACACGTAACAAATTCACGGTAGATTCTCACAGTTGCTCCAAGGGGTTTCATGATAAACATGTGCACATGGGACTTATTTGTACCTTTCTAGCTATGATGAAAAATATACTCACTGTATCTATATGCCAAATATTAAAGGTCGAAAAAATTCTTTTTTTTTTCTGACTCTCACTCTCCTCCGGGTCTGTCCATGTCTAACTAACTCACTGTTCGTCGTCCCTCAATCTTATCCTACTTGCCTTGAGTTTGGGCTATAGTGGGCTATTGATATTATACAAAACCGTTTGTACTATATTTATATAATTACATTCGTGTATATATATATATATATATATATATATATATATATATAGTCCTTCCCTTTGCAGTGACTTAATTTGCTTTCTTCAGTTAAACCACAAACGCAAAAACCGCCCCAGCAGGACGACCTGTATCCTGCCACCGTGCGTTCGTTGCTCCAGGCATGCATCATCGGCTATCCGGATGTGCCGTTGTTGACGACGACGGTGATGTTGAGCTTCCTGAGCGTCTCGAGCGCGATGAGCTCGTTGGCCCTGTCGGTGGGGTGGTACTCGTCCCAGAACACGTACTTGCTCCGGTCCTTGCACAGCGTGGACAGCGGCGTGCAGGTGAGCGTCGGCCTGATCCGTCCCAGCGTGCAGCACGGCGCCCGCGAGTTGTTGAACCCGTACGCGTAGGGCCGGTCGATGATGTCCTGGAAGTAGTCGTACGCCTCGCCGAAGCGGAACGTCGCGTTGGGCAGCGACGCCGACAGCCGCTCCATCAGCGCCGCCGCCTCCGCGTTGAAGCTCCGCGCCAGCTTGTTCGTCGACTCCTGGCACCCGCCGGAGGACGTCAGGTACCGCTGCAGCGGGATGCAACCCATGGGGCCGAGGCCGAAGAAGGTCAGCCGCCGGGCGCCCAGCGCGTGCAGCAGCTTCAGCTGCGCCTCCAGGGTGGCCACCATGTACTTGACGAAGGTGTCGCCGGTGTAGGTCCACGAGTCGGAGTAGACGGGCAGGAGGTAGTTGTTGATGAAGTCGTTGGCGCCCATGGCCACCACGTAGTAACCCTCGCCGAACAACTTGTCCGCCGCCGCCTTCCCGATCTTGTCCCGCATGAACGCCTGCGTGCCCTGGAACAGCTCGATCTGCTTGTACAGCGAGAACCTCTGGATCTGAATATGCATGCATGCAGGCAGGCCATTTCATTTCAGTATGTTGTTGCAAGTATGCTTTCCTAGTAATAAGGCCTTGTTTAGTTCCAAAAAATTTTGCAAAATAGGAATAGTACGTTTGTATTTGACAAATATTATCCAATTATGGACTAACTAGACTCAAAAGATTCGTCTCGTCAATTCTGACTAAATTGTGCAATTAGTTTTTATTTTCGTCTATATTTAATACTTCATGCATGCGTCTAAAGATTCGATGTGACGGGGAATCTGAAAAATTTTACAAAATTTTTTTGGAACTAAACAAGGCCTAAGTAGTAACAAACAGTTGATTGGCTTACAAAGAGGGACGACGTCTCGTTGAGGATGCCGCCGCCGCCGGAGGCGTAGTTGACGCCGTTCTTGAAGATGGTGTCGGCGTCGAGGGACGGGTCGAGGAACGCGGGCGGGCGCGGCAGGCCCATCTTGTCGCCGACGATGTCGGCGACGGTGCGGCCGTTGCAGAACCTGCCGTTGGGCATGCCGCGGCCGAAGTCGATGCCGTACCAGGGGAGCGCGGCGCGGGCGAGGCTCTTCTTGAGGTAGTTGTTGTTGCCAACGTCGGACAGCGAGTCGCCGAAGATGAACTGCACCACGTCGCCGCGGCACAGGCCGAGGAGCAGCGCCACGGCCAGGGCAGCTGCCAGCGGCTTCTTCCTCGCCCAACCCATCGCTGATCGTTCAGTTCTCTCTTCTCTCCTAGGAAACGATCGAAACACGAGGCTCTCTCTGTCACGGGGAAGGATCGGAGGCCTCTTATTAGCAGCGGCCGGATCGGACGATTTGCCGGTCAGCCGGTGCTTCTAGTAGTTTGTCAGGGGTTGACTCGATCAGAATGGGCAGGTTTGGAGGTTCGGGATGGTGATCAGTTCTTGGGTTTTGAAGCATTGTCGTGAGGTTTGGAGGTGGTTTGATGCACCTACCAACCTGGGAAGTGTGGTTAGTACAGGAGTTGGCCTAACATATGAGTGCTCGCTTGGTCTCTATCAGCCCGGCGGCGACTTATTGGCAGTGCAAGTAGAGAAGACCAAGGCAATTTTGTTCTGAGCAATGGTTACTGGAAAACCTCTTTGCAAGGGTGTTATATCATTTTAAAAAGAAGGTGGCTTACTTGAAATTTCGGTAGCTAAAACATTAACATTTTTAACTAAAGAAGGTTCCCAACTTCAAAAAAAAAAAAGAGTCAAGATGTAGAAACACACAAATACCGGAATTCGCTTTAACAATTTATATTTTTTTTGGGGGACATCATATTGACACTGGGCTAAATTCATCCTCGAGGTTAAGGACCACGGGTACTTTTAATTGCATTTATTTTTTTACTTTTATTTATCATTAATCTAGAAAAGATAATTAGTGGAATAATTAGACTTATTATGAATTTAAGTGTAGAATGATAATTGCTCTGACTGAGTTCTCGCCGGCGGAGGTCCACTCCAGCAGTCCAGCCTCCATGCCAAGATCGTTGCAAATGCAACCCGTCCGCGGGGCTTGTTGATGCCGGCGCTGCAGCGGAGGTGAGTGCGCGGCGCTACAGGTGGAGCAGAGGCAAACGTGACGCGAACCTCCATACGCCGCAGCTGCCAAGTAGTAGCGCGCCCTCGTCGCCTTCTGGAGTCCCCGGCCCGCTCTAGCCTGCTAGCGCTGGGATTCTCGGTTGTCACGCTTGCCACTGGCAGAGCCACCGCCCCGGCCGCTCTGGGTGGCCGGCCGGCTCCTCGCAAAATTTTAAAAAATATTTTCTTTATATTTATATAAAATTCTGTAATTTTATAGTTAAATATTTTTGCTTAATAAAAATTGCTCGAGTTTCTAAAAATTTCTGGCTTCGGCACTCGCCGATGCTCACGAGTCATGCTGCGCTCCTGCACCGCTGGCTCCCTCACTCGTCGGCGTTCTCTTCTTCTTCCTCGTCCCCTTTGAATGCCTTCGGTTGGCGTTGTTGCTTCCTGTGCACCGTGCTCGCGCTGCCTCCCGTACATCTCTCGAGTCTCGACAGCGTCCCTTCTCGCATTCGTGGCTTCCACAGAAGGATGGGGACGGTGCTCTAAACGGATACCCATAGTTCTTCTCTAGTGTAACTAAATGAAGTAAATAGAAAAAATAAGAGAAGAAATTGTCTATTTAATTCATAAAATTACACTAGAGAAGAACCACAGGTATCTATTTAGAGGGCCACTTCCATCACTTCCGCGGTCCATGCTCGTGTTGTTCGTGGTGGAGCTGCAACCTAGTTACCCTTTATTTTTAAAATAAAAAATAGAAAAATAATGTGAAAGTGTAGGTACTGATCGCACATATTTTGATACTGTTTTTAACTATTTGGTAGTTTTTAGTATTTTTTTTCAGTATCTCTTATTTTTTTCACTTATCGATCTCTCGTAATAGATGGTTTGTATTTTTCACAACCATCGTAAAACTCGTTTTCATCTTCTTCTTTTTTTCATCCTTGCTTTGAGCTCTCATTTAAACGAGGAAAAATCCCTAAGTAGCAGTATGAGCATGTGCAAACTGAATATATGTGGGCAGATCCGACCACATTTTTTGTGTTTAAAGAAATCGCTCGTGGCATTAAATACAAATTGCACTAATTTTCGCATGTAGTTCAGAATATCAGTCACCTCTTAGCGAAGGTCATTATGAAATTTCTATTTTAATTTATTGCACAATATATGTTTTGGGTCACTGAATTTATTATCAAGCTCGGCCATAGGGGGGCTGGAGCTTCAACAGCCCCACAGCTGGCTCCGTCACTGCATACTAGAGGTTACCTTGATTTGTATTTAGTTCCAAATATCGTAGTGATAGCTGGAAGGTGGCATCCATGTCGAGCCTATATATTCCACCATGTTAGTTCTATTCTCTATGACTTTGGGGTGAACTTGTAGCTCTTCTTCTCATCCCTTCCTTTGAGTTGGATGGTCCTAGGTGTCTAAAGTAAAATAAGTAGTGTTATCCTTCAAGTACTCTCTCTACTCAGCTATCTATCTTTCTCTTCTCTCTTCCTCATTATTATCTTAGAAGCCTATATCTCAGAACATGACTACAGAAACTCATCCTCAATAGCACAACATCAATTGCTCTAGGGTCCTAGTAATGCATCGTTTCCCTCGTACGAACTTGTTATGTTAGCTATAAGTTTTGCGTGCTTTTGGATTACCTGTACGGCAGAGAGAGGTGGGTCTAAGAGTTAAAAGGAAAATAGGCATGCATGGAGAAGATGGAGGTCTTGTTTTATCGATGTCTATGAGTGTGTTTGGTTACCTGGCTTAGGGCCTAACCAGGCTTCCATAATGCAGCTTTAGGCTGTTTGGTTACCTGGTTAGCCTCTAAGCCAGGCTTGTGGAAGCCAAAAAGGGGGGGAGAAAAGCTACATTGCCGGAGATGCCCAATTCCTACGTTTTAGCTAAGCCTGGCTTGTATAAGCATGTGGCCCACCTGTCAGTGCTCCTCACTGCCACAAGGAACTCGAAGGGGAGAGAAGGCAGCGGCGACCTCAGCTCCGGCCATCGCCGCGGCTCCGTGCCGTCCAAATCCTTAGCTCCATCCATCGTCGTCAGCCCTGCCTCGCTACGGCGACCACATGCGAGGAGGGGGAGGGTCCACCGGGCACCTCCTTGAGCTCCAGTCACCATGCCCGAGGAAGGGGATGGTTCGCCGGCCACCAAGCTCCGACCAGCACGACCCTCGTCACGCGCGCATCTTGAGGAGGAGCTCGCGGATCTCAACTAGAAGCACGTGAGCAGCCGCGCCCGACCCGATCTCACGGAGGAGATTCCATCGGTCGGATCTCGCGAGCAGCCGCGCCCAGACGACCCGCCGCTCACCGTGTCCGCGCTCTCCTGGCTCGGCGGGGACCTCGCACGCCCGCCACATGCTCTCCGTCGCGGCCCGCCGCCAGCTGCGAGGCCGCACTGGATGGCGAGGTGGCCGAGTACCAGTCCACCTTCGCCATGAAGACCAAGGACCGCGTCACCGAGACGACAGCCGCTGAGGAGATGTGCAAGATGGCACGTGCCGCTCACAGGGCCGACAACCTACGGTGGAGCGCCGTGGAGGCCGCCGCCAGGGAGGTGGCTTGTTGAGAAGAAGAGGAGGCTCGTTGAGAAGATGGAGATACTCGTCGGCGTGCTTTTGCAGTTACTAGCCAGACAACCAAACAATGGATTTGCTAGCCAGGCTTAGCTTAAACAGGTAAACCAAACAACAATAAGTTGTGTTGCTAGAGTCAGGCTTGAACTAGCCTGGCCTAAAATTTAAGCCAGACTAGGCTAGTCCAAGTAACCAAACACACCCTATGTGGATTGTAACTTTTGTTTAGGGCCAACAATCAATAATGTTGTGTTGGGCTTGCTCTAACTATCCGTACCATCGGCCTCGACGATCTCTTGGTAGACGTTCGCTTGTCTTATAAGCTGTATTTTTTTTCTGCTAACCAATAATATTTTTCTCTCATAATAAATCAGCGATCGGTATTTTCAATCGTGATTTTTCTGCTCAACAATCAATTTTGGGGCGGTGGTTTTGGGCTCAACGATGACACATATCGAATGGCTGAAAGACACATTCGTTCTAGCCTGTGAACACTGCTGGGCCTGGGGGGGCTGCTTTCCCTGGTGGACTTTAGTTTGGGAGTACGTGGGATGGCAACCTCGCGCTCGCACGGCTCTGGGCTCAGGCAGGCCGCCAACGATCTCGCCAGTAGACGCACGCGGCATGCACTCACGCATTTGAAAATTTTGATTTGAAGGGATCGGAGGGAACAGTTATGTGTACCAGCAGTTTGCACGTCATTTGAACTCCAAGCACTGCCCAACGTTCCCCAACTACGCGCGCGTCGTACATGTACATAAGAACGCGCTCATGGACAACCGAGCAGCAAACCAACCGTTTGCTTTTCCAGTCTCTGGGAACGCCGCCAGAAAGCAGTTCCACTCCACGCTCTCCGGCCAAGAACGCCCATGGAACGCAGCAACGTCGCCGCGGCCGGTGCGGTGTCCGTCGAGGTGCTCCGCGCCCGCGGCGGCGGCGGCTCGCCGCCGGCGGGCGCGGGGAGGAAGCGCCGCTTGGTGGCGAGGGGCGTCCAGAGCACGCTCTCCAAGACGTCCATGCTGGCCAACTTCCTCCCCACGGGCACGCTGCTGACCTTCGAGATGCTCCTCCCGGCCGCCTCAGGCGACGGCACCTGCTCGGCGGTCAGCGTCGCGATGCTCAGGGCGCTCCTCGCGCTCTGCGCCGCGTCCTGCTTCCTCTTCCACTTCACCGACAGCTTCCGCGCGCCGGACGGCAAGGTCTACTACGGCTTCGTCACGCCGGGCGGGCTGTCGCTGTTCAGGACCGGGCTCGACGGCGTCGAGGTGCCCAGGGAGGAGAGGTACCGGCTCGCCTTCGTCGACGTCGTGCACGCCGTCATGTCGGTGCTGGTCTTCGCGGCCGTCGCGCTCGCGGACTACCGCGTCTCCGGGTGCCTCGTCGCCGGCCACCGCAAGGAGATGGGCGAGGTGATGGAGAGCTTCCCGCTCATGGTGGGCGCCGTGTGCAGCGGCCTCTTCCTGCTGTTCCCAAACACCCGCTACGGCATCGGTTGCTTGGCTGCGTAGCAACAGCAGTGACCAGAATAGAGAGTATGGCAGTGTAACTTTCTTCCGTACCTGTGAATCTGTGAGCAAATGGTGTCTAGATCATTTTATGGTCCATTCATGTTTTCTTAGCACCTGTAAAAACTTGGATGTGATGTGATCCTATCTTAATCAGTACCGATTTGAAATTTCTTCAGAGTGAGTCAGAAGGGGACTGGGGGGGGGGGGGATCAGGGGGGGAGGGAACATTGAATGGATTAAAAAAGAAATGGGCCAAAAAAAAGCTTTAAACCAGATCAAAAATGCATT
>Ga0182004_10002728_pt1 | contig 13841 bp, 12 predicted proteins | sample Sormic07211540_1_FD_120479 | JGI IMG/M metagenome (GOLD analysis project Ga0182004, IMG submission 120479) | Endophyte microbial communities from Sorghum bicolor roots, Mead, Nebraska, USA - 072115-40_1 MetaG | ecosystem: Host-associated > Plants > Roots > Unclassified | place: USA: Nebraska...
ATAAACCTATGCTCGATGTTTGGATTCTTAGTTGCTATTTCTAGTTGATGAATCACTTGTGGTGAATGTATGAACAATGTGATTGTTTCTGTGTTGTTATGAACTATGCAATAGGCAATTATAAACACTGTTATTTGCATGTGAATTATTGGATATTTGTTGTTGTTTATGTAAGTGATTTGTTGTTGTTTATATAATTGACGCAGAGACGGGGATCCCCGCGGGGATTTAATCCCCGAGCGGGGACGGGGATGGGGCAGAAGTTCTCCTCGTGACCCTTCACGGGAACGGGGATGGGGGAGAATTTGCCCCCGCGGGGACGGGTTTGGGGCAGTAACCTCCGACGGGGAATTCCCCGTTGACATCCCTAGTCCAGAGCAGCAATCGTGAATGAAGAAGGGAGAATTCTCAGATCGAATCGCTGTTTCAAAAACACCCTTGCAACTTTCCAGAAACCCCCTTGCTCCCACGCTGCACCGCAGCCTTCCCCGACCTCCCGATCCCTATCTTCTTTCTCTCCTCTCCTCGCTCCCGCATCGACTCCAACAGCCTCGCTCCGGCATCGACGCTTGGTGGTGCCCGAAACCCTAGCCGCAGCCACATCTTCCCTCTGCTCCCCTCCGCCTCGCTGTGTTCCCACACCAACATCTTGGGTGGTGCCCAAAACCCTAGCCGCCGCCTTTTTCCTTCTTTCCACTCTACCTCCCCGAATCTGTGCCTCCCCGTGCTTGCGGCAACTGCGCCGCCTTGGACAGCTGCCTCTCGCACTGTCCCGCAGGCCATGTGCGACGTACTGCCTCACCTCTTCCACGACTCTGGCATCCGTCTTCCCCCTCGATCCGTGGAGAGCGGCATCACCAACCTGCTCGAGTAAGCTTGTTGCTATAATGCGCAAGATCTATTACAAATACATGTAGGTCAATGACGCTTGCATATATAGGCCACAGGGAGGATAGAAACTGAGAAGAATTGCACTTTCTATTTTGTTCCGTGTAGGGCTGATGGGCAGCGAGCCGGCGGCTGTGATTAGGAGCACGCCATGGTGTATGTGGACGGCGATGCTGACTGGGAGCACACCATGGTGTATGAGGATGGTGACTGGATGCTGCCGTCTGTTGAGGTGTCATGCAAGTAAGCACCCTTGCTGAGCTGCACTTGCCTTGTATATTGAAGGATTGGAGTAAAGATGATAGGCAAATGCATGTGTCTGGTTTGCAGGATTTGCATGGCCAGACTCGTGCAAGAGAATGAGGGTGATATGATCTTGCCAAGCTAGAGTGTTGAACTCTGGGGCATCAAGACCAAAATGGCAGGTGAGGGGATGGTGTTTAGAAATATGTTGTTATTACTCCACAAGTGGTTGTCCTGAATCATAGAATTGGCTTTAGTGTGTAGAACTATGTTCTTCTTCTGTGTTAAATACCAAAGATTTTGTTTTTCACAGCTTGAATCACCACTACATTGATAAAGAATAAATTGAACTCAGAAACGCTTACAAAAAGGAGTGTAATGCTATACTAGACAGTAACATGATCCTCGCTCAATAGCTATAAAAAAACATAACAGGAACACCAGCATATCAAATTTGTGTCACCATGCGTAGGTACATCAGGCTTGTATACTTTAACTGCAATATTCCTCTTGGTCTTTCATATCTTGTTCAAGCTATATCATTATCTATAGTGATCGAAATTGGATCGTTGATTTTTACTGTAGTGTTTTTATTATAGTAGTATGGCAGATATTCTTCTTATGCTAACTGAATTTCAGAGTTGCCATGTATTTCAACAGGGTTGGTGATAATATTAGGTGTACCTACTTTTCCTAAATTTAATAACCATCCACTTAGCAGTTAAATTTAGTATGCTTTCCAAGTTGTATTGATGGTTAACAACGAGTAGTGTCTTTCTAAAATGCAAGAAAGTCTAAACTATTCCATGCCTTACTCGATATTGATGGGCTATAGACGATTTCTATTCTTATAACTGCATGCACTTCTTGTTGTGTCAATCTTTGTTCCTGCGCTCATCTGTTCAATGTTCACCTTTGTTGTTTGCTCTCTGCTGACAAGTACCTCCACACTACTAGGCTGGACGCCAGTGCCGAGATAACCAGCCATGGTGGGGTCTTTGCTCCCCAGAAAAGTATTGTGTGCTTGTACTTGTAGGGGAAGCTTGATGTAGTGTTCTATTATGAGATTGGTACATACTTTTATTACACCATCATGATGCATGGTATTTATGTTCTTGCATGGATCAATGCGTTAATGTTCACTGGTTTATGCCTCTTTAGATCACTCTTTTGGCTGAATTTAGGTGCTCTTTGAAATGTGCTTCCAAATTTTTACTTTACATTATTAGTGACGGAACTAATTATTGCATTTATCATAGCCGTAGCTGTATTGGGATGCTCCTGCTGAAATGAAGGTTAGGCAGGCAAACGGTATCACTTGTCTGATGTCCATGTGCTCTACTGCTATTTAAATTCTTATAATAAGTAAAGATCTTGTCTATTGCGGGTCTCCCCATTAATGACTTTGATGTTCTGTCAGATCTTAACCTCAGATATTCTGATAAAGAATATAGGTAAGCAGCATCTTATACTTTTATGTGTTGTTAGATGTTCTGATTTGAAAATACCATTGAGATGTCTAAATTTACTTCTCCAGTTGCTTGTGGATCTCACTCATATGAGATGTACGAGTTTATCTCTGCTCTTGTTAGATGGTAGCAAGCAGAAGGCAACTTTTTTTTGCTTGCATTACAGTAAGCAGGTTGATTTAGATCACCACACTACAAATGCTCCTTTTAGCAACGTATAGCTCAGAATAGAAATAAAATGTGTTGCACCATCTATTCCACAGCCACGATTTCTCAAGGTTCAGTGGTCCATAAAAATTACTTATAGGCAAACATTTTAGTACAATGATCTTTTTATGATGATACCTTGGCTGATACAAATTTGTCAATTCTATCCTGCTTCACATGTCTGAGTAATCTATTTATTCATGGGCACATGCTCAGCTTGACATGTCTGAGACTTTTGAGTAATAATCCATTTGCTCATTGGCCTACATGCCTACAAAAATACCTTAAAAGTACTGGAATGCTCACTCACATATGTTAATTTCATGTGCTACTAAACTAGGATCCTTGCTTAGTATTTTAGTTTATTTTAAGGCTGTTAGCAGTGGGTTGAAGTATCTCTAGATTGTAATTTCTTATTTGCTGAAGACTTTTCGTAATGTGCAGGGATTTTTTTTAGGTGTGAATTGAGTGTGTGTATGCATCCAATTGCTTAGTGTTTTAATGACTTGTTCTGATTATTATTTTATAGTAAAACATATATACCAAATTTTAGGTTGTGGAGATGACGAATTCTTGCATGGCTGAAAGGACAAAGATGAAAAGTGAAGAAGAAAATAATAGATTCTGCTGAATGAGACTTGAGAGAGAAGATTGCAACAGTGCACGTGTTTATTCAACAATCCTTATGTATTGTGCACTTATTGTTTACATGGTTACAACTTAGTTGACTGTAATTATGAAGTATGTATGGACATAGTATAATTATTGGTTAGTGTTCATCTTGCCATTTGTTATTATATTGCTTATACATGATTATTAAAGTTACTTTGTTTTTGAAATCATGGTAGGGCGCCCAAAGGGCGCCTGATGTTCTAGTAATAATGGATTTTTAGTGCATCATGATGTAGCAGTGACATAAATGGGTTTTTGTAAGCAGCAGCAACAAGTTTCAGAGTAGTAGTAGTAGCAGAAATAATAAACTGCACAGAGATTACTACCGGCAAAATAAATAAATAATAAACTGCACACATTTTAGAGTTTTACTACTGTCAAGAAATGGAAATAAACAATTATCAGCAAATAGAATGCATTGCTGCAAAATATATAAACAATTGGTAATCAGGCAGTCCAGACAGGAGAAGCTAAAATAGTTGCTATCAGAAGCTTCTCCCATTTATTGTCATAATAGAAATAAACACTTCGTTAGGACCAAAAAATATATCTATCGGAATTATAGAATAAGCAACTGAAATCCAGTTCAAGTTTTATACAATGGCATAAAAAAATGACACAGAGATTACTACCGGCAAAATAACAGCTGTCTTCATCGTCAAAGTTCGAGATTATCAATCCAAATATGTAGCAAAATTGAAACATCAAGGAAACAAGAGCAGAAGAAGACTTGCCTCAATTTTATTGTCGGATCTGAATCTGAGTGCGATTGAGGACAAACAGTGAAGAGCTTTTCTTTTGTCCAATAGATCTAGTTTATACACATGGAATGCTAGAAAGAGAACTCATCAGAGAAAGTGGAACGAGACGGAGATACAGTGAGATCTAGCGATGAGCACGGGGAAAAATTTGTGAGATCTAGCAATGAGGAGAGCAGCAGATTTCTCTGTATCTGGGAGATTCGTAGAGAGATGGCGAAAGCCAGATCAGAGGGAGAAGTGGAGAGAGCAGAGGAGAAAGAGAGAGTCAGAAAGAGAGAGAGAGAGAGGGAGAGAGAAATCTGGGCAGTGACGGAGGTAGAAGACGCATCTTGTAGCATGTCAGATGGAGTTGTACAAAGAAAAGGAATGGAATCGGGGCAAGGGGATTGCAGTTAGGAATGGTGAAAGAGAAGAGAAGGAATGAAACATCGGAATACCGAGGAACCAGGAAACAAGTGGGGCTTTGAGTAGCGTGAATCTTGAAGAAATAGCAACCACCAGATAGTGTATGCGGACGCAAGCCGTTGTGGGAAAACCGCGTTGGCTGACCTCCGGTAAGAATGATTCTTCCATGCATAAAAGGACTTCAAACGAAAAATAGGTACAAGCTCCAACGAACTTTGTGTTTGGCATTTCTTAATTGTGTTGGAAATCACTGTTTAGGCCTTGTTTGGATGTAGTCGGATTCGCATCAATCCACATGTGTTGAGGTGGATTAGAGTGGAACTTGAACTAAATTCCACTCCAGCACATGTGGATTGAGGTGAATCCGACAACATCCAAACAAGGTCTTACTAGTCCCTGTTCCCGTTTCTAACAGATTTGTAATGGATTTGTACAGTTAAAAGTATTGACTGTGAAGTTTTTGAACTTAATACAGTATGTGGTTGTTAATTCAGAAGCGAGAATTGGTACTACCATTTAATGATGTTCATAACACCTGAAACTGTTGGTATTAGATATGATCTGGGTCTTCAAATGGAATGACTGAAAAAAATCAGCCTCTAAACGTTTAGGTGTGGTATAGACAAGAAAAAAAAAGTCTCAGGTGAGGCCGCAAAGCTTCTACGTTGTTGTCACTAAAAAATTTTGGATTCTCCATCACATCAAATCTTTAGACGCATGCATGTAGTATTAAATATAGACGAAAATAAAAACTAATTGCATAGTTTGGTCGAAATGGACAAGACGAATCTTTTGAGCCTAGTTAGTTCATGATTGGACAATATTTGTCAAATACAAACGAAAATACTACTATTTCTATTTTAAAAAAAAATTAGAACTAAACAAGGCCTACATTTTATACCCCATTCAACATCGCCGTCCCTGAAATCGAATCCAGCTACCGAAATGGCGCCAACCGAAGTATTGCACGTCACAAACTCACAACAATGTTGCTTTAAAAAAAATCTACTATGTTTTTTTAAAAAAAATGTAGCATGTCACAATGAACATGGACGCACATACTTGACGTGCCGCGTGGACCTCCTCTCCCTGCCTCAGTTTTTTTTTTTTTTTGCCAGCCATCACGGAACATGAACAGCACTACTCTGCGCTCGCATTTTCCTTCTTCACCCGATCAAGAAACTCTCGTACGCAAAAACTCGTATAAAATGCCTCGCACAGCGACACGAAAAAATCCCAGGAAAAGCACCTGATCGATCAGCTACCAAAATGCCTCGTCGTCGCTTCCCCTTGGCGGGCACGGTCACCGCCGCGGCGCTCCTCCAGCTCGCCGTCGTCGTGCTGGCCAGCGCGACCGCGACCGCGGACGCCAAGACGACGAGCCTGGCTTCGAGCTTCCTGGAGCCGCACAACGCGGCGCGGCGCGCGGTGGGCGTGCCCGCGCTGCGGTGGGACGAGGGCCTGGCGGCGTACGCGCGCTGGTACGCGGCGGCGCGTGCCGGCGACTGCGCGCTGGCGCACTCGCACGGGTCCTACGGGGAGAACCTGTTCCGCGGGAGCGGCGGCGCCGGGTGGAGCCCCGCGGCCGTGGTGGGCGCCTGGGTCCGGGAGAGCGCGCTCTACAACCGGGCCTCCAACTCGTGCCGCGGCGGCAGCGGCGCGTGCGGCCACTACACCCAGATCGTGTGGCGCGGTACCAAGGCCGTCGGGTGCGCGATGGCGCCCTGCGCCGGGGCGAGGGGACGCTTCACGTTCGCCGTGTGCAGCTACAGCCCGCCCGGCAACTACGTGGGGATGAGGCCCTACTGACAAGCAAGTCGTGCATGCCACATGTTGATTACTTGCACCCATCCATTTCTCTCTCTCTCTTTTTTTTACCTTAATTATATTTCACGTCAGAACTTTTTACGGGGATAATAATGTACATCCCCTCGTTTTGTTACTGTTCCATCATTCTTTTCAAATTTGTTTGGAACTTTGGATATATAATGGACATGGATGAAATAAAAAGGCGGTTTAAAAATTATGAATAATGGCACTTGCATTTGCAACCAATGTGTTGGAGACAGCAGGCAGACAGACAAACGTGATCACCGCGCCAACAGATTTAGCCCGCAGGCCGGTGTGCATCACCACAGGCTATTCAACTGCTGCTCTGCCGCGCGATCACCGTCGTTTAAAGCTCGCCGCCGGCCCGGCCCGGCACCGACCAACCATACGGTCATGCTCCATTGAATCCCGTTGCTTCTGCGCTGTACAATTCGTTCGCCAGATGACCAGATCACACAGCGCAAATCCAGCATGTCCGGCCAGCTAGCTAGCCAGTCAATAACCAATGATTCTGTAGGCAAAAATAATCCTAGAGAATATAGAAAACTTCTTGTGCTTATCTGTAGGCTGTAGCTTTTATTCATTTCTCTTATTTTGCACCGTATGCTATCAAAATAAAGATTCTATAGAGTGCATCTTAGTTATTGTTAATTACGATGACATTGACAGTCTTTTAACTTTTATTAGCGACCACACTGCTAAGGGGGTGTTTGGTTTGGGTGGTAAAGATTAACAGGTACTATAGCAGTTTTGTCTTATTTGACAATTATTATCCAATCATAAACTAATTAAGCTTAAAAGATTCGTCTCTCAAATTACTCTCTAGTTCTATTTTTAGTTTCGTAAATAGTCTATATTTAGTATTCCATGCATGTGTTCAAACATTCAATGTGACGAGCGGTAAACTTTAACAGGGCAAACCAATCGGAGCCTAAAGGTCAACTATGGAGCTTGAAGTGAGATTTAGGAGGGATTAGTAGTGCTAAGACAATCACCGTCTACTGCAAAGGAATTTTAGAAACCAAGAAGGGCATTAGTATAAGTATAATATGAGCATTAGTATTTTTTTTTATCAAAAATATACTGCTTACATTTCTACTATCAATATAGTGTATGTCGTAATGTAGAAGTCAAAATTAAATTTATTTGAACTACCAACTTATACGTACAAAACTATTTTCCTGGATATTAACATAGTTTTTAATGATTTTTTAATATCACTACTACATGAGTCGTTCAGAGGTATTTCTCGTAAAAAAAATGGGCACAACATGTACGTTTATTTGACATTGGTTTTTAATGCATTAAATAACAGTTATAAATGGGTAAGAAACATGTATTGGCATAATTTATGGATATTTTTATTCTTTTCATGATAGTATGAGTTGATAATTTAAATATCATTTTGAGGAGGTACTTTATTTAAATTCTAGAAAAAGGCAGTAGTGCATAATTTAGATGGCCATTTAAGTGCCCACTATCACTATGGTAGAATGAGCAATTTATATTCATATTTTTTTTGGGGGAGGGGGGGGTTATATTATTTTTTCATAATGGCATAAATGGATAACTTATATATGCAAATTTCGGGGCGACGTTATGTTCTTATAGTGTGGGAGAGGTGGATGATTTTTTTTATAAAAAAAACATATTAGATGAATGGCTATTATTATTAATAATGGTTAAATTCTACCAAATTGATGGTTGATCTCTCTCAAGTTTTGTGAGAATTTTTAGAATTTTTTTATAGCCTGTCTTGTGTTATGACTGTTGTGGTCATCATTTGTTTTGTGCCAAATTTAAAGCACTCCCGGCCACCAATCCCAGGTTAACTTAACAGACAAGCCAATAATGATGATAGAACTTGCATCATTCGAGCAATTTAAATTGTCAACACCCAGCAGGCATTAAGCTGTCTTCTCCTAACCCTGCAGCAATATATTCCTAATGATCTGTATTAATTCTCGCACGCAAGAAACAAGAGGGGTAGCAGTACCAGCTGCTGAAGAATGTCAAATTTGTCATACGCGTGCGCTGTGCTGTGGGCGGCGGCACCAGAAAAAAGTCTTCATCAACTCCTCTTGTTTCGGCGCATATTGGGCGGCGTCCCCCTTGGCATTGGCAGACAGTGATTGGCACGTTTCTGTTCTGTCTCTTCATTCACTAATCAGTAGGTACGCTGCTAATATAAGTGCATTGTTTAGCTCTTAATCAGTAGGTACGCTTACGTTGTGAAGGACTTGAAAGTTGAAATACGGGGTCAGATGCATAAGATCTTTATTGACTTGAAAGTTGAAATACGGGGTCAGATGCATGCGATCTTCTTGACTGATCTCTGAAGGGTGTCAATGCAATGCCAATTCAGCGTTTCAGACTGAGCAGCATAACGCATGGGGGAAAATGTGCAGGAAAAGTCAATGGTAATCTGACAGAGCAGTCATAAACAAACCTCGACAGATTACAATTGTATAGTGTAGTGCTTTTATACTGTAAATAAGGTAAATTGGACTCACACTCCTACAGTAGGAGTACATTGGAATTGTTTCTGTTTCCATCCAGGTTAGATAAAGCTGCTTTTGTGTGTGGACGCTGTGGATCAGTGACCGGCATATATCACTGTTTGGACAGCAAAGCTGAGTTGTAAAGAGGGGGCCTCTTCTGATGAAGGAAACGATGAGGTACATTTACAATACAGTATCTAATCGCCTCATCATGGTTCCGGCCGCAGATCCAGCGCTCTAAATTTTCCAGCGAAATTCCAGTGATTTATTCAATTATTCCTTTCCTTCTTTCTTTTACCCCTCGAGATGACTGGCACTGCTCCGTTTAGGAAACAGAGGCTGGCTTTCACCTGTACATAAAACTCTTTTACTCCTTCCTTAATTGAGAAGCAGAGCTCCTGCTATTCATTTCGGAAAAAAAAAAACGGAGGCTGGCTTTCAGAATCTGTGGTAGCTTAGCTGTTCGATTCCTCTTACCATTCGTTCAGCAACCACACATTCATCTTACCATTCTTTCAGCAACCACAAGCTCGGCGCGTCCGAAGGCCATTTGCGGGGCAAAAAGCAGCTCTGAAGAGAGGCAGAAGAATTCAATTGCGCTTTCACGATGGGGCCTGCCATGAGCTACGTGTACCTACTAACAAACCAATCAATAGTTTCAGGGAGCATCAAAACGGTTCTTCCTCGATCGATCCATGGATGGATCGTCGCCTGCCATTAATTCCAATTCTAATTCTAATCCAGGCATTCAGAAGCTGCTTGCTGCTAGGTGCTAATTGAAGTCCACCGGAGGCGCGTCTAGTTTAGGTAGACCTTCCACAAGGAGCCGAGCCGTAATTATGCGTCGTCCTTAATCATCGTCGAACATGGCTCGTGTCTCCCCAACAACACCTCCTCTCTCTTCATCCATGGATCTATATATATAAACGAAGCGCCCGGGCGAACGAAGACAGTAGCAGGCCAGTACAACCCGCACACACAGCTCAGCAATCAGCATCGCCTCCCGGAGGCCGGGGCGGAGTCCCATGGCGAGTTCCTCGAGCTGTAGTCGGCCCAGAGCTCGCTTCTCCGGCGCCGCCGCTCTGGGCATTGCGCTGCTCGTCCTGCTCGCCGGCTGCGCGGGCAATGCCGGCGCCTACTACGGCGGCGGTGGCGGGGACATGCGGTACCAGTTCCTGGCACAGCAGAACGCGGCGCGCGCGTCGATGGGCCTGCCGCCTCTGATCTGGGACGAGCGCGTGGCGTCGTACGCGCGGTGGTACGCGCAGTCCCGGCGCGGGGACTGCGCGCTGGTGCACTCGTCGGGTCCCTACGGCGAGAACCTCTTCTGGGGCAGCGGCACCGGGTGGGCGCCGTCGCAGGCCGTCGGCGCCTGGCTATCCGAGCGGCCACGCTACGACTACTGGAGCAACAGCTGCTACGGCGGCATGTGCGGGCACTACACCCAGATCATGTGGCGGAGCACCCGACGCGTCGGCTGCGCCGAGGTCACATGCTACAATGGCAGGGGCACCTTCATCACCTGCAACTATGACCCGCCGGGCAACTACGTCGGCGTCCGCCCCTACTGACCGGCCGGCATCGTCACCGGCCTGCCACCGGCCGCCGGCCGCTCCCTCTCTCTCGCCGCACGGCCGGCTCACGGCGCAGCAGCAGCCTAGTAGTAACTCTTGCTGTGCCATCGTTGATCGTTGCTAGTACTACTACTATAATATCGAGATGACATGATACAAGTGTACAAAAATGAATGCATTATTGTTGCCTTGGCACCGTTATTGTATTTATTACTAGTAGTACATTTGCTGAGTAAATTGTTTTTGGCCTGCCAGCCAAGTGTACGAAGGCCTTGTTTACTTTCAAAAAATTTTGCAAAATATAAATAGTAACACTTTTGTTTGTATTTGATAAATATTATCCAATTATGGATTAACTATGCTTAAAAGATTCGTCTCGTCAATTTCGACCAAACTGTACAATTAGTTTTTATTTTTATCTATATTTAATACTCTATGTATACGTCTAAAAATTCGATGTGATAGAGAATCTGAAAATTTTTGCAAAATTTTTGGAGAACTAAACAAGGCCGAAATGAAATGCGTAAAGGTGGACGCGTGGTGTGGGTGTGGCTGTTTTGGATGGGTGGATGCGATGCGATCTGCGTTGGCGTTGCTGGTTGCGGGTTGCGTCTGCTCAGCTCAAGCTGGTTGGCGGTTGGTTGGGTTGGGTTGGTTGGCGCAGCAACTGCGGATGCGGTTGCGAGTGGCGGCGAAACGACCAAACCAACGGTGAGCTGTTGAGCAAGGCGCGCCGGCGTGCATGTGGGGGGAAGAAGACGGTGGCAGCCTGCCGAGCCGGTCCTCCTGCTCGGTGCTGCTGTCTGCTCTCTGCCGTGAACCAGCGTGCGCGTCATGGGGCAGTGGGAATTGGAATCCGATGCGATACGGTGTGGCGCCACACGCCAGCCAAGTCCCACATGTTTAATGAGGGGAGGGACGCCGCCTCCGCCCGCCGTGGACCGCGTGGGCGTGGCTGCAAAGCCTCGAGCATTCACCCACGATCCATGGCCATGCCCGCTACCGATTGGCAGAGCCGGATGGACGACGGACAAGCGAGGTAGTAGCCCTGGTCCATGGCAATGGCCCATGGCGCGGCAGTAAACAAAACAACAGCCCCGGTCCCCGGGCGTGCATTTGGACAGAGAGTCAGAGACCTGCCGCTAGGCTATAGGCTGTAGCTGTATATATACTACTCCTACGGTCCTACCTGTACTGTATTTACGCGACTGTTGCTCCAAACAATTATACTACGATCGACCGGGATGCTGCCTTGCGTGCGAGAATCATTCGCGCCGGCGGGCGTCACGAGCCGCGGCGGACCGGCGGTGGTCACTGTTGGGTGCTCACTGCGCCACATGCTGGGCCGCTACCGGAATTTATTTATGGCCTTGTTTAGTTCTCAAAAATTTGGATTTTTGGCTACTGTAGTACTTTAGTTTTTATTTGACAAATATTGTCCAATCACGGAGTAACTAGGCTCAAAAGATTCATCTCACAAATTACAGGTAAACTGTGCAATTAGTTTTTATTTTCGTCTATATTTAATGCTTCATGCATGCGACCAAAAATTCGATGTGACGTGGAATCTTGAAAATTTTTGCAAACTAAACAAGGCCTCTATACGATCGATCCTGCTGAGGGCTAGGCCTTGTTTAGTTCCGAAAAGATTTTGGATTTCGGTACTGTAGCACTTTTGTTTGTTTGTGACAAAATATTTGTCTGGTGATTTCCAGCTAAACTGTGTAATTAGTTTTTGATTTTATCTATATTTAATGCTTCATACATGTGCCGCAAGATTCGATGTGACGGAGAATCTTGAAAACTTTTTGCTTTTTGGGGTGAACTGAACAAGGCCCTACAGGGAAGAGGCAGGGTCCAGGGGACCAGTGCCTGCTGAGGGCTGAACGCATGCCGCTGCGTTCCACGATCAGACGACGGGTCAAGTCAAGGAATCCGAGGGCTCTACGCTCTATGAACATGAAGCGCCGGACGGCCGGAGCTCGGAGGCCGGAGCGGAGCGGTCAATTCGTCGGCTCATCGCGCCGGGGGGGGCAGTTGCATTGCAGGATCGCAAGGAGTTGATGAGTCGTGCACTGGGATACGGGCTCGCCGTGCGTCAAATGTCAACAGCACAGGACAATTTAAGGACGCTGGCTAGCTCTAGCTAGCTCTGGCTGGTTTGACAATTGGCAATGCCGAAAAGAGGAACGTACGTGCATGTGCTCCTGCAACGCAAATACCCCAGCCCAACTGCCCGAGCCCAGCCACTGTTGCAACATGTGCACGTTGGAAGGAGCGGAGAGTCAATGCGCACAGCCGTTTTATCTCAGGATTTCCTAAGGGCAGTTCCAATGGGACATTAATGGTTTTTTTCTATCCCTATTAAATGAGTTGCCACATAAGCAAAATGCTGATATGACAGCCTATTTAATGAAGAAAGAGAAGCAAAATTAAAGAAATCGTTTCCACAGCAAGGAACGACGTCTTCACTCGTATCGAGACGTGAAGAAACCGGAGAAAACCCGTTGGGAAGAAACGACCGCAATCCAAGGCGCTCCACCGGATCCGGTGCGATGCAGCCAAGAAAATCCGCCGAGGACCTTCACGCGCGCGGCCGCGCTGGCTGGACGCTGACTCTCCGTGCGGCCGCTCGATGCTAGCCACCGCCGTGGAGGCGTCCTTCTCTCCGGCGACCCGGCCTCGCCCTCACCATATGTGGCATCGCGGAGCTCTTCTGCTGGGCGGGGGCTACAACGGCCACGGTCGAGGCAGCGGCCCCGGCGGAGAAGGGCAGAAGGCCCGATGGCGGAGATCCACAAGCCACGGAAGCGCTCTGGCACGCAGCGCTCCTCCGCGACGTTGCCTGCCCCCGGGTCTGCCGCTGCTACGCTCCCGTGCGCACCTTCCGGCCGGCCGCTGCGATCTTACAAGCTGCCGCGTGCACTTGAGCGCCGGCTGCTGCTAGGCTACGAGTGCAAACAAAGCAATGCAAGCGGAGATTTCTGATCTAGCTTAAAATAGCAGCTCCTTGTTCTTGAATTTGGAGGTGGGAACGTGGGATTCGGGAGAGGAAGAAAGAGGACACAGGAAGCAATGTGAGGAGATTAGAGAGAGTAGCGTGAGGAGAGAGACAGAGAGCAATAGGTCATTGTGGCAAGGAGTTGAGGACGATGTCACAGCAAATCGTTGCAAATTTTTATTTTACATCCACCCACAGCTGTTGTCTCCGTGTGGTTTCTGCACATACAATCCCGGATGTGAGAGAGGGGAACACAACAACGATTGGCCAATAATTTAATGAGAACGCTA
>Ga0182004_10002729_pt1 | contig 13840 bp, 7 predicted proteins | sample Sormic07211540_1_FD_120479 | JGI IMG/M metagenome (GOLD analysis project Ga0182004, IMG submission 120479) | Endophyte microbial communities from Sorghum bicolor roots, Mead, Nebraska, USA - 072115-40_1 MetaG | ecosystem: Host-associated > Plants > Roots > Unclassified | place: USA: Nebraska...
CGTGACATCCGGGCGCATCGCTGTTGTCAGGACTAAAGTATTCGAGTTATCACCTTTGCCGATAGCAAGGTCAAATCGGCTGGCACGCCTTAACGTTTGAATCGGGTATTAGCCATTTGTGTTTGCAGATCAGTTTTGCATCAACACTATTGTGACGTGACAAGAAAAAAAGTAGAAGACAATAGTCACTAGCCAAATAATAACACGTGTCATCTAGATTCCTTTACTATTAAAATGTTATTTGGATGTCATTTAGGTCTAAACAGGTCTTAGCACGCTATGCACGCTGACGTGTTGTTTAGGTCTAAACGTGTCATTTATGCATTGTTCGCTTACCTGATAAGTTATGGCAGAAAGTATTATTGGCTATGTGTCATCTAGATCCCTTTACTATTAAAATATTATTCGGGTGTCATTTAGGTCTAAACAGGTCTTAGCACGCTATGCACGCTGACGTGTTGTTTAGGTCTAAACGTGTCATTGATGCCTTGTTCGTTTACCTGATAAGTTTGACTGATTTATTGTGAGCTGGTAAATTTGGCTAATAAACTTAAGCAAACAAGATCGGGTCGTGGTCCACCTCATCTTCTCCTTCCTGTTTCTCAGCACGCTCTCTCGGTCGATCCAAAACCGGACGCTGGGCAGGAGCCCGAGGCGCCGCCGGCCCTGCGCCATCCCCACCAAGGTGCCCCCCGCCCGCCTTCAGCAAGGGCCGTATTCACGTGTACATGAAACTAGCCACTTGCTTATACAGGCAACTTGAACGTATTACTGATATATACTACTTTGATTTCGTATATGAAAATACAGAAATAATAAATACTCCAGCAATATTTACGTGTAGACGTGTACATTTAACGCCTGCCTTCCTACCTGCAACGTGATGCCTCCATCTCCATTCGAACGCAGCTATCTGCTGCTATGTATAATACCATACATACAAAAGTTGCATCCCTCGTGTGTCAGGAGGTAGGCTTGGATGGCAATTGCAGCACGTTTGAAACAACAGCAACTATGTTGCCAGCCTGGTCTAAAAAATCGTAGCTCGTTGATTTATTATGACAAAAAACGCTGCTGGCTGAGGGAAAAAGTTCAGCTTAGGCCTTGTTCAGTTCTTGAAAAATTTTGGATTTGGCTACTGTAACGCTTTTGTTTGTATGTGACAATTATTGTCCAATTACGGAGTAACTAGGTATAAAAAATTCGTCTCGTAAATTATAGACAAACTGTGTAATTAGTTTTTATTTTTATCTATATTTAATACTCTATGCGTGTGTACAAAAATTCGATATAATGGAAAATCTTGAAAATTTTTGGAACTAAACAAGGCCTTATAAGCCACGAAGGGCGTAAAATTTGTTTAACCCGCCGTCCGAATCTTTTCGAAACACCTACGAGCTGCACTTGGAGCCTGCCTACTAGCAATCATTGATCTGGATCTTACTAGTGATTATTGACCAACAATCACCACCGGCTCTGCAATAGTCACTAGGATCAGTTAATTACTAGTACTGCAGCGCATTTCACAACAGCAATCATTAGAGGACTAACCGCTCTGCGATAAACAAACCCACCACCACAGGGGCGAAGCTATGTTTATGAGAGTGGGTGCAGATGCACCACCCAAAATTCGTGCTAAAATTTCACCATATATGCACCTCCTATAATACAAATCTATACACCCACAAGACAAGTGCACCACCCTCTAATTTGCTCTAGCTTCGCCACGGCACCACCATTGGTCTTGTTTACTTCGTAACAAATTTCAAGATTCCATGTCACATCAAATCTTTGATTGTATACATGGACCATTAAATATAAATAAAAATAAAAACTAATTGTACAGTTTATGTGTAATTTATGAGATAAATCTTTTGAGCCTAGTTACTCCATGATTGGACAATATTTGTAAAATAAAAACGAAAATGCTACAGTAGCGAAAAACCAGAAATTTTACGAACTAAACAAGGCCATGTTTAGCACAGAACCACTTCATCATCATCATGGTGTGTGACTGTGTGTGTGGGGTGGGGGGGGGGGATTTCCACAGGACACAACCACTGCGGCCATTCTTCAGTTCGTTTCAGTTTCGTATTGCTATATAGAGTATTGTTCAGATTCAGAAACGGGCAGTTTCAGTCTAACATGAGGTTGATAGTCCCTGGATTTGAGCTGGAACTCACAAAGACTGTGAACTCTGATACTCGTTGGAATCATCATCATCATTGGATGGAATCAACAGCCACATACGGAGATGCCCAGATGGGGTGGGAGTCGCTCTAGCATTTGAGCACCTGAACTGCAGCAACCTCCTCGTGCTGTCGGCTTCAGAATCCACGTACAAATATCCATCCCTCATCAGCTGTCATCGTCGTCTTATCAACTTAGTTCATATCATCTTATCCTGAGCAGGTTGCATCGCATGGGTGCCGCTCATCGCCTCCGCTGACGCGGGATCGGCTTATACGTACTGTACGTCAGTCAAAAGATCCCGAAGGTAAGGCCTTGTTTAGATACACCCAAAAATCCAAAACTTTACAAGATTTCTCATCACATCGAATCTTACGGCGTATGCATGGAACATTAAATATAGATAAAAAATATAGCTTATGCATGGAACATTAAATATAGATAAAAAATATAGCTAATTGCACAGTTTACCTGTAAATTACGAGACGAATCTTTTAAGCCTAGTTGCTCCATGATTCGATAATGTTTGTCAAATAAAAACGAAAGTGCTACAGTGTCAAAATCCAAAAAAATTTTGGATCTAAACAAGGCCTCCGTCTCTGAAACTATAGTTACTTACTAGCACTCTTTCCGTCTTAAAAAGATCGTTGTTGTTGACTTTGACCAATCATATTGACCGCTTGTCTTATTTAAAATTTTTGTATAAATTCTAAAATAGATAAATTATTATTAAAATATCTCTAATGATCAAATAAGTTATATCAAAATAGATGATATTTATAAAAAATTCTAATAAGTTGAAGGGTTACAAACAAGATGTTTAAAAGTCAACAACTATAGTTTTTTTTAGGCCTTGTTTAGTTCAAAAAAATTTTACAAAACAGGTACTGTAGTATTTTCGTTTGTATTTGACAAATATTGTCCAATCATGCACTAACTAGACTCAAAAGATTCGTCTCGTCAATTTCGACCAAACTGTGCAATTAGTTTTTATTTTCGTCTATATTTAATACTCCATATATGCGTCTAAAGATTCGATGTGACGGGGAATATGAAAAATTTTGCAAAATTTTTTGGGAAGTAAACAAGGCCTTAGATAGAGAGAGTAGTAGTTAGCAGCAAAGGCTTCGGCCTTGTTTAGTTCCTAAAAAATTTTGCAAAATTTTTCAGATTTCCCGTCCCATCGAATCTTTAGACACATGCATGGAGTATTAAATATAGACGAAAATAAAAATTAATTACACAGTTTGGTCGAAATTTACGAAACGAATCTTTTGAGTCTAGTTACTCTATGATTGGACAATATTTATCAAATACAAATAAAAGTGCTACAGTATAGATTTTGCAGAATATTTTGAAACTAAACAAGACCTCATCCTTACAGACAGTCGTTGGTGTTCATGATGCCCGGCTGCCACGTTTCTACTGACAAACAGGCACTGCCATAGAAGTACTATTATTGTTCATTGGGGAGGAGGCGAATATTGCTCCGATCCACGGCCCACGGGGGGAACAAGTGACAGGCACGCAGGATCTTTTGTTCATCTGTCTGAGCTAGTAGCAAGTTGCCACAGTCCACAAACACCAGAAGCAGTACTGTACACCAGGGTGTTGTGCTGTGCCAGGACAGGCAGCAGATTCCCAGGCTTTGTTTAGTTCGCAAAAACTTTTGATTTGGTTACTGTAGCATTTTCGTTTTTATTTAACAAACATTGTCCAATCATGGAGTAACTGGACTCAAAAGATTCATCTCGCGGTTTACAGACAAACTGTGTAATTAGTTTTTATTTTCATCTATATTTAATGCTCCATGCATGTGCCGCAAGATTCGATGTGATGGGGAATCTTGAAAATTTTTGGGTTTTTTTTTAACTGAACAAGGCCTCACTACTAGTACTGTGGCCTTGTTTTTTCAAAAATTTTCAAGATTTCCAGTCGCATCGAATCTTGCGGTACATGCATGAAGCATTAAATATCGATGAAAACAAAAACTAATTACACAGTTTGCCTGTAAATTGCGAGACGAATCTTTTAACCTTGACTAGTCTATAATTGGATAATATTTGCCACAAACAAATAAAAGTGCTACAGTAGCAAAATAAAAAAAAATCCACGGACTGAACCAGGCCTATGTCCTGAAGTGGCAGCCCCGCCATGTCGTTTTGCTGTCACTGCCTCACCCTGAGTCCTCCTGCCTTGAGAGTTCAGTCCAAGGTCGTTTCCTTCTGTTCTGTCTCTATCCATTGGCATTCAGCATTACCTCATGGACTGGGCTGCACTGCAATGCAATCCTGGGCCTTGTTTAGTTCTGAAAACTGAAAAGTTTTCGAAACTGTAGCAATTTCGTTTTTATTTGACAAACATTATTCAATCATGGAGTAACTAGGCTTAAAAGATTCATCTCATGATTTACAGATAAATTATACAATTAGTTTTTATTTTTGTCTATATTTAATACTCCATACATATGGCGTAAGATTCGATGTGATTGGTTTTCAGGGTGAACTAAACAAGGCCCTGATGGTAACAAAGTTCAGTAGGATCAACAACTTTAGAATAATGATCATGTTTATCTCGTCAGATTTCGGTGGCTTGTGCAAGGAAACGACAGCATGCGCCTCACAGTATCCTCTAGTAGTAATTGGGTTTGTTTCCAAATGGACAGAGAACTTCCCCCTGGAACAAACATGCAAGTTCCATTTGATCTAGCAGCACCAGCGAGAGCTGCCTGGGAATGACACTGGATTATTTGACGTCCACTCGTCCAGGGAAGCAAGCAACTTATGGCTGGAGCCGGCAGCAACGTTGCCAATGATCTTCACGTGCCATTGCCCATTGTAGCTACACTGCAGTCCACATCTACCTAATAAAACATTAAAACATACAATACGGTCACCATCGTCTCTATCAGCTTGAAGGAGCTACCGCTAGCCAGGTTCATGATAGATAAACTCCCGGGTCAAACATTCATCAGAAATATATACTAGTAGCTCGCATGAATCATTCAAAGGTCATTACCATACCAGAAGGAGGCGAAAGCTTTCAAAGCCGAATCCATCACTGAGGTCTGTCTGAGCTCGAGAGTTGCTCCGGAGTCGTCGATGTCCATGATGGCTTGGCTGCCGTATTCTCTGCAGAGCCATCTACTATATACTGACAGACTGACTGACACAGTAGCGAGAGCGCATCTTCTTCCACGGCCAACCAACCAGTGAGACACTGCAGGTATACAATTAGGGCCTTGTTTAGTTCAACCTGAAAACCAAAAAATTTTCAAGATTCTCCGTCACATCGAATCTTGTGGCACATGCATGAAACATTAAATATAGACGAAAACAAAAACTAATTACACAGTTTAGCTGTAAATCATCTTTTGATTCTAGTTAGTCCATAATTGAATAATATTTGTCACAAACAAATGAAAGTGCTACAGTTGCGAAAAGTTTTCACTTTTCGGAACTAAACAAGGCCTGGATCCTCTTGTCGTGGGACAAACAAAGTTGCAACAATTGGCACTAGTAGACTGGACCAATGGTGCGCCGGATTCGTATCGTATGTGCTGATCGATTCAAGTGGCAGGCAGTCATATCATGTTGCCACTGGGCCTTCATCAGAGACTGGAACTGGCTGGGGGGTTATTCCATTGGACCTCTCTCTATTCTGTCTCTATCCGTCACTGCATGTTAGGCCTTGTTTAGTTCGCAAAAATTTTTAAGATTCCCCATCACATCGAATTTTTGGTTGTATGCATGGAGTATTAAATAAAGACAAAAATAAAAACTAATTACACAGTTTACCTGAAATTTATGAGATGAATCTTTTGAGCCTAGTTACTCCGTGATTGGACAATGTTTGTCAAATAAAAACGAAAGTACTACAGTAGCCAAAATTTTGCGAACTAAACAAGGCCTTAAGCGCACAACATGTTAGATGTTACGTTACCAAAAGTAACGAAACAGATTTCTCCCGCAAATTTGAAATTTTCATGTCGTAGCTGATCAATTGGTCATCAGATGCAAATCTCCCCAAATGCCTCTGACTTATTGGTGAAGTAGCTTCTGCAGTCGGCCACGAGGCCAGTCATGGTTAATCTGAAGTTGGCATCGACTTGATCCCCACAAATTGCTTGGGGGTAACAAATACATATTGATTTGGGAATTGGGAACCAGAGCACCAAATGTGAGTCGTATCTCCATTGTCGAAGGCATCTGGAACTGGAATGAAAAACAAAACAACACATCGTTTCTTTTCTTAGCTATATAGCCAGTGTTGATGTATACTACGTACACGAATGGGTGCATAAGGCGGCAAGTTGTTGATTTTTTAAAATTTTTTATAAATAGTATCTTTAAGTTTTAGAAAACGTTTAAACATCCGCTGCCTATAGGTTAGTGGTTTTATGACCCCATCCAAAATTTCATGACCAAAATATATTCCCTTTGGTCCGGGAGATAACAAAAAATGAACATATCCGCAAAAGGATAGAATACTTATGGGGACACATTTCCAGGCATGTGCATCCAGAAAGTGTCATTCTTCATCTCCCAAATGAGATACTAGTCTGGACTTGAAACTGTGGGTGGAATCATAATACAAGCTCATCTATTTATGCTGAATGTTTCGAATTATTTTTCAAAACTTCTATTTATGAGTTCTAAGAAAGTTTTCAAGTTATGGTGATTTGATTTCTAACAGCGGAAAAACAGATTGCTTCGTTCCGCCAACTGACCCAAACTGCAGGTGGATTCTAGAAAGTTGTTAACTGAATCAAAAAGTGAAAAAAAGGATATAGCATTTGCTACCACCAGACCTGCATGCAAGTCAAGAAAGATTATTAACACATTCTGCTCAGAGGTTACATTATCAGTATACAAAATCTTTCGGAGATCAGGATAAACAAGGTATATCAGAAAATATCAGGCCAAATTCAAACAAATTTTATATAAATCTCAAATAAGTTCAAACAAAATTTAAACATGAAATATCATAAATATCGGTGGATTTCACTTGATAAAACAAAACATCAGAAATATAGGCAGGTTTGGGATGGAAAAAAAAACACTGATTCTACTTAATGAAAACAAAGAGAGAATATGCAGCTAGAGGTCAAACAGTCATAAATCAATTCCCCCATAAGAAAAAGGCAATGGTTCTCCAACACTTCAATTTCCAACATTCAGTCTTATATGCTTACGAAAAATGCTTGCAAGACAGAGCACTGATAAGCCTTTTCTAATTAATATACATCTGTAAAGACTGATGGGAGTCAAGAACCATTTATTTCCTGAAACCCTGAACTACTATGTCCATCTGTCTTCTAATCCAGTACAATGTATCCCAAAGAAGAGCATTGATTTGTTACACCAAAAGGACTGAATCTTACGGCCCACCACCAACATGAAGAGAACAAATAGACAAACAAAAGAATAGAGGAAAAGAAAAAAAAAATTGCCCCCATTCTCATGAAGAATTGCAACCAACTAGCTGCCGGAGAGAACCGCCTGCTACGAAAGGCAATTAAGCAGCCCCCCTCAAACCTTTGCCTTACTTCCATTCTACTTGCTAAGCCCAGATGGCCAGAGACGACATGGACATGGCACCAAGGAACAAGGCAATGTATGAGCAGACTTGAAGCCTCAGGTTACAGCTCATTCTCTTGCTGAGGAAATCAGCTGCAATGAGGTCCACCAAGGCCATGTAGATCAGAATACCAGCCGATATGGAATCCAGAATGCCCTCTACCACAAGTGCCCTCGGGCTGTTGGGGTTGTAGAAGGACGCGATACCTGCCCCCACGGTGATCCCAGTAGGCGTTGTGATAGCGAAGAAGAAAGCCATAAGGAGTGTAGAGAAACCCTTGAACTGAGCCTGCATTTTGTTGGGCAATGAACAGAACACCACAAACACAAAACACGTCTGCTTCAAATGTTGCGTTCAAAAAAAAAACATCTGCTTCAAATGATAAGTTGTTGATCTAAATCACAAGGAAGTACCAGATATTAACCTCAGAAATGCAGCCGCCCAATGCAAAGCCCTCAAAAAACTGGTGGAAGGAGAGGGCAGCAACTAGAGGCTTGATGGTACAGGGGTTCTGTGAGACGCCCAAAGATAGTCCGATGATCACCGAGTGTGATACAATCCCAAGCTCAAGAATCTAGTAGAGAAAATAGCATATGGTTATTCACCATTTTACGGATCTAAAGCAAGGTACCACATATCATATCTCCAGTCGCCATACTAGTTACAAGAAACCTAAAGAAATCAGCTAAGAAGGAATAGCTGGACACCTGCATTTAGTAGTTAGTACAAGATGAATACATGCATGAAGTGATTTCATAGTATTTACTGATACAGTATAGTACTTGGGGGCAAGAAGTTAGAACACCTTAAGTGCATGAATGAATGCAGTTTCATACTTTCATAATATTCTTGGCAACATCGATTGATTTATTACCATTATTAGATGAGCAATAGGCCAGACCACGTAACTGAACATTGCTTGGTGTTATAAATCCTGATTGTCTTTTGGGTCGTCGATTGTTCATGCTACATATTCTTTAAAAAAAAAAATAGCAACGCTTGATGATCAGACAGTAGGATTGATAACACTGTTTATCATGCAATTTTACCTAAGGTATTCTGAAGAAATCTAAATTTTCACGAAATTTGACCATTTTTTGTGAAAACTCAAAAATATCACATAACTTGTCAAATTTGACTAAACGAATAGGCTTGATAGGATTTCACTACTCGAAATGTCCTAGGTAATCACAGGCAGAAAGTTTAGAGTCCACAACATCACATGCATGCCGTATTATCACTCTCTAGTAACAAATGTAACATGCCTTCTGAAAGTCAGGCATTGAGCAAGTATCATCACTTCATCGTGCAACTGGAATATGTATTCTTTTGCTCTGTGTTTTGAGAAGAGAGTTAGAAACGTAGTACCTGTGAGACAACCACATGACGAGCTTGGGACGGCTCCTCATCGTTCCCATTGTGACCGTCATCACAAGGGCCGATCCCGTGGGAGTAGCTATGCCTGTGCGCCGCGGCGTGCGCGCGCATCCCCACGATGTGCATGGGGTCCATGTGGCCTCCCCCGATGCTGCTTCCAACGCTCCCCATGAGCGCGCTGTACCCTATGCTGCTGCCAACGCTCCCCATGAGCGCGCCGTACCCTATGCCGCTGGCAACGCTCCCCGCGAGCGCGCCGTCCTCTAGCAGCGCCGCGGTCACGTCGTGGCCGCTCGCATTGACACTGGCATTGCCTGCGGCGGCGGCGGCTTCCGCCGCGTCGGCGCTGTGCTGCTTGCTTTCGTACATGTGCGTGCCGACGAAGTCGAAGACGAGCGTGGCGAGCGCGGCGAGCATGGCGACGAAGCCCGGGAACGGGAAGCGGCGCCAGGGCGCGGCGGGGAGGCAGGGGTCCGTGAGCGCCTCGTCCGCGTCGTGCAGCATGTGGACGAAGCCCGTGGCCAGGATCACCCCGGCCGCGAACGCCTTGACGAGCACGAACGCCCCGCCGGCGGAGGGGGAGGAGGAGAAGGAGCCGGAGGAGGAGGAGGCTCCTCCTCCGCGCCCGCGGCAGCGGCGGCCGACGAGCGGGATCGCGACGCCGGTCGCGCCGGCGACGAGTATGGCCGCGACGGCCACCATCTTGAGCCTCAGCGCCGCCGCCTCGTCGCGGCACTCCGCGTCATCGGCGTCGGTGTTAGACGCGCCGCCGCAGCTTGCCGTGGAGACCGACGCTGCCACCACCACCAAGAGAGAGAGAGATACATGCACGCAACCGCATGCCGCGTCAAAATAAATCACACGACGACCACGAGAGAGTGAGGAATCAGAATCAATCAATTTGTTGCTCTGCTTACCTGCGGCGATCTGCTGCAGGTGCGTGCGGATGTACGACGATCCCTCCATCATTTCCTGCAATTCATTCCCACGCAACAACCCTCATCAAAATCTGCGATTCCGCCTCGCAATTCAGCGGGGTAAATGTAAAGGGAGGCGAAACCAACAACCACGGAAGAACACAACCCAAATTCGTCAACAACAGAGGGGAAAAGAATAGTAGCGAGAAGATAAGCAATGTGTCCCAGGAACACGCGCGGCGAACTAAGGGCAGCGAGACGGGAGGGAGCAGGCGGCGCGCACCTCGAAGAACGGCATCGCCGCTGCTGCTGATGATGCAGAAACGGATATCCCTCTCCCGAGAAATCGATGGATTCTTCCGATCCGCGTGGTAGCCAGCGGCCTCCAATCCTTCCATGAACCGTTTTTATACGCGCGAGCAGGAGGTGTGGGCGTGATGATGCTGGGTGGGTGCCATGGGCACGCGCCTCACCTCTCTACGACTCTACGTAGGCGCACGGCCGGGGGCGGCTAGCGGCACCCCCACACACACACACACACACACGACGAGGATGTCGTCATCCCTCGCGGCGCGCCGTCCGATCGGATCATACGGCGGGGCAGTGGTCAGCACGCGGAGTGGGCACGGGGCGCGGGCATTGTGGGCCACACGAGTCAGTGGCTGGCGGGGAGGGGCCGGAATCCGGACAAGGAACGAACGGTCTCTGGCTCTGCAGACCGGGCGCGGCGCCGTGGGTGCGGCTCCGGGCATGGAGCAACGATGTCGACACCATGGCGAGAGCTGCGCGGCGCGTGGCGTCGCGTCGAACGAGCGACAATGTGAGTAGACTGGTTGCATTTGGACTCTGCAACGCCGATCATCCTCCTGTGTGCGTGTGTTGGAATCTCTAGAAACAGTCTCTGTATACTCGTAGACCAGTGTTCTGGGCTGGGCATTCCGTAACCTCCTTTTTCACCTAATATAAAACTGGGCATTCCGTAACCTTCTTGTTCACCTAATATAAAACTCGAATTTCGTATAGTACATCCGAACCTATCAAACTCGAATTTCGTACAATATAGTACATCCGAACCTATCAAACTCGAACTTCATACAATTCGAAAGTCAAAACATCGTCGCGGGGTGTACCAGCTCTACACGCTGTTCGTCAATAGAAATTGGCAATCGCTATCATGCAAGCGAGCGCATGACAGTGGTCATCTCCAATCGTCCTTTGAACCGTGATAGACAACCAGTTCATCAATAGAAATTAAATGTTCTATTTTCTTCTCTTTGAACAATGGTCCACTTGGAACACCAGTAAGGAGACAACCACACATAGCTCCAGCTATCCAAAAAATGGATAGCAACCCACACAATTTAGAAACAATATAACATGCATTCAGATCATAATCACGATAAAGATAGCAGCCCACACAATTTAATAGTATCAGTCCAGTCCTTTGCAAAGTTTCTCTCCACACATGAACAGAGATAGAAAGTTACTGATCAGTGAGCGAATGTTACATTGAAATACACCTGTTCCATGACACCATATTGTTACTATCACAAAGCTTATAGTTTCACAAGAGCCTTCTAAGGCTCATGCCAGACTACGGTAATTTTAGCTGCAGCTTCTACAGAAAGCTCAGGGGGAGTGGGGCAGTTCAGGGTTCAGCGACTAGACTAGAATCTTTGTTGTGCAATGAATAGCTCCAGGGGGAAAAAAATTGTTCAGATGCCGCTGATTCGACAAGGTGAATGGAATGTCCCATTTTCTCAGTAGCAGAAATCAAGGAAGGTATAGATTTATTATCAGATCCTAGAGAAACTGGATGATCATTTTCCATAAGGGTGGTATCTGCTGGAGCCCCGACCACCGGCGCTGCCACCACCACCCATGCCTCCAGCCCCACCATAGCTGTCATATCCTCCCGCACCATAACCTCCTGGAGCACCATATGCACCACCTCCATAGGCACCACCATATGCCCCGTAGGCACCATAAGGACCTCCATACATGGAGCCACCATATGCAGAGCCATAACCTGAGCCATAGCCAGCAGCAGTACCGCCATATCCATACCCTCTGCCGTATGCACCATATGCTGTGCTGCCATAGTATGCTGCAGCAGTTGATCGGTAGCCACCACCGTATCCATAGCCACCACCACTGCTGTTCCCAGAAACACCACTGCCACCACCACTACCACGGTATGAATCACGGTGACCACCACCACGACTGTGTCTTCCGTTTGAGCTTGAATCACCCCCGCCAGGTTTCTTTGGTTCAGCTTTCTTAATTTCAACCTGCAAAATTATAGAACAATTGGAGAATTTAGTCAAACAACTTTCAATCCGGTTGCAATGATAAATAAAATATAACAGCAGAAATTATAAGTGACTTCTAACAAAGAGAAATTATGCACCTCTCTATAAGTCTATAGGATAATTGTTGCATGCAGATAAGTCAAGCCATAATACCCCAACCAGAGGTCACTAGGCAAATTTTCATCAATGAACAATGTTAAGTGACACCTGATACCAAGTCCCAGCACAGGATGCAGATTGCCAAGTCTTTGAATGAAATGCTATATCTTCTAATTTGTCAGGATATTCTGATTTATTTTGGTTTCCAGCCATATGGAGTCTAAATTATTTAATTTAACTTCCTACAACATGAGATCTAGTTTATTTAATTTTCTGCCATGTGTGATCTAATTTATTCAATTTCCTGCCACATGGGGCATTGTTCTGTATTCTTATTACCATCGTCATTTGAGTTCCGATTCATTTATCTTTATCTCAGATCACAAGAGCTCACTCACTATTTAAAGGATATTGGCATACAAGAAATTTACAACAATATACCATAACTTGCCATATGTATTTCCTACAAACGTGAAAACTTTATATAACCCTAATTAATCCTAAAGGCATAAACGCTAAACAACAAGAAGAGGAACTAAGAGATATACAAGTGTACTATCGCTGAAATTTCTCCACAAAGGGTTATGCAGGGAAGATGTGGATCAAAATAATGTGCTTGAACTATAACTCGGCATTGAGGGAAAAAAACTGTCACGAAGCCAAATTGAATTCATTCGCATATCAAATCAAAGCAACAAACAAACTAGTTTGTGGTAGTTTTTAGAAGGTGCTGGAGACAACTATAAAGTAATCAGAAGGAGGAAGGAAAGGTACATCGAGTCCAGAGACTCGCCTCGAGCAGAGCTCACTGCCGGTTCTGTGGTCTGTTCTTCGACGAGTCCCCCCATAGCTGCTGCTGCTGCTGCCCATGTACTCTGCATCTGATGCCTCCGCAGGCCAATGCAAACCTAGTTAAACTCTTCTTCTGTCCATTGCCCAGCATAAGCCAAGTCTAATTCATCTCCTGTCCACTGCCTGGCCCAATTGAAAGCTATATTGAGAGTTCCTGACATTCATCCCCCCATGAAACACGGCTTGTCACTAAGCCGTTGCTGTAGTGAACCACCGCCATGGAACATGTTCTCATTGATGTTGAATGATATCTGGAAGACATCATCTTTGGTCAGTGGTAATCCATTCAGTACTTGGTATTGCTCAGAAATCAGAATGGTTGCTACTTGCACGGGTATCTAGAACACCAACTCAGCACAGGTGGAGATGTTAAACCAATTAATGTGCATTGCCACTTGACCACAACAATCCACCAAAACTAGGGCACCATGGCTTGTAAGCTAGGAAGAAATCCACCGGGGTCCCATAACCACAATTATGGAGTTAAAGAAAAGATTATGGAGTTAAAGAAAA
>Ga0182004_10002730_pt1 | contig 13837 bp, 13 predicted proteins | sample Sormic07211540_1_FD_120479 | JGI IMG/M metagenome (GOLD analysis project Ga0182004, IMG submission 120479) | Endophyte microbial communities from Sorghum bicolor roots, Mead, Nebraska, USA - 072115-40_1 MetaG | ecosystem: Host-associated > Plants > Roots > Unclassified | place: USA: Nebraska...
AACCCTACAATTTTTTTATTTTTTGATATTTTTCTTTTACTTCGGAGCAATAAAGAAGTAAGCACAAAAAAATTTATGCTTAAACAAGTGAAAGACGTGGCCTGCAGAATTTTCTGAAGATTGCGAAAAATGTGAAAAAAAACTTCACGAGGTGAAAACTCAAAGGTCGGAGGCAAATTTGGAGATTCTAAAATTTTCAAACCCATGAAACGCATGGAGAGACAAATCTGAAGTTTTTTCTGATCGATTTTGCTATATGGAACGTTGAAATCGGAGTTCGTATGCGAAAGTTATGGCTGTTTTACGAACGGACAATAAATTAGAGGACGAAACGGTCCGAAAGTGGGAAACATTTGCGGCGGTGGCTAGAAATTGATGGAAACGTTGGGGAAAAACACACGAACTGGACTCTAACAAGACCCAACCAGCAATAACACCTCGACCAGGACACAAACTCAACACTGTGGACTCTGAAACTGAAATATGCAAAGGCTATGGCACGGAAGGTTTGTAGGACAGGAAAACGATATGGCACTGGACTTATAGGACGAACATAAGAACACTCAAAACTAAGGGTAGATGTGAACCTAACGGTATAACTGAAGCTTTGATTACCACATGATGAGAACAAGGGTGGCCCGATCTTCCGAAAGGTTCTGCTAACTCTCGATTTGGAGACGAGACACAAATCGATCTGGCTTCGGAACAACACGTTTCGAAACCCTGCTATTTTCTAAAAAAATTTTGATATTTTTCTTTTACTTAGGAGCATTAAAGAAGTAACCACAGAAAATTGGAGCTTAAACAAGTGAGAGACGTTGCCTGTGGAATTTTCTGAAGATTGAGAAAAATGTGAAAAAAACTTCATGAGGTGAAAACTCAAACTTCGGAGGTGAATTTGGAGATTTTAAAATTTTCAAACCCACCAACAGCAGGGATAGACACATCCGAAATTGTTTTCTGATTGATTTTGATATATAGAACGTTGAAATCGATGTTCGTATGCGAAAGTTATGGCTGTTTTACGAACGGACTCCAAATTTGTGGCGGTGCCAAGAAATTAATGGAAACGGTGGCGAAAAACACACAAACTGGACTCTAACAAGACCTAACCAGCAACAAGACCTCGACTAGGACACAAATTCAACACTGTGGACTCTGAAACTGAAATATGCAATGGCTATGGCGCGGAAGAGTTGTAGCACAGGAAAACGATACGGCACTAGACTTATGGGACGAACACAAGAACACTCGAAACTAAGGGTAGATGTGAACCTAACCGTATACCTGAAGCTTTGATTACCACTTCATGAGAACAAGGGTGGCCCGAACTTGCGAAAGGTTCTGGTAACTCTCCATTTGGTGGAGACGAGACACAAATCGATCCGGCTTCCGAACAACACGATCCGAATCCCTTCTATTTTTTTATTTTTTTGATATTTTTTTACTTAGGAGCATTAAAGAAGTAGCCACAGAAAATTTGAGCTTAAACAGGTGAGAGACGTTGCCTCTAGAATTTTCTCATGATTGGTAAAAATGTGAAAAAACTTAACGAGGTGAAAACTCAAACATCAGGGGCGAATTTGGAGAACTTAAAATTTTCAAACCCACAATAGGTGTGGACAGACAGATCCAAAAATTTTTTCTGATCGATTTTGATATATGAAACTTTGAAATCAAAGCTCGTATGTGAAGGTTATGGATGTTTTGTGAACGGTCTCCGAATTAGAGGACAAAATGGTCCAAAAGTGGGAAAAAATTTGCGGCGGTGGCTGGAAATTGATGAAAACGGTGGGGAAATACACACGAACTGGAATCTAACAAGACCTAACCAGCAACAAGACCTCGACCAAGACACAAACTCAACACTACGGACTCTGAAACTGAAATATGCAAAGGCTATGGCGTGGAAAGGTTGTAGGACAAGAAAACAATATGACACTGGACTTATGGGACGAACACAACAACACTCGAAACTAAGGGTAGATGGGAACTTAACGGTATAGCTAAAGCTTTGATTACCACTTGATGATAACGAGGGTGGCCCGATATTCCGAATGGTTATGGTAACTCTTGATTTGGTGGAGACACAAATCGATCCGGCTTCCGAACAACACGATCCGAAACCTTGTAATTTTTTTATTTTTTGATATTTTTCTTTTACCTAGGAGCACTAAAAAAGTAACCACAGAAAATTTCAGCTTAAACAAGTAAAATATGTGGCCTACAGAATTTTCTGAAGATTGCAAAAAATATGAAAAAAACTTCACGAGGTGAAAACACAAACTTCGGAGGCGAATTTGGAGAATTTAAAATTTTCAAACATGCCATTGACAGGGACGGACAGATCTGAATTTTTTCTGATCGATTTTGATATATGGAACTTTGAAATCGGAGTTCGTATGTGAAAGTTATGGCTGTTTTGCGAACGGTCTCCTATATAGAGGACAAAACGGTCTAAAAGTGGGAAAAATTTACGGCGGTGGCTAGAAATTGATGGAAACGGTGGGGAAATACACACGAACTGGACTCTAACAAGACCTAACCAACAACAAGACCTCGACCAAGACACAAACTCAACACTGCAGACTCCGAAACTAAAATATGCAAAGGCTATGGCGTGGAAAGGTTGTAGGACAGGAAAACGATATGGCACTGGACTTATGGGACGAACACAAGAACACTCGAAACTAAAGGTAGATGTGAACCTAACGATATACCTGAAGCTTTGATTACCACTTGATGATAATAAGGGTGGCCCGATCTTTCGAAAGATTCTGTTAACTCTCGATTTGGTGGACACGAGACTCAAATCGATCCGGTTTCTGAACAACACGATCTGAAACCCTGCTATTTATTTTATTTTTTGAATTTTTTCTTTTACTTAGGAGCATTAAAGAAGTAACCACAAAAAATTTGAGCTTAAACAAGTGAAAGACGTTGCCTGCGGAATTTTCTGAAGATTGAGAAAAATGTGAAAAAACTTCACGAGGTGAAAACTCAAACTTTGGAGGCGAATTTGGAGAATTTAAAATTTTCAAACCCGCCAAAGGTGTGGACAAACAGATCCGAAATTTTTTTCTGATCGATTTTGATATATGGAACGTTGAAATCAGAGTTCGTATGTGAAAGTTATGGCTGTTTTACGAACAGACTCCGAATTAGAGGACAAAACAGTTCGAAAGTGGGAAAATTTGTGGCGGTGGCTAGAAATTGATGGAAACGGTGGGGAAAAACACACGAACTGGACTCTAACAAGACCTAACCAGCAAAAAGACCTCGACCAGGACACAAACTCAATATTGTGGACTCGAAAACTCAAATATGCAAAGGCTATGGCGCGGAAGGGTTGTAGGACAGGAAAAGGAAAAAGTCTAAATAACCCTCTGAAGTATTGATGGGTGTCTAGTTTTGGGCTTGACCTATAAAACCGGGTATATAGGACATTAAACTTTGGATGTTGGTTTAGTTTACCCCCTGGGTGGTATTCCAGGGCGGTTTTCGCCTACGTGGCGGCCAGCGTGGCAGCCGACGACGCATGGGCCTTGAACACGACCGCCCACTCTGCTTCTGTTCCCTTCCTCGTCGGACGTTCCTCGTCGTCAGTAATGGCAGCACAGGAGCGCTCGGTGGTCATCCCTGTGCGCACGCTCGACGGAGGCACCACGTCCGTGCGTGTGCCCGCCACGGCCTCCGTGCGAGACCTCAAGGCGGCGCTGCGTGTCTGCTTCCCGCCCGCGCAGGCCGCCTTGGGTTCCACCTCTTCCTCCACAGCGGCAAGCTCCTCCGGCGTAGAGGAGCGTTTCGGCATCAGGAAGGGACACCGCCGACACGTCATCTTGACCACGTCGACAACCATGATGTACTTGTCTTCGGCCTGCAGTTTGTACATGACATCGCTGACGACGACTGATGGGCCTTGACAGGGGACCAGGTTCCGGTGAACCGGTCCGGTGGCAGACTCCCAAGCGGAGGATACCGATGAGTAGATCAGAACCTCGAAGTGATTCGGGTCGGTGCTGAAGAGGACAACCATGACGCGGAACGCGACACCTTCCCTAGGGATGAGCACGCAGCACGCCACCCTGTGCCCGACGATGAAGAGGGGCGGCACTCGAACGTACATCTTCTCCAACGGCCTGCAGACGAGGAGCCTGAGTTCGCAGGGGTAGCTAGGGCCGGCCGAGCTCCCGCAGGAGCAGTCGCCAGTTGCGGGCGTCGACGAGGACCGCGCCGCACATGGGCAGCACTTGGAGGAAACCGAGGTCGAGGGAGATGCCTGCGGTGGGCACGAACGGGGGCAGCGGCGACGTGCCGTAGTTGCGGAAGAAGCCGAAATGGGTAGGCGGCCTGGGGAGACATGCCGCTCCGGCGCCGGAGACGACGCGACGCCAGCGGCGGCACACCGCGGCGCAGCGGACGACGTCGCGTGTGGGCGGCAGCCGCTTGAAGACCTCTAGGAGCATGTCGTCGGGAAGTGCTGCCGCCGCCGCCGCGGCCTCGCCCTCTCCCGTCGGCTCCACCTCCATCGTCGGGTGCGCGCGCTTGCAGAGTGCGTAGTCGAAACCGCAAGGCGGAGGCCCGGGGCGCTTGGGGCCGACGTCGACGGAGGACGGCACAAGGCGCTCCTAGGGCAGCACCTCGCCTGTGCTGCTTTCGAGAAGCCGCTGTGCCCTGAGCCTTGCACTTGGGGCGGCCGCGTTCAAGGCCCATGTGCCGTCGTCTGCCACGCTGGCCGCCACGTAGGCAAAAACCACCCTGGAATACCACCCAGGGGGTAAACTAAACCAACATCCAAAGTTTAATGTCCTATATACCCGGTTTTATAGATCAAGCCCAAAACTAGACACCCATCAATACTTCATGGGGTTATTTAGACTTTTTCCGACAGGAAAACGATATGGCACTAGACTTATGTGACGAACACAAGATCACTCGAAACTAAGGGTATATGTGAACCTAACAGTATACCAAAAGCTTTGATTATCACTTGATGAGAACAAGGGTGGCCCGATCTTCCGAATGGTTCTGGTAACTCTCGATTTGGTGGAGACGAGACACAACGATCCAGCTTCCGAATAACATGATCCGAAACTCTGTAGTTTTTTTTATTTTTTTTATATTTTTCTTTTACTTAGGAGCACTAAAGAAGTAATTCTAGAAAATTTGAGCTTAAACAAGTGAAAGACGTGGCCTGCGGAATATTCCAAAGATTGAGAAAAATGTGAAAAAAACTTAACGAGGTGAAAACTCAAACTTTGGAGGCGAATTGAGAGATTTTTAAATTTTCAAACCCGCAAAATGCAAGGACAGACAGATCCGAAATTGTTTTCTGATCGATTTTGATATATAGAACGTTGAAGTCAGAGTTCGTATGTGAAAGTTATGGCTGTTTTGCGAACGGTTTTCGAATTAGAGGACAAAACGGTCCGAAAGTGGGAAAAATTTACGGCGGTGGCTAGAAATTGATGGAAATAGTGGGGAAATACACAAGAACTAGACTCTAATAAGACATAACTAGCAACAAGACCTCGACTAGGACACAAACTCAACACTGCGGACTCTGAAACTGCAATATGCAAAGGCTATGGCGCGCAAGGGTTTTGTAGCACAGAAAAACAATATGGCACTAGACTTATGGGACGAACACAAGAACACTCGAAATTAAGGGTAGATGTGAACCTAACGGTATAGCTGAAGCTTTGATTACCACTTGATGAGAACGAGGTTGGCCCGATCTTCCGAAAGGTTATGGTAACTATTGATTTGGTGGAGACACAAATCGATCCGGCTTCCGAACAACACGATCTGAAACTCTGTAATTTTTTTTCTTGATATTTTTCTTTTACCTAGGAGCACTAAAAAAGTAACCACAGAAAATTTGAGCTTAAACAAGTGAAAGATGTGGCCTGCAGAATTTTCTGAAGATTGCGAAAAATATGAAAAAAACTTCACGAGGTGAAAACTCAAACTTTGGAGGCGAATTTGCAGATTTAAATTTTTCAAATCTGCGAAAGGCAGGGACAGACAGATCCGAATTTTTTTCTGATCAATTTTGATATATGGAACGTTGAAATTGGAGTTTGTGTTCGAAAGTTATGGCTATTTTACGAACGGACTCCGAATTAGCGGACAAAACGGTCGGAAAGTGGGAAAAATTTGCGGTGGTGGCTAGAAATTGATGGAAACGATGGGGAAAAACACACGAACTGGACTCTAACAAGGCCTAACCAGCAACAAGACCTCGACCAGGACACAAACTCAACACTGTGGACTCTGAAACTGAAATATGCAAAGGCTATATCCCGGAAGGGTTGTAGGGCAGGAAAACGATATGACACTGGGCTTATGGGACGAACACAAGAACACTCAAAACTAAGGGTAGATGTGAACGTAATGGTATACCTAAAGCTTTGATTACCACTTGATGAGAACAAGGGTAGCCTGATCTTCCGAAAGGTTCTGGTAACTCTTGTTTTGGTAGAGACGAGAAACAAATCGATCCGGCTTCCGAGCAACACGATCTAAAACCCTGTAATTTTTTTATTTTTTTGATATTTATCTTTTACTTAGGAGCACTAAAGAAGTAACCACAGAAAATTTGAGCTTAAACAAGTGAAAGACGTGGCCTGTGGAATTTTCTAAAGATTGCAAAAAATTTAAAAAAACTTCACGAGGTGAAAACTAAAATTTCGGAGGCGAATTTTAGATTCTGAAATTTCCAAACCCCCTAGAGGTATGGACAGACACATCTAGAAATTTTTTCTTATCGATTTTGATATATGGAACGTTGAAATTGGAGTTCGTATGCCAAAGTTATGGGTGTTTTACGAACGGACTCCGAATTAGAGGACAAAACGGTCCGAAAGTGGGAAAAATTTGCGGCGGTGGCTAGAAATTGATAGAAATGGTGGGGAAAAACACACGAACTGGAGTCTAACAAGACCTAACGAGCAACAAGACCTCGACCAAGACACAAACTCAACACTACGGACTCTGAAACTGAAATATGCAAAGGCTATGGCGCAGAAGGGTTGTAGGACAGGAAAACGATATGGCACTGGACTTATGGAACGAACATAAGAACACTCGAAACTAAGGGTAGATGTGAACCTAACGGTATACCTGAAGCTTTGATTACCACTTGATGAGAACAAAGGTGGCCTGATCTTCCAAAACGTTCTGGTAACTCTCGATTTGGTGCAGACGAGACACAAATCGATCCGGCTTCCGAACAACACGATCCGAAACCCTACAATGTTTTTTATTTTTTTGATATTTTTCATTTACTTAAGAGCACTAAAGATGTAACCACAGAAAATTTGAGCTTAAACTAGTGAAAGACGTGGCCTTGGAATTTTCCGAAGATTGCGAAAAATGTGAAAAAACCTTCATGAGGTGAAAACTCAAACTTCGGAGGCAAATTTGGAGATTCTAAAATTTTCAAACCCGCCAAAGGCACTAAAGGCATGGATAGACAGATCCAAATTTTTTTTGATCGATTTTGATATATGGAACGTTGAAATCGGAGTTCGTATGCGAAAGTTATAGCTGTTTTACGAACGGACTCCAAATTAGAGGACAAAACGGTCCGAAAGTGGGAAAAATTTGCGGTGGTGGCTAGAAATTGATGGAAACGGTGGGAAAAAACACACGAACTGGACTCTAACAAGACCTAACCAGCAACAAGACCTCGACAAGGCCACAAACTCAACAATGCAGACTCTAAAACTGAAATATGCAAAGGCTGTGGCGCGGAAGGGTTGTAGGACCGGAAAACGATATGGCACTGGACTTGTGGGACAAACACAAGAACACTTGAAACTAAGGGTAGATGTGAACCTAGTGGTATACTTGAATCTTTTATTACCACTTGATGAGAACAAGGGTGGCCCGATCTTCCGAAGTGTTGTGGTAACTCTCGATTTGGTGGAGACGAGACACAAATCGATCCGGCTTCTGAGCAACACAATCCAAAACCCTGCAATTTTTTTATTTTTTTGATATATTTCTTTCACTTAGGAGCACTAAGGAAGTAACCACAAAAAAAATTGAGCTTAAACAAGTGAAAGACGGCCTGTGGAATTTTCTCAAGATTGTGATGTGAAAAAAACATCACGAGGTGAAAACTCAAACTTCGGAGGCAAATTTGGAGATTCAAAAAATTTCAAACCCACTAAAGGCGTGGATAGACATATCCAAAGAAATTGTCTGATCGATTTTGAAATATGGAACGTTGAAATCAGAGTTCGTATGTGAAAGTTATGGTTGTTTTACGAACGGACTCCAAATTAGAGGACAAAACGGTCCGAAAGTGAGAAAAATTTACGGCGGTGGCTAGAAATTGATAAAAACGGTAGGGAAAAAATACACGAACTGGACTCTAACAAGACCTAACCAGTAACAAGACCTCGACCAGGACACAAACTCAACACTGCAGACTATGAAATTGAAATATGCAAAGGCTATGGCGCGGAAGGGTTGTAGGATAGGAAAACGATATGGCACTGGACTTATGGGACAAACACAAGAACACGTGAAACTAAGGGTAGATGTGAACCTAACGGTATACCTGAAGCTTTGATTACCACTTGATGAGAAGAAGGGTGGCCCGATCTTCCGAAGTGTTCTGATAACTCTCGATTAGGTGGAGACGAGATACAAATCGACCCGGCTTCCGAGCAACACAATCCAAAACCCTGTAATTTTTTATTTTTTTGATATTTTTCTTTTACTTAGGAGCACTAAGGAAGTAACCACAAAAAATTTGAGCTTAAACAAGTGAAAGACGTGGCCCATGGAATTTTCTCAAGATTGCGAAAATGTGAAAAAAACTTCACGAGGTGAAAACTCAAACTTTGGAGGCGAATTTGGAGATTCAAATTTTTTCAAACCCACTAAAGGCATGGATAGACATATCCAAAAAAATTTTCTGATTGATTTTATTATATCGAACGTTGAAATCAGAGTTCGTATGCGAAAGTTATGGTTGTTTTACGAACGGACTCCAAATTAGAGGACAAAACGGTCCGAAAGTGGGAAAAATTTGCGGCGGTGGCTAGAAATTGATGAAAACAGTGGGGAAAAAACACTGGACTCTAACAAGACCTAACCAGCAACAAGACCTCGACCAAGACACAAACTCAACACTGCAGACTCTGAAATTGAAATATGCAAAGGCTATGGCGCGGAAGGGTTGTAGGACAGGAAAACGATATGGCACTGGACTTATGGGGCGAACATAAGAACACTCGAAACTAAGGGTAGATGTAAAGTAACGGTATACCTGATGCTTTGATTACCACTTGATGAGAACAAGAGTGGCCCGATCTTCCGAAAGGTTCTGCTAACTCTCGATTTGGTGGAGACAAGACACAAATCGATGCGGCTTCCAAACAACACGATCCAAAACTCTGCATTTTATTTATTTTTTTGATATTTTTCTTTTACTTAGGAGCACTAAAGGAGTAAGCACAGAAAATTTGAGGTTAAACAAGTGAAAGACGTGGCCTGCAAAATTTTCTGAAGATTGAGAAAAATGTGAAAAAGACTTTACGAGGTGAAAACTCAAACTTTGGAGGCAAATTTAGAGATTGTAAAATTTTCAAACCCGCCAGACACGGGGACAGACAGAACAGAAATTTTTTCTAGTCGATTTTGATATATGAATGTTGAAATCAGAGTTCGTATGCGAAACTTATGACTGTTTTACGAACGGACTCCGAATTAGAGGACAAAACAGTGCGAAAGTGGGAAAAATTTAAGGCGGTGCTAGAAATTAATGGAAACATTGGGGAAAAACATACGAACTAGACTCTAACAAGACCTAACATGCAACAAGACCTCGACCAAGACACAAACTCAACACTGCAGACTCTAAAACTGAAATATGCAAAGGCTATGGCGTGGAAAGGTTCTACGACAGGAAAACGATATGGCACTGAACTTATGGGACGAACACAAGAACACTCGAAACTAAGGGTAGATGTGAACCTAACGGTATACCTGAAGTTTTGATTACCACTTGATGAGAACAAGGGTGGCCCGATCTTGCGAAAGGTTCTGGTAACTCTCGATTTTGTGGAGACGAGACACAAATCGATCTGGATTCCGAACAACAGGATCTGAAACCCTGCAATTTTTTTATTTTTTTGATATTTTTCTTTTACTTAGGAGCACTAAACAAGTAACCATAGAAAATTTGAGCTTAAACAAGTGAAAGATGTGGCCTGCTGAATTTTCTGAAGATTGAGAAAAATGTAAAAAAAAACTTCATGAAGTGAAACTGAAACTTCGGAGGCAAATTTGGATATTTTAAAATTTTGAAACCCGCCAAAGATGGGGATAGACAGATCTGAATTTTTTCTCATCAATTTTGATATATGGAACGTTGAAATCGTATTTCGTAAGCGAAAGTTATGGCTGTTTTACGAACGGATTCCGAATTAGAGGACAAAACGGTGCGAAAGTGAGAAAAATTTGCGGCGGTGGCTAGAAATTGATGGAAACGGTGGGGAAATACACACGAACTGGACTCTAACAAGACCTAACCAGCAACAAGACCTCGACTATGACACAAACTCAACACTGTGGACTCTAAAACTGAAATATGCAAAGGCTATGGCGCGGAAGGGTTGTAGGACTGGAAAACGATATGGCACTGGACTTATGGGACGAACACAAGAACACTTGAAACTAAGGGTAGATGTAAATCTAATGGTATACCTGAAGCTTTGATTACAGAACAAGGGTGGCCCGATCTTCCGAAAGGTTCTGGTAACTCTCGATTTGGTGGAGACGAGACACAAATCGATCCAGCTTCCGAGCAACACGATCTGAAACCCTGTAATTTTTTTATTTTTTTGATATTTTTCATTTACTTAGGAGCACTAAAGATGTAACCACATAAAATTTGGGCTTAAACAAGTAAAAGACGTGGCCTGTGGAATTTTCTGAAGATTGCGAAAAATGTGAAAAAACTTCACGAGATGAAAACTCAAATTTCGGATGCGAATTTGAAGATTATAAAATTTTCAAACTCGCCACAGGCAGGGATAGACACATCCAAAAAGTTTTTCTGATCGATTTTGATATATGGAACATTGAAATCGGAGTTCGTATGTGAAAGTTATGGCTGTTTTACGAACGGGCTCCGAAATAGAGGACAAAACGGTCCGAAAGTGGGAAAAATTTGCGGCGGTGGCCAGAAATTGATGGAAATAGTGTGGAAAAACACATGAAATGGACTCTAACAAGACCTAACCAGCAACAAGACCTCGACCAGGACACAAACTCAACACTGCAGTCTCTAAAACTGAAATATGCAAAGGCTATGGCACGAAAGGATTGTAGGACAGGAAAACAATATGGCACTGGACTTATGGGATGAACATAAGAACACTCGAAACTAAGGGTAGATGTGAACCTAATGGTATACCTGAAGCTTCGATTACCACTTGTTGAGAACAAGGGTGGCCCGATCTTCCGAAAGTTTATGGTAACTCTCGATTTGTTGGAGACGAGACACAAATCGATCCGGCTTCCGAACAACACGATCTGAAACTCTACAATTTTTTTATTTTTTTGATAATTTTCTTTTACTTAGGAGCACTAAAGAAGTAACCACAGAAAATTTGAGCTTAAACAAGTGAAAGACGTGGCCTGCTGAATTTTCTGAAGATTAAGAAAAATATAAAAAAACTTCACTAGGTGAAAACTCAAACTTCGGAGGCAAATTTGGAGATTTTAAAATTTTCAAACCCGCCAAAGATGGGGATAGACACATCCGTAATTTTATTCTGATCGATTTTATATATGGAACATTGAAATCGGAGTTCGTATGCGAAAGGTATGGCTGTTTTACGAACAGACTCCAAATTAGAGGACAAAACGGTGCGAAAGTGGGAAAAATTTGCGGCGGTGGCTAGAAATTGATGGTAACAGTGAGAAAATACACACGAACTGGACTCTAACGAGACCTAACTAGCAACAAGACCTCGACTAGGACACAAACTCAACACAGTGGACTCTGAAACTGAAATATGCAAAGGCTATGGCGCGGAAGGGTTGTACGACAGGATAACGATATGACACTCGACTTATGGGACGAACACAAGAACACTCGAAACTAAGGGTAGATGTGAACCTAACGGTATATCTGAAGCTTTGATTACCACTTGATGAGAACAAGGGTGGCCCGATCTTCCGAAAGGTTCTGGTATCTCTCGATTTGCTGGAGACGAAACACAAATCGATCCGACTTCCGAGCAACACGATCTGAAAGCCTGCAATTTTTTTTTATTTTTTTGATATTTTTCATTTACTTAGGAGCACTATGGAAGTAACCACAAAAAAATTTGAGCTTAAACAAGTGAAAGACGTGGCCTGCGGAATTTTCTGAAGATTGCGAAAAATGTGAAATAACTTCACGAGGTGAAAACTCAAATTTTGGAGGCGAATTTGAAGATCCTAAAATTTTCAAACTCGCCAAAGGCAGGGATAGACACATCCAAAAAATTTTTCTGATCGATTTTGATATATGGAACATTGAAATCGGGGTTCGTATGTGAAAGTTATGGCTGTTTTATGAACGGGCTCCGAACTAGAGGACAAAACGGTCCAAAAGTGGAAAAAATTTGCGGCGGTGCCTGGAAATTGATGAAAACGGTGGGGAAAGACTCTGAAACTGAAATATGCAAAGGCTACGGCGCAGAAGGGTTGTAGGGTAGGAAAACGGTATGGCACTGGACATATGGGACGAACACAAGAACACTCAAAACTAAGGGTAGATGTAAACCTAATGGTATACGTGAAGCTTTGATTACCACTTGATGAAAACAAGGGTGGACCGATCTTTCGAAAGGTTCTGGTAACTCGATTTGGTAGAGACGAGACAAAAACCAAACCGGCCTCCGAACAACACGATCCAAAAACCTACAATTTTTTTTATAATTTTCTTTTACTTAGGAGCACTAAAGAAGTAACCATAGAAAATTTGAGCTTAAACAAGTGAAAGACGTGGCCTGCGGAATTTTCTGAAGATTGAGAAAAATGTGAAAAAAACTTCATGAGGTGAAAACTCAATCTTTGGAGGTGAATTTGGAGATTTTAAAATTTTCAAACCCGCCAAGCGCAGATCCGAAATTTTTTTCTCATAGATTTTGATATATGGAACGTTGAAATCGGAGTTCGTATGCGAAAGTTACGGCTTTTTACGAACGGACTACGAATTAGAGGACAAAACAGTGCGAAAGTGGGGAAAATTTGCGGCGGTGGCTAGAAATTGATGGAAACGGTCAGGAAATACAGACGAACTAGACTCCACAAACAACAATGCGGACTCTGAAACTAAAATATGCAAAGGCTATGGCGCGGAAGGGTTGTAGGACAAGAAAACGATATGGCACTGGACATATGGGTGTTGACGGTTCTTAAGTATTAATTTTAATTATCAAATAAATAAGAGAAAGGACCAATATGCAACCAACACCTAGAATTAGGGTTTGATCTGACAGAATTCCACAAGTTTTGTTGTTTATGTGTTTCTGCAGGGGGTTATCAGGAAATAAGGAAGAAAGGCCCACATATCGGGATTACATAGAGATATCAACGCACCGCACGATTTTCTACCATCTAGAAGACTCCAGAAGCCACGGGAAGAAGACGGAGGCCGAAAGGGGCCAGGCCCAGGGCGCCCGCCCCCCTCTGGATTACATTCGGGACTCTCTTCGCACGGGATATTCCACCGACCTATTGGATCAAGGAAAACATAGTACCACCTCGCCTACCGACCCAAAAACGCATAGAAGGGAAGGACTATATAAGGAGACCCCCCTGG
>Ga0182004_10002731_pt1 | contig 13836 bp, 13 predicted proteins | sample Sormic07211540_1_FD_120479 | JGI IMG/M metagenome (GOLD analysis project Ga0182004, IMG submission 120479) | Endophyte microbial communities from Sorghum bicolor roots, Mead, Nebraska, USA - 072115-40_1 MetaG | ecosystem: Host-associated > Plants > Roots > Unclassified | place: USA: Nebraska...
GATTCTTAACTAAACTGTGTAATTAGTTTATTTTTTTATCTACATTTAATGTTCCATGCATGTGTCCAAAGATTCGATGGGATGGATGAAAAAATTTTGGATGGGGAACTAAACAGGGCCTTAGCCGTCAAGAATAATTCTGAAGGCATCCATTCTTCAGCTACAGTCACACGCTAAATAGCTGTTTAATTCCTTCGAACTTCAGGTTCAGGAACCAGGCAGGATTATTGCGTACTAATAATCGCGTCACTCTTTCTCAGACCCCAGACCAGAAAATATGTAGCTTATTATATAAGTAAATTCGTGCTGATTCAGACATTGAGATGTGTACAAAAATTTTCTATCAGTATGTCAATCTGTCACAAGCTGTGTCCATGAAAATAATATAATTCAGAAACCAGTATCTTAGAGGTGTTTGGGACTGCTCCACAAACTCCATCATGGAGCAGCTCTAAAAAAACTAGAGTTTGTGGAGTACCTCTTTAGGTGCTCTCACAGCTCCATTTTTCCTTGAACCGAGTGCGTAGAGCTGAAACCGTTTGACTAAAAAACATGAAGCAGAGCTGAAAAACATGGAGCAGAGCAGTCTCAAACATCCCCTTGCTATATTACAACTAGAGGGCACCGACAGAATTTCCACAAAATTTGTTGCAAGGCAGCACGCTGGAAGCAAAAAGAAAAAAAATACCACAAATTATCAAAAAATCAGAAAGATCTTGATCCCAATTTGTTATACTTTAATAATCAGTGACAATAAACGGTCATTGGATTCATTCCATTTTCTAACCATGCCATTATGATAAATAATTTAAGTATCACCCTAAATTTGCATAAAACACTTTAATTTTATATATAAATTACTAACACTAGTCCATCAACCCACGCTCCCGCACGGATTAGAACTTTAGAAGATATAAGTATTAAGTAATGTTTAATAATCCTTTTGCTTCAGTTGATAAGATGACATTTTGTCGTTTTCTAGATATATTATTTTTACTATGTATCATCTTAGTGTATAGCAAAAGCTATCTATTTAGAAAACTCAAAACGTCTTATAGTTTGAAATAGAGAGAGTATATCTGGCTAATAAAAAATTACTTATATTAAATTATATGTTTTCTATTGTTTATTTTCTAACATAAGAGACATAATATATATTCATATTTTTCCTTTTCATGACACCTCTATATATTTTAAATATAAATTACTTTGAATCTTTACCTTGCTCTTGTTGCATAATGTATATAATTACTTTGAAACTTACCATTAATCATGGATTCATGGTGACTCTTGTTGCATCTTATGAAGTCATGAATTTAAATTTTGATTTTTCAAATTTTATTGTTATCTGTTGCTTTGCATTTTTCTCTCCTCAAGTAAAGTTAAAACTCTTGTGTTTATTGTATCTTTCATTAACTCTCCATTCTATACTTTTTAAAATAAGTATTTTAGGTCATAGAGTATGTTCTTAAGTACTATTGTTATGTTCTTAAGTACTACAATAGCATAAGTCATTATTTGAAACATGCATCGTATCACTTTAAATGAGTTATAGAGCTTGAAGTGAGATCTTGGACCGGGTAACAGAGCTAATCTCAAGAGAAATTTAATATTTAAATCTTACCACGATTAACTTTTTGCTCTAAATTATTCTTAAAGGGCCAGAAAAATATAGCCACCAGTGGTCTCCCACACTTCTCAAGATGATTGAATTTTCCTATCAAGATTAAATTTCCTGTTATGGTTATACTATCAATACAGACATGTCACACATTTTAGTTAGAATACATAAATACATCTAAAGTAACAATCTATATAAATTATATGTTGTGGTTACTAATGTGGTTTTAAGAATTTTTATTTTTTGAAACCTTATCATGAATGCTGCAAGAATTTTTATGGATAGCTACAAGTAACAACTAAATCTACATCCAAATTGCACATTCATCTCTTAAAATTACCCTCTTCATCTCAACTTTTTTTCTTGGAGCATTCACTAGTAGAGAAATAACCTTTCATCCATGGCCAAAAGTTTTTAGTCCTGGTATAAAATTGCAACCGTGACCAAATGGAGGACTCAATCTCCCTTTAGCCACGGTTGTAACGGAAACCAATGCGTGTCAGCGTGGGAAGCTTTAGTCTCGGTTTGAGACACAAACTGAACTATCTATTTTAGACACGAACCCGAACTATGTAGAAGATGAGGATTATGCAGACATTCTTGGCTGGATAGGCGGAGGAGAAAGAGCAGGGGAAGAAATTGAAACCAACGAGGGTTTTAGGGTTATATATGAATCGTACTAGAATTGTTCTTTAGACAGGGTTGACACCAGCAAAACTTATACGTGTTGGGTGGTGAATGGTTGCTGACCATGTCTGATGTCCTGTTGGGCATCACGTTGGCACATGCATGGTGATGATGAAATGTGTTAGTGATGTTAAACAACTCATGGAGGCTACTTGAAGAGCTGATTTATGATGAGGTCCTGCGGTTCTCTTCAATACTAGTAGTATCATGCTGCTAAGTGCTAACTTCTCTTTTGTCAAAAAAAAGTGCTAACTTCTCAAGTTTTTTCAGAAAATTATAGCAGAATTTAAATGGATCAGAGAAATCCATCAGTGCAAACTAACCGATTTATCTTCTGATTTACAAACCTGGCAACATATATAGTTGAATCTCCTTGATAGTCCTTGCCTCGAGCTGCGTGCATACTGCAAAACTCGGAAGGTCACACGCTGAATATCATCAGAAAATATTTTGCTCTGAAAGGGTTCTTCAGACTTTGAGAGTCGTTAGACCTCGATTTCTCTTTCTAAATGTACTAATAAACTAAGCAGATATGCGCAAGTATAATAGAGGAGAGAATCAAGAACCCACAGTTTTATCGTCTCACACCGAGGTCATGAGCTGTGATCAAACCATGGATACCAACATCAGTCTCACTCTCACATTGACCAATTGTGTAAACAAGAGGTTAATTAATGGGTGATAGCGCGGGGATGCCACACGCCCCCTCTTGTCTTCTATATAAACCCACGCTGTCATCGCTTTCAAACCACCTCGAGCTCATGCAGCTTAACGGCTTTAGCTAATTTAAGAGAGATTAGTAAACAAACAGCAGCCTTAAGAGCGAGCCTAGTGGCAGTACCATGAGGCGCCTCCAGCTCCTGGCCGCCGTCTTCCTGCTCGCGTTCACGCCGATGGCGGCGGCCAAGCCGCAGCTGAGGCCGGACTACTACGCCGGCGTCTGCCCGAACCTCGAGAGCATTGTCCGCGGCGCCGTGCAGCAGTCCGTGGCGCTCTCGCCGCTCTCCGCCCCGGCCACGCTCCGCCTCTTCTTCCACGACTGCGCCGTCCGGGTACGTGCCATTAATCATTATAGGAGCATTACTGATGCTGCCGATCGTCAGAGCTTGGGATCGTTGATTCGCCACTCTTGTGATCTGTGAATTAAGGGCTGCGACGCGTCGGTGATGCTGATCAACCCTGCCGGCGACGACGAGTGGCGGAGCCTCGACGGCATGACGCTGAAGCTGGAGGGCTTCAGCACGGTGATGAACGCCAAGGCGGCGGTGGACAGCGACCCGCAGTGCCGGAACAGGGTGTCCTGCGCCGACATCCTCGCCCTCGCCGCCAGGGATTCCGTGTTCCTGGTAAGTGCGCGAACGGCGAACACCAAGTCATGCACCACGCATGCTGCTCTGCTCCTCGATTGCTTTCGTTCTCGATCGAGCTGATCGTGACTGTCGTCTCTCTCGCGTGAACACACGTACGTACGTACGGCCGCCGCAGAGCGGAGGGCCAGACTACACGGTGGAGCTGGGCAGGTTCGACGGCAGGGTGTCGACTTGCGGCAGCGTCGTGGTTCCCCATGGCTCGTTCGACCTCGACCAGCTCAACGCCTTCTTCTCCGGCCTCGGCCTCAACCAGACCGACATGATCGCGCTCTCAGGTACAAATATCCACGCGCACGTGTGCATGCATATATATACAAATGTGTCAGCTGCTAGCTAGTGGAACACGCCAAGAGCATGCATGCATGCATGCTGCCGTGTTTAGTTTACTACTACTACTACTACTACTAGGAGCATCCTGCACCATTGCAGTAATGCATGCTCGTCGCTAACGGCCGTTCTTGCAATAATGCAAGCAGGGGGTCACACGATCGGCGCGGCGTCGTGCGGCTTCTTCGCGTACCGGGTGGGCGAGGATCCGGCCATGGACCCGGGGCTCGCGCAGGAGCTCCTCGGCCGCTGCCCCGGGGACGGGCCGGCGGCAGGGTTCGCGTTCCTGGACAGCACGACGCCGCTGCGGTTCGACAACGAGTACTACCGGAACCTGCGCGGCGGGATGGGGGTCCTGGCCTCCGACCAGGTGCTGTACGCCGACCCGAGGTCCCGCGGCGACGTCGAGCGCTACGCGGCGGACCAGGACGCCTTCTTCGGCGACTTCGCCGCCGCCATGACAAGGCTCGGCAGGGTCGGGGTCCGCACGGCGGCCGACGGCGAGATACGCTGCGACTGCAGGTTCCCCAACTGATGGCATGCATTGGATCTTGTGTTGCTTCTGTGACGTCACTCGTGGACGTGGCGCGACTAGGTGTGACGTGTCTGTACTTGTTGCATTGTTGTTGACTGGATTGACTGGAGGTTCAGAAATCAGAAGGCCGCGTGTCTTTTGGACCCAGGATAGATCTTCTGGGCCCGGTGGGCTGCAAGTTGGGTGTGAAGGTCCAGGTGTCCGTTGACAGAAAATGTAAGGAAGGCTGGCGGTTGGCCCATACCAGCCCATCTAAATTTACTAGGAATAGGAATACTTTGTGTGTATATCGTCTTGTGTTCTACTTCTACGTATGATCCAGCTGAATCATCCTTCTTGTGTTGTATTGTATGATCCAGCTGAAACCGACTCGGGTGCTCAAAAGAAGCTGAATCTTGTGCTGAGTAGCTCTTGTTCACCCTAGGCTTGCAAAATCTTAAGTTGGATGTAGTGCTATCTTGTTGCTTACCATTTTGCCTAGTGTTGTGCCTTTGCGTGAAATTTTAATTAGGCCAATTACCTCCGGCCATCTAGCGACAATAAATCCTTATAGGTGATATCAGAGCCAAGCCTCCAACTAAATCCTTACAGTAAACTATGGCTAGCAACAATGTCAGCAAGCCCCCACACTTTGATGGCAATAGAAGGATGTGTGCACATCTAATCTAAAGGCTATGGGGAGGAAGATTTGGGAGGGGGATTACTAAGGGATACTTTGTATTGCTTGACTTGAAAGCTCCAATCCCAAGTGAGGAACAAAAGTTCCAACTGAATGATCAAGCACTCAATTGCATATATGAGACACTTGATCCCAAGGTTTGGAAGATGTTAGAGGAAGCATATGACGGTACCTCCACCATAAAGGATGCTAGGTTGTACCTCTTTAAGGACAAACATGCTAAGTTCAAGATGTTTGAAGGTGGAAACGAGCCAGCTAGAGATGTGTTCCACCGCCTTAATGTCATAGTCAATGAGTTAAGGGCACTTGGCACAAGGTATGGATGATGAGGATTTCTCACATAAGTTCTTGCGGTGCCTCCCTTCCAAGTTCAAGAACCATCGTCACCATGGTATTGAGAAATGGAGTAAAGGACTTCATTCCCACATAAGCCTTGGGAGAACCATTGTCACCGTGATATCGAGAGAGGGGCTAAAGGACTTCACTCCCACGCAAGCGTTGGGAGAGATCATGACTCATGACACCTTTTGACCAAGAGGAGAGTGATCAGCAAGAGGAGAAGTAAAAGAAGAAGAGCATAGCATTCAAGACAAAATCATCAAGATCAAGAAGAAGATTGAGGAGTGATGATGATGAGAGCAACGTGTTCTTCTTTTAATGTCACGTGTTCTCCTATCCTCCTCTCTCTTATTTCATCTTGTAATAGTAGCACCAGCTAGTTAGAGCCGACCCTCATCTGCAGGGAGTGGGAGAGAAAGAGGAGATGTGGACCTTACATACAAGCCCCACATGTCGGTCCATGTGAATACAAAGTTAGCAAGTCACATTGTCACGTTAGCAGAGAATAGCACAATACCTGTTTGGGCTCGAATGCCACCTAAACACAAGTTAAGTTTAAGGATATGAAAATGGTAATTTATTAGAGCATCTTCAAGGATTTGGCAAATAACATTCTATCCATATTTTTTTTAGCAAAATAAGAAAAAAAAACCCTTCTCTAACAGTTTGACATCTCAATTCCTCATCTTTTTTAACTTGGCATATCTCTCTGTCTAGCGCGCAAATATGCGCATGGACTCCGTACTTAGCATCGGTCTTTCTTCTCATACTTAACAGAGCTCTTCCTTCGCTTAGCGGGGCTCTTTGTTTACGTTAGCGGGTTTTGGGGTTTTTAGAAACAAAATTTGTCAAGCTGTTGCAGTTGTGATCTTTTTTCTTCCTATATTATTTTGGGAGTTGACAAGGAAACAAATTTTGCCAAACGGTTGAAAATGCTCTTAGTTGGCAACTTAGATGACATCCGACGTTGGGAACTTAGATGACACCCGACGCCAAAGTCTAAAGACTTCAAAATAATAATTTATGAGTTAGAGCACAAAAATATATAACATGCCAAATTAAGAATCTGTCATAAATTTTACTACAAGTAATAATGCTTCACGCGTGTGAAAAATCACTGACCAGGCAAAAAAAACACATGGCAACATCAATTTGAGTACCACTCCCAATTTATGTTTTCATGCCCCAAGCCCGAAGGAAATCCGAAAACGCAAGAAAAAGTACCGGACGGCGCCGTGCCATGCAGCCTTGTTCAGACATCAGAGCAACTTGAGCTAGAGAACGAAGGAGCGCTCAAAAGATCTCTCCCCCTCCAGAAGCTCGAATTTCACCATCCACTCCAATTCGGCCAAGTGGCGTCTTGGCCATCTCAAGATAAGCCCTCCTCTCCTACCACCGGCGCCTCTTCTTCTCTTCCTCTTCCTACTCCGCAATCACCAATCAGGAGAGAAGTGAAGCTAGCATTCAACAAAGGAAGAAGCGAGCGAGCTGACAAAATCGACTGACCATCCATCCATGGCTCTGGCGCCGGCGCCTCTCCAGTGCTTCCTCACGGGCAGCAGCAGACCGGTGTGCACGGCGACGCCGCCCAAGCACGCGAGGAGGCCGTCGAGGATCTCGTGCAAGGCGTCCGGCGACGACAAGGACAAGGTCCCGTCGGGAGGGAATGATCTTGGGGTCAAGCTCGGGAAGCTGGCCATGGTCGCGCTGGCCGCCGGCGTGCTGGCGCTCGGCCCCGTCGACGGCGCCTTGGCGGCCAAGTCCGGCGGCAGGGTCGGCGGGCAGGCCTTCCGGTCCGCGCCACGATCGTCCGGCCCTCGGATAAACAACTCCAGGTAATCTTTAGCGCCTTCTAGAGTGATCTGAATTGTATGTTATCTGTCGGAGCTCATGGATCTTTCGCCAAAGTTCAGTTCTACTTGTGTTCAGTTCAGAGCTCAGATTAGATGACGTCTTCCTCCCACCGACTACGAGCTCTGAATGTCTGAAACTCTGAATTATTGTGAAGATGGATATATAGCTTTTGATCGTCCTTCTTGATGGTTTCAGTTTGTTTTCAATCATTTGCAAGAATCTAGAGTAGCACGACACAGGCGACTGAAATCAGTTGTGACATGAATCCATGCGTGCTGCGTCTGCTGATGCAAAAATGTTATCATGCATGTGTGGCATGCGCAGGACGAACATCTACATCAACCCGCCGGTGGCGCCGCCTCTGGGCGGATACGGCTACGGGAGCCCGTTCTTCGGCGGCTACGGCTACGGGTGGTCGCCGTTCAGCTTCTTCGCGCCCGGGCCGAGCGTCGCCGTCGGGGTCGGCGGCGGCTTCGACACGCTCGTCCTCTTCTTGGTGCTGGGCGCCGTCGTCGGAGCTGTCAGGCGGTTTCTCAACAGGAACAACGATGATTACGACGACTACTGATTATCAAAGCTAGATGATGTAGCGAATGTCATCCTTCACCTTCATGTGTAATATATGGCGAGATTTTTTTTTTCGTGTGGAATCCTAGGAACAGAGTGTACTGATGCATCAGGAAGTGTATGTAATAATTTTGTTCAGTGAAATGTAATGAGAATAACATCTATAGTTAGGGACAGTTGCAAACAGCCAAATACTCTAAGCATCGATCGAGCCATCGACTACACTGTGTGTGTAACAGGAACATGGAGTTAAAGTTGGCGTCGACAAAGTTTAACTTCCGTCACATCGAATATTTGGACACATATATGGAGTACTAAATATAGATTATTTATAAATAACACAGCTAGAGAGTAATTTGCGAGACAGATCTTTTAAGCCTAATTAATCCATGATTGGACACTAATTGTCAAATAAGACGAAAATATTACAGTACCTGTTAAACTTTAATACCCTAACCAAACACCCTCTAATGCTTAGGGTGAAAGTAGCACTGGTAATTTCAGATCCGAACCAAATTCAAATTTCGAGGAAATAGAGAAAAAATTTAATATCCATATAGATACAGATAATTTAATCCCATCATATTATGATACAAGACAAGATACGGAATCAGCAAAACCCGATGAATATGGATTATCCACAAATTTTATGGATTATTTGATGTTTAAAATAGGAATAGAAAATTTCACTCCTCACAAAGAACTGATATACAAGGTTTGGGTGGTTGACCACATCAGCGATCTGTCATAAACCAGAGTAGCTTTGGGTGGTTGACCACATCAGCCATTTGTCATAAATCGGAGTAGCACCACGACCTCTTCATACTATCTTGGTGAGGGCATTTGTGTGGCACAGTAGAAGTATCGTGGCCGCGTGGGTGTGGAGATGCACTCGGGAAAGCTAGTGGCAGTGGCCTTCGTGAGGAGTGTGGCGTGGGGTCGTGACTTGTGGGGGTGGAATCGGTGGCATGGCCGTGTGGGTGGACTCTAGGAAAACCAGTGGCAATGTCCATTGTGGAAAGGGCAGCGTAGGGCCATGGCTCGTGGGGGTGAAACTGAAAGTTTGAATTTACCGAATCGAGAAGTCAGGGGTAGAGGGCTCAAGAGGTCAAGCCTTAGAAGCCATTTTCTAGATGGAAACAGGAACGTGGAGCTATACTTTATAAAGTTGGATGTCTGATTTTCTCTCCATAGCTATCGATAATGAGTTGAGTGACCTAGAATTGATATCCTCAGGAGGAATGCCCATGAGCACCCCTGGCCTTGCAAATATTGATAACAAATTGACCTCCTAACAATGAAACCAATTCTCGTGTCATCAGTGGTCCCATCGTTGTTGTCGTCGAAGTCATATTAGGTAACAAACTCTCATGCAAACATTAGTGATGATTTTGTGAATAGATTTGTTTGAAATAAATATAAACAAACTAAACCTGAAAAAATGCTTAACTATAAATGATGGATGAGGCCATCTCAGCTCCTTGCTACCGGCGGCGATGTCGTGGAGGAAGGAGGCCTTGAGGCGGTGGTGGTGAGGTGCTTGGCAGTGGCTTGGAACCTAGAATCGGTGGTTGCCATCTCCTAATCTAATGTGCTACTCACTCTATCCTAATATAAATCCATTCCTAAAATCATATGAAGTCAAACTATTTTTAGTTTAAGTTGAACCAATTTTGTATGAAAAGAATGAGGGCATGTTTAATTCGGATCCATATTAGCACTAAAGTCAGCATCTAAAATTATTACTAGTGGATCTAAACAGACCTGCTAATAAACATGCTAATTACTAGTTGGAGCTACTAACTATTAGTGTCGTTAGCTGCTTTGGAGCTGATAATAATAGGTGCTAACATACACCTTTGACTCACTATACGACAACCTATTAGCATGAGGATCCAAACAACTCCTATTAAAAGATAGGAGCTTATTTTTAATGCTAATGAATCCAAACATGCCCTAACAACGTCATTTTCTTAAACACGCAAAAGGCTTGCACGTCTTTGTACTAAGGTTGAGAAAATTTCATACAACACGGCTGCGCCTAGAGGGTCAATAAGTTGTACATGATCGGATCCTCCCCCTAGCAACGTCGTCATTGACACCAAATAAACATATGATGAAAATATATGCCATGATGTATTTAGTGTTACTAATCCCGTGTCATAAATATTGGTGCCTTGTTCCGTAATTTAATTTGGTCAAATATGAAAATTTGACTTAAAATGATTTGAAAAGTTGATTTATTTGAAACGAGAGAACATTTGAAAAAACAATCTTTGAACACACATGACTTTCTTACTCAAAATGGCATTGCTGGGAAGTTTCAATTGGCGAATGGTTTCATCTATACCAACTACCAATGTCCCACTAATGTCCACACGGTGGACAAAGAAACAGACCACCAAAAAAATTAAGAAGAGTACACACGAACAATAATTAAGAACTACATAATCAAGTACTTTGTGTACACGTTAGTTCAGCTCTGACGTGAACATGCACATTTTTAGCACGTAAACAAAAATCGTGGTTGTTCTCTCAAAAAAAAAACCGTGGAAAAGACCCACGCACAGGCGACAAAGGCGACGAAACGACGACCCCTGTGCGTTCAGCAGAGCAGCCAGCACCCAGCAGGTAGCGCAAGAAGATAAATATACACTTCGATCTTATACTTCCAGAAACTAAAAGCTTGGCCATGGCTATGGCTAAAAAGGGAGCAAGCAGCCTTCTCCTACTCAGCCTCTCCTCCTACCTCCTCTGTGTTGCCCATGCCGCCACCTCGCTTAGCTTCAGCTACAACTTCTCCGACGCCGGCGTCCTAACCGGCGCCGACCTCACGTACATGTCCAACGCCACTGCCGCCAGCGATCGGATCGACCTGACCAAGGACACGACCTGGAGCACCGGCCGGGTGGCGTACGGGCAGCCCGTGCCGCTGTGGGACAACAGCAGCACCGGCAATTCCATGGTCGCCAGCTTCACCTCCAACTTCACCTTCGCCATCACGCCACACAACAGCACTTTCGGCCAGGGCGACGGCATGGCGTTCTTCGTGGCGCCGTACCCGCCGTCTCTGCCGCAGGACTCCAACGGCGGCTTCCTGGGGCTCTTCAACAACCCCAACAACACGGCCAACGCCTACTTCCCGCCGACCGTCGCCGTGGAGTTCGACGCGTTCAGGAACACCTGGGACCCGGAGAGCACCGTGAACCACGTCGGCGTCGACGTCAACAGCATCGTCTCCGCCGCGTACGCGGCGCTGCCGGACGCGAGCTTCAACGGGACCATGTCGGCGTGGGTCAGGTACGACGCCAGCGCGAGCACGCTCTCGGCGACGCTGCGGTTCGACCACCTGCCGGAGCTCGGCCTCTACAACGTCAGCGCCACCGTCGACTTCAAGGAAGCCGGGCTGCCGCAGCAAGCGGCGGTCGGGTTCTCCGGAGCCACCGGAGATTTCGTCGAGCGGCATCAGATCCTTTCGTGGTCGTTCGAGTCCGCTCTCGTCAGCGTCGCCGCCGGTGACAACACGACCGGCAAGTGCCTCTCCCTGTTTTTAGCTTTGTTATTATATTTCTCCTCTTATGTGATCTGTGAACATAAGTGTGTACTGCTGCTTCGCCGAAATCAAATGCATAAAAAATTAAATAAATCTGTGAACGAGATGTTTATCTTGGATCGATGATTTGTGCACTCTCACTGTATATGCATAGTGTTGTTGAAAAACCACTGGGGAAATATGTACGCTCATATGCCAATGACGTGTGTTTTATAAGCTTCTGCATTGGCTGTTGTATTTATGTATGCATCTTTAAATGACAGGAACCAAAACATCAAACATAGGCCTAATAGCCGGACTGGCATGTACTGGGATCTTCATACTACTCATTGTAGCAGCGTGGCTCAGCTACAACAAATACCTGAAACAAAGGGGCGCCAAACAAACACAAGAACCACCTCAAAACACAGAGACTCCCCTCCACCTCGATGGAGAAATGGACGACGAGTTCGAGATGGGGGCCGGGCCTCGGAGATTCACCTACAACCAGCTGTCACAGGCGACGCGAGGTTTCTCCGACGAGGAGAAGCTCGGCGAGGGTGGCTTCGGATCAGTCTACCGTGGGTACCTGCAGGATCAAGGTCTCCATGTGGCCATCAAGAAGGTCTCCAAGACGTCGAAGCAGGGGAGGCGAGAGTACGTCTCCGAGGTCACCATCATAAGCCGCCTCAGGCACCGTAACCTCGTGCAGCTCGTCGGGTGGTGCCATGACGCCGACGAGCTCCTGCTCGTCTACGAGCTCATGAGCAATGGCAGCCTTGACAAGCATCTCTATAGCACAGACAACATTCTTACATGGCAAGTCAGGTAAGAACTTGATCAGTCAGCTTGTGTTTAACTAACAGTTTATGCATGCTTGTCAGATATTACAAGTTCAGTTTTCATTTTTGGGCGTGGATGATCGGATCGATCAGGTACGACATTATCCTTGGCATGGGGTCTGCGCTCCTGTACCTTCACCAGGAATGGGAGCAGTGCGTGGTGCACAGGGACATGAAGCCGAGCAACGTGATGCTGGACTCGTCGTTCAACGCCAAGCTAGGGGACTTCGGCCTGGCGCGCCTCGTCAACCACAGCCGCGCCGCGCACACCACCTGGCTCGCCGGCACCATGGGCTACATGGACCCAGAGTGCGTGGTCACCAGCCGCGCCAGCGTCCAGTCCGACGTCTACAGCTTCGGCGTCGTCCTCCTCGAGGTCGCCTGCGGCAGGAAGCCCGTCGTACTGGAGGAGGAAGACGAGAGCAGAGTGCTGCTCGTGCAGTGGGTCTGGGATCTGTACGGGAGGGGCGAGCTCCTCGACGCGGCGGACCCCCGGCTGAACGACGGCGGCGGCGGCGGTGGGTTCCAGCCGCTGGAGATGGAGCGGGTGCTATGCGTGGGGCTGTGGTGCGTGCATCCGGACTACGCGTCCCGGGCATCGATCCGGCAGGCCATGAGCGTGCTCCAGTTCGAGGCGCCATTGCCGGAGCTCCCGCTGGAGATGCCGGTGGCGACGTATGGGCCGCCTGTTGCCAGGGGTCACAATTGGTCAAGCACCACGTCGTCGTCCGCAAGTGCCAACACCGGAGGCCACTCGTCGACTAGTGACCGGACGGCGGAACACTCGTTAGGCTCGTCGGACAAGAGCAGCACCCATGGCCTTTTGTCACTTCCAAGTTCCAACACGAGGAGTGCGACGAAATAAGGAGTTTTTCGGTGTATGATACTGTGAGAAGAGAAATATGTAAATTGCGTATGGAACAGGGTTGATCCTGGACACTGAATGCCTGACCTGTAAAGTTCTAGGATGTTGCCTATAGCAAGTTCGCCTAATTTAGTGACTGAAACTGGTATGGCCAATTGGAGGATACTATTTCATCGATGGCCTTTAGAGTTTACACCGAGACTTGTCCTAAATTAACCCTATCGGTTTCCTTGTTTAGATGTCAAATTTTTTTAAATTTCGCTACCGTAGCATTTTCGTTTGTTTATAACAAATATTTTCTAATTATAAACTAACTAGAGTCAAAAGATTTGTCTCACAATTTACAGGCAAACTATATAATTATTTTTATTTTCGTTTATATTTAATGTTTTATATATGTGTCGCAAGATTTGATGTGACGGAGAATCTTGAAAACTTTTTGATTTTGAGGTGAACTAAACAAGACCTAAATAGTCCAATTTGGATTGGCTAGCTAGCCGATGCGTAGCTCGTCTGTATGTCGAAAAAGCTAAACAACATCCTATATTGAGTTGAGGTTGGCTAGCAAGTAGCAACTATGATCGACCGCTAACAGGTATATCTTCAAAGAAAAAAAAA
>Ga0182004_10002732_pt1 | contig 13836 bp, 7 predicted proteins | sample Sormic07211540_1_FD_120479 | JGI IMG/M metagenome (GOLD analysis project Ga0182004, IMG submission 120479) | Endophyte microbial communities from Sorghum bicolor roots, Mead, Nebraska, USA - 072115-40_1 MetaG | ecosystem: Host-associated > Plants > Roots > Unclassified | place: USA: Nebraska...
AGAGCAGCAGTGTTCTTCATTAGGTGACCAATACTTCATCTTAAGAAAGAGGTTTGGGGGCAATCACACTTCAAATTTATAACAAAAGAAAAACAGTGCCGAATAATTGATAGATTCGATACAACTGAACATGACATAATACCAACTTTCTAGGAAATTCTTGTCTAGGTTTCAGATATAAGAGCTAATTCAGGGTCAAGGATGTTGAAGTTTTGATGGAGATCATGATTGGAGAGCTAGTTCGCGACAGTGATAGTATAACAATTATATAGTGACAAAGACATACTCCTATATTAAGCCCTTTTGGAAGACAACAATAAATGTGAACTTGTGGACGGACATGCATGTTTGCACACGCTCACAGAACATAACAGAACTCACGACATCGGGACTCTCGGGCTGGATCGGTCTCACACCCTCCAGGTGGAGGCCTTGCGTGCCCATTAATTTCTGAAGTGCTGGCTAGCTTCCAGTCCGGAACCGAAATGCAAATGGGCGGGAAAAAAAATAAGACGACGAGAAGCCGAAAGAATGGCCTGGTCGCTTTCCTGAAAAGGAGTGATTTTGGACGCATTTCGCATGTCATTTGGCGACCTATGGAGATGGCAGATGAAGACTAGCGCCCGTGTCATGGCCGGCCAAGACGTGGCTTATTCGCACATGCATAGCTATTCATCAAACACGTCCGTCCATCGGTCAAATGTAAGCACTTTTGGTTCGGTGAGGAACAAATGAGGTTGTTACGGTTTGTCTATACGAGCGGCACAAAAAACCGTTGTATTCGGGACTGAACTGCATACGGACAGTTTCGTCCATTCGCATAGAAGTGCTCAAAATTCGTTTCTTCTTCCCGCCTTCCAAGGCACTAGTAAATGGGTATGTGATCCGGACCTGGACGGCACATCCCGCTAAATTCGACCAAACTAAGGCCTGGTTCAGTTCGCGAAAATTTTTAGATTTTGACACTGTAGCATTTCGTTTTTATTTAACAAACATTGTCTAATTATAGAGTAACTAGACTTAAAAGATTCGTCTCATGATTTACAGATAAACTGTGCAATTAGTTTTTGTTTTTATATATATTTAATACACCATCCATGTGCCGTAAGATTCAATTTGACGGAGAATCTTGAAAATTTTTGCGAACTAAACAAGGCCTAATAACCTGCTCAATCATCTGATTCCTTTATGCCCCTGTTCATGAAATTCAGGTGTCCGTTCACCATCTCCCTCTGTCGTCATACGATTCCGTTCGAGCATGAATTTCAGGTACCAACTCCCAGCAACGTCACACACTCACCAGGTACCTATATAAAATAAAAACTGTATATGTGCACTAGGCTACGCAAACGAACAGGCACTAGCAGGTGGACGATAAAAACGGTGCAGAACAGAGTTTCTTTTGGAGTTCAATGTATGGTGCCCGGCCCCCACCATCTGAAGCGAAAGGCAGGCTCTCATGGTGTCTGCTCGCCGGTGGATCGAGCCACCAGGCTAGTGGTCTAGAGGCACACTCCATAATGACGTCCAGTTTCAGGGCGTCCCAGTCCCAGGCAAAAAAAGAACCAGAATTATGCTAGGGGCTGCACTAAACAAGACCTAAAGCGACTCCATACAGGCGATATGGGCGAACACATGTCCCGGCGGGGAGGATTAGCCGGGCAAAGACAAGGAGCGTGTCCCCTCTCGCGGATCCGTGGATGTGCTTTCTAACCAAACGCCTTAGATTCCGGCCCAGGTGAGAAGCATGAGTGCTGTAGGTTGGTGGCAGTTTGCTCACTTTCATCAGAGAACCGGCTTCTTTTGGCGGTGCCAAAGGCGTAGCCTTTGCTTAATGCTTTTGTCATCATGCGCTACTTTAGTGGACAAAGACCTGATTACTGTGGTTCATTAGTGTCCTTGGAGGTTAAAATGGGAATGTAAAAGGGGCACAAAGTAGATTGGTGACATCATAGGACTTATTGCACTTGAGAGTCTTCAGACATCAGAGTTTCTCTGGTGTTCTGCCTATAGGGAATGGGTTTAGGCCTCTCTTCGCAGAGGTGCCGGTGACTAATGCAGAAAGGATTTCTTCTGTATAAACAAAGCGTGATCCTGATCACAGGAGCAGCCTGCGATTTTAACTGCATTTGCCAACATATCTATCCAACAAGTACTATTAGCTTTTACTGTTATTTCCAATCTAAAGGGTTCTATGAAGTCTGATATCTAGTAGTCTGATGAATCATTGACAACTCTTCAGTAACAAAAGCAGTAATACCAGCAAATTGTGATGTTCAATACATACAGAAGAAAAATAGCAGAGAATAAGGCGCACCTGGCAACAGATGATCAACTGAAGTATCTGGCCCATGATCATAAATTAGTAAGATTGTCCTTTTGGATTAATATCATTCCAGTTTCTCATTAATCATACCTACCTCCATTCCCAGTAAGGATTTAGTCTGCTGTAAGCAGCAGAAACCTGAGAAAGCCTCAGAATTAGAAATTTGGGGTTGACATGATCAAATATTCAAACACACCAATTGAAATACAATACCCACCACAGCACTTGCAGAAGGATTTCAAACAAGATGTAAAATGGAAGGCCTTCTTAGCAGAGATCAGAGTACCAGACATAGCTTACGTAAGATCAAACAAGTATCATTCATGACATGGAAGGCTGAGACAATGAAAGTATGATGAACAATAACACCATTTGTCTCACTATCTCAGCTAGATAGCCACTACTCTGTTCCAAACTGTAAGTCGTTCTAGCTTTTCTAGATACATAGATTTTACTATCTATCTAAACATAGTGTATATCTAGGTGCACGGCCCATGTATCTAGAAATGCCAGAACATCTTTTTTTCGAGAACACGGCTTGGCGTGTATTTCGTTAAGAAGAAGTAAGACTGCCAAAAAAACGGCTTACACAACGCGATGGGAAAACCCAAAGCGCAGCCCACGAACCACAAAGAAAGTGGTTTAGAACATGGAGGGAGTACTTGATAAGTCTCTGGTTCTGAATGCTAGAACATCTTACAATTTGGAATGGAGGGAGTACTTGATAAGTCTCTGGTTCTGAATGCCAGAACATCTTACAATTTGGAATGGAGAAAGTACTTGATAAGTCTCTGGTTCTGAAGGACTTTATTTTCAATGCTAAAAAGTGTTAATTAATACTACTGTACATCAACTATCTGTGTATTATAATCTACATACACAAACACAACCTTATAAGTACATTCAGAATGATCGGAACTACTTAAGTCAAACATTGCAGCGCTTCAACTGTTACAGTCAGATTTACATGAATATCTGTTGCATGTTGAACTTGTGCAAGCAGATGAAAACAGCGAACAAATGCTGTTGGCATTTCTGGACACATCTAGCATACAAATGGAATAATTGCATAGCGAGAACGAGGGTAATCTTCAAATTTCTGAAGATACCATTTATGTGTTTGTACCGCTGCAAAGGATAAGTTTGTTATCTGCACAAAAGGAGTGTCAGTTCAGCCAGGTGCAACAAAAGAGAATGAAAGGGTCCATAATGACAACTTGCTTGGATTCTGAACACCAAATGTGAAAAATGTCATAATGAAGCATACCACAAAAAGGTACAGGAACCACACCGAAATGTCTGATCCACCACTAGCTATCAACATGCCAAAATATAGTACCTATATACCAAAATAACAGCAAAGGTTAATAACGATTTCGAACCTAAAAGTTCAGTGCCCTATATGAATTAGAAGAACAGAAAAATGTTCATCGACATCATTTAGGTAACACTATATTTTTATCACCCTTAAGCCGTATACAGAATATGTATATTCTCCTCCTGAGATATATATTTTTCTCGAACAATGCAGGAGAGTTGTGTGTCATTTCATTAAGAAGAAAAAGGGGGTTGCAAAGGAGAGGTCAAAAGACCAATCCTGATTCCTGAACCCCCCACCCTCCTCCTGAGAATCAGACACATAAGGAGCTCAACTCTATTATAGTTCTGAGATCCCAAAATTTAGCTTCAGCAATATTGCTCACTAAAGAGGAGCTGCTGGGCTGGAATTTGGCCGGGGCAAAAGGAATTTCCCACCTCCTTGCCCTTGCACTGGATGGGGAACAGTATCAGGCTAGGCTAGTTCAGGTTGTTTTGTCTTTGTCATCGACGATCTGTGTAACCTTTGTGAAGTGAACTGAACTTGTTTTCGTGTGTTTGTGTAAGGGTTCTCATCCCTCCTTTTCTTCTTAATACAAAGAAACACAGTTCTAAGTTTTTGAGAGAAAAAAAAAGTTGGCAAAATGGAGGCCATAGCATATTTGATGAGAAGTCTCATTACATCAAATAGAGCTTCAGTGTAAAAAAAGATTAAAAGAAATCCAAGAGGCTGCGAGCGCTAGCTGGCAGAGCAGGCTGAGCTGACGCAGTGCTGATTCAGTGCTGGACTCACTTCCGTTGTTCAGTTTCAAAATGACAAGTAGGCTCCCGGCAAGGCCGGCATTCTCTGTAATATAAAAATTCTCTCCTCTTAATGAAAATGCAACGCAATTCTCTTGCGTTTTAAAAGAAAAAAAAAGATTAAAAGAAATCTGGCATAAGGGAAGCATGAAAATTCCCTGTCTGTCAGCATCCTCTTCCACCAATAGTAAACCCATCCCAATATCCCAGGCTCCCAGACCCTAAAATTACAGAAGGGAAACTTTATTTTGTTGGTAACCTTAGCCTACATTCACTTGACATCATTATTTATAGCACTTTAGTGGGATCTTCCATATTCATCAGTATCTGCAACATACTGGATATTAATTAAGACAGGAAGAGAGTAGGAACTCACTAGTTCAGCAAGGTAATGAGGGCAAGACACACGACCAAACCAGTCACCACATGGAATTACATATTCATCAGAATCTTTGTGTTCACGCAATGATCCCTGCCAAAGCAGAAAACAAAAAACAATGAAATCAAAAGGAATAAAATAACTCTGTAAAAGTGTCTCCTAGATGATTGCCAGGAAAAATGCATATCAAACAACAATCATCTTTACACTAACTGAAAACAATTGTTGTTTGCAGTTTCAAACATGGGCATATTCTATACATACCAACTGTTGTTGTATGTTGTTTGCATTTGCAAAAAAACAAATAACTAGTAGAATGACGGAAGTGAATACATACAAGAATTGCATGGCAGCGGATCTGATGGAGTGAGCCCCAGATGAAAATAACAGCACCAATCCACTGGCACCACCCCAACTTTAGAAGAGGCTTCAAGAGATGTGATGGGTCAATTGCTAGATCTGGCATTCTTGCTCGACCCTTGACTATGAACTCAGCTATTTGATATTGAAGATACTGTATTGCTTCAGGAAGACAAGAACTAGCAAGTGATAAAGGTGCAGCCACATAGTAGCTGGCAGGAAAAAGAAATGAACAATATGTCAACCCAAAAGGCTAATACAATGAAAGAAAGGGCCAGTGCAATGATACTTGTCCAAATAAATTCTTATATAAATACGTGACGGTTTGTGTAAACCTCTAGGTAATACCACCATTACAACAAAGGTCAATAACTTCAAGTGTTGCTTAAAAGAAAGCCAGCCATAAATCTTGACCCTTAGCAGCCAAAATTAGCAGCAATACGTTGCGTTATTTTCTGTGACACATAATCATGACAGGTCAAGGCTAATTCATCTGCTAAAGCATTTTCTTGCTGATTAATCCAATATATTTTCATGCTATGTGGATAAATGTGCACAAGCTATCACAATGCAGAAAAGAACTTCCATATAGGATCTTTTAGCACAGGCATGTGAATTATGACAAAGCATGAACGGAAGAAAATGAGGGAATGTATATACTAGTTGGCATGCCTTACATTACTTGATATAACTCAAGAAAATGGAGGAAGTCAAATAAAAGGTACTGTGGAACTTACAAAATACCCGTTAGATATCCTATGATGTGCATTCGAGCTGAAGGGCTGTAGTGGAAGACATGTTCAGTCTCATATAGGCGTCTCAGGACCTGAATTTCCATCAATATCAGTACAAATACAGTACGCCAGACACGATGCTTGTGTTCCATGGGGCGTGACGACCAGAAATTTGCCAAAGAGAATGAATTTGAACCGCCAACAAGATGGCTAGCAATTGTGGAGTAACTCGATGGTTCCGGCATCAAAGGTGTCATTTTCATGTATGCATAGAACCATATTGCAAGTAGCAAGCTAGTCGTCACAACCGCACCCACCACGTAAAAATGCAAGAAGAATTTTTGTGGAACGGTGAATCTCTGCACTTTTAGAGAAGAATTATAAGTGAGAATTCTGAGAATCGCAAAATTTTGATGCTTAAAATAAACTGCTCAACAGAAAATTGATACATAACCAGTTAACTGTTGATGTTGATGTGTTCAAGAAAATAAATCTGGCTGTTGATAGTACACAGTATCAGTTTTTGTTTTCATGGGACTCATTTGGCATGTGGTTTGAATATAGTCAAATTATCGTAACTAAACCTCAAAATTGATATAGCTAGTTTTTGTTTTGGAAACCCAGGTCTCAAGAAACTCAAAACTAAACTACATTAGGTCAAAATTTTACTTACATTTTGTATCCTCATGGAATATATTTTCACAGTACCTATTTGGAATCATAAATGTTAATAATATTCTATAAACTTAGTCAAACTTAAAGAAGTTTGTTCCATCCAAATCCATAATTGCATTATTTTTGGGATGTAGGTAGTATCTAGCAGGATTTCAGTAATTTACAAGCCAACACCTCAGCAAAGTAATCACATAAACTCAAAATTCTATCAGATTTTCTCTAGTATCCTGCAAGAAAGCAGTTATGTACAGGTTTATGGCACCACCTCTAACCAAAAGTGTGAGCTACAGTGATTACTGGCTACTCCAAAACTTCCTATTCCTCCCCTCTTCAAGCACCATGGAAAGCATTCCACAGCTATGTAAAGTTCATAGGAACCTTATTTGTAGATACAGCAAAATACCCTTTATTCACTCCATTATATGTCACTTTTGCTTTGTCCTAGTTTAAACTTCTAACTTCTCCAAGTTTGATTTTATAGAAAAATACACGAACATCTATAACATCAAATTAATTTCATTAAGTCCACTATGAAATATATCTTGGTAAAGCATTCATTTAATATCCTAGGTGTAAGATAAAGCTAGAGTAAACTATAATTTAGAACAGAGGGAGTAGATTTCAAACTAATCCTCAACTTAGCTTGGACAAGAGAATAGCACAGTTGACATAAGCACTGTTTAGACCCTACACGCTTCTATGTTACTAGAGCAATTCATAACCAACAGAAAATCAGTACGAACATGCAGGGGCAAGCATCAACGGGTTTGTTTAGACCCTACACGCTTTATGTTGCCAAATCAATTCATAACCAACATAAAATCAGTATGAAAATACGGGGCCAAGCAACAACAACTTGTTGCAAGCCAGCACCAATCTTACCGTCTTGGACGAGGACGAGACCGAGGGCCTGACTGTCTTCCCGCGGGACGAGAAGGCGCAGAGCAGGCCGTGGATGAAACGGCCGCCGGCGGCCGTGGGGATCGGCAGCGCGGCGGCGGCGATAGGGAGGGTGGCCGCGACCCAGGCGAGGCACAGGAGGTACTGGAGCGCGGGCCCGCTTCCCATATCCATTTGACGCCGCCACGCAGCGCGATGGCGAGAGGAGTAGTGCGCGCGCGGGTGGCGTCCGAGGCAGCGACGCGGCGCGGCGGAGGCAGGGTCTAGTGCGGCCGGCGGGAGCTCGGGTAATCGGGTTGGTGCTTTGGAGTGGGAAGGAGGGAAGCGAATCTGGAGGAGGAAGGCACGCGATTTTGGTGCGCGTTTGCTTCGCGTGGCGGGGAGGTTTTAGATCGGTTCCTTCTGGAAGCGAGCCGACAGGGGGAGTTAACCTGATTAGTTGAGTACTTGAGTGCCCTAATCAGATGTTAATGTCAGGTTTGAAATTGCCAGTGGATGCTTGATCCATCATCCATCATCACCTGATAATTTCATCACGGTTCACGGATAAATAACACAGAGTAAATTAGGAGTTCACAGAAAACACTACGCAAAACGCAACCGCTCGGGGCAACATAACCAGGTGTTTCACTCTCCGCAACCTTAGATCTTATTCGTAGCAGTGTTTTTATTCACACAATAAACTATAAACCGTACTGAGGCTAGTGTCAGTGGGTGTTTCACCATAATGTCATGCACATTTATTAGAGCATCATGTCAGCAAAACTGCATTTTTTGCATGAAACGAAGAGATGATAGAAGGAAGTAGTTTCACAATGGTGAAACTCCGCGGACGTGTTTCTCACGCGGTGAAACGGGATGAAATCCCCACTGAGGGCCAGATCGTTTCACCATCTTGCATGTAATCCAATCATTTTACAGCAATTAAATGCTTTGCTTAGCCTTAGAAACAATAAAGTGAAATGCTTCTATTGTTGGGGTTATTTCATATATGGTTTCATTTCAATCTTGATGACGTGTTGATACGTAAAACCGTACAGTAACGCTGTCCAGTGAACAAGCTGCTGACGAATACAGGATCACGTCGTTTAACTTTAACCTAGCCTCATGGGGGAATAGGGAGTATCCACAAATGTGCATAAATTGAGGTTGGATACACGATAATGATGTAGACCACCCTAGTTAGCATTGATGTGTCACGGTTGAGTTTAGATAATACGGGCGGATGTTTCGAGAAGGAATTTGGAAACGGACACATATGGATGCCAACAGTCTCGCTTGCACTTCTCTATTTGCTGGACAGCAAGTGTGGTGGTGGCTAAGTGGTACCATCAGCAGGCAAGTCAATCTCACAGTCAATACTCCCATCAATTATTTAGTTAGTTAGTTGATGAGCAGCTGGTGGTACCATTACGGCTAGGGACAAAGACAAAAATAAAGAAAAAGAGGTGCTAATTTACGAAGGCTAAAATTTTAACTAGATTTGAACTAAACTTAGGACCAGTTTGGATCCTTGAGATTGAATTCATTCTAACAATTTAGACATAAATTAATTAAGCTAATATAGTTGTATATGGAATATATTTATATATTTATTCCTAGACATACAAGGAACATACTTATATATTGCATTTTTATTGTAGGGAAGTGAGTTGAAGAATGTGCTATAAGTTGAAGAATAGAATTATAGCATAGTGATCTATAGAATCCATTTCTATCTCCCACCCTATGAATTAACATAAGCTTATTTTGTGAGCTTGTGAAAGTTATGGAATGTCAAACTCCAAGCTAAATAACCTAATTTATTATGTAGATTTTAATTTCTTCAAAATGAAGGGATTCAAACGGCCCTTTACATTAAAGATAATCAGTCCTTGTTGCTTGAGTAAGGTGAGAACTAGGTTTTTTTAAGTATTCAACAGTGACAAGTGTTTATGGTGATTTTGTGAGGTAGACCAGTGTTGCAGCCCTAATAGCCCACATCACGAGAATCACAATTGGTTGTATATTCTCAGGGTCTTTTGTGTCTGCCATGGTTGAGATAATCACCAATATAGTGAGATATTTGACACAATTGTCTCTAATTTCACACAGTCAGTTGCTATTGTGGAACACTGCTTGCTATTATTTAAGATTAGATTGCTAATTAAGGTACCTTTAGTTAATACATATTAATTCTCATAAAAAATAAATTGACTAGCAAATCGAGTGTGACATTTATATATGACATTTTGTAGAATGTAGATGCTACTGGAACTAGAAGTCAGCATTTATATATGAACACTTTGTTTGGTAAGGAAAAGGGAATCAGGGAATCATACTTTCATTCGTAGTGAACGCTAGCAACTGAACCAAAAGTATTCTAATCTAATGTGAATAAGAACTTGAAAAAAAAACATATGGCGTCGTGCATGCCAGAAAAACCCTTAACATTATTCTCTTCAGAGAGCGTTGTCTCCACATTCACATACACACACCCTGGGGATGCAATGGGTACATGCGATCCAAAACCTTGTATGCTTTTATCCCATTACTTAAGCATTGGTATTTTAATAGGAAAAAAACCATAAGTGATACTCTCTTTGTCTCTTTTTAATTGTCAACGTTGGTGTCTATGCCACAAATTTAACTCGATTTGTAAAAAGACAACAACATTTATATCTCTAAACAAATTTGTTAAAAAACTAGATTCAAAAATCCTTCTAATAATACTAATTATATATTATAAATATTAATATTTTTTTCATATATTACCATCAGTTTTTCTTTAGGAAAAGTGAGCGACAATTAAAAAAGACGGACGAAGTAAGTACAAATCAATTGCTATCCCTACACACACAACATTATCAGCAAGCCTATTTGTGTGGCCCGTAGGAGGATGGGGCACAGAAAGTGTGGCAGGTGCGCAATGTTAAAAAGGCTTTTATTTAGGGTCCGGTGTCATGTATAGGCCTTGTTTAGTTTGGAAAATAAAAGCTTTTTATACTGTAACATATTTGTAACTATAGTAATTAGTATCTAATTATATAATAACTAAGCTTAAAATATTTAACTCGTAAAATATATGTAAACTACATAATTTGTTATTTTTTATTTATATTTAATATTTTATATATGTGTTCAAATATTCAATAAGATAAGATAAAAAGTTTTAAGGTAAAAACAAATCACCTGTCCGCCTGGTCCGTGCTGGCTCCAACAGAAGTGAGTGCCACATTGGGCCGGCAGGTGATTGTGAGAAATCAGAGACAATCCGGCCCGCACGGTGCCACATTGTACACGCGGACGCGGATCTCATCGTATCTCAGAACACAAAATGAACCCAAAACATGTTCGGCGCCTAGTATTAAATTTCAGTCCATTCTAAAACTTATACTCCGCACTAGTGCGTGCTGGTCAATATTTTGTAACTTTAACTAAATTTATAAAAAAATATTAACAACATTTATATCTTCAAAAAAAATTATAAAAATATATTTAGCATTTATCTAATGATATCAATTATGCATCATAAATATTAATATTTTTTATATATCTGGTCAAAGTTAAAAATACTCCTCTTTGATTTCTTAAGAACTAAGAATAATATTTATTTTGGGACATGGAGTACTGTATTTTTATAGTAAAAGCTATTAAAGATGTAAATGTTAATATTTATTTATTTTAAATTTAGTCCAACTTGACAACGTTTGGCAAACGTGAGACGTGGACCGGTAGAGTTCGCCATAGATCCGGGATGCCAAGCTGGCACCCAGCGATATTTGCCTCCAAAACTAATGGATCAGGTTGGCGACCGCCGTCCGGCGCGGTAATCCGGGCTCCAAAATTTTGAATCGCGCGGCCAACGAAATTTGATTTACCCAGCGCGAGCAGCGCGGGGTGAACCACGATTGGCGAAGCGAAAGCCCACCGCCGGCCGAAACGAACGGCAGACACCACGCGCATCGTGCGTTTCCCCTGCCACCACGACGTGTGCTGTAGACTGTATCCGGAGGCTCGGCGATGAACACACGCAAATATGGGATAAGCTGCGGATCAGAAGAACCATTCAGTTCTCGCAGCGACCTCGAACCGTCTGTTCCCTATACGATTCCTACGCTAAAAGACAGTAGTGACCACAGTTCTACGTGGAAGAAGAGCAGTGGAGCACGAAACAATTGTGCAGTGCATCTTGATAAGCTGTATTTTTTGAACCGAATCCCTGCAATGCAATTTACACGACGATAATGCGCACGAATAAACCGCAACCACACATGAAAAGCGAAGCAGCGGAATACTCCACCGTTGCCCAAGACATCGACGCTTTTCATCAGAACAATTATGCAATCGCGTTTCGGGGGAAAACCTCCAGGCAATCGCAATTCAGAATAGAAATTTCGGAAACCAAGTCGATTTCATATATAGGAAGAACTGGATACGTCGGCATCACAAGGAGCCTAGCCATTTGCTACACTAAATAAACCATGGTAGATAGATCTTGCCTAAGACAGAACACACCAGAGACACTTTGGGGGGCACACGCTTAATTTGTACAACTCCTAACCAACGCCACACGACGATCAGAGCTACTACGACCTAAGCAACCCATCTCATGCGGCGACCTTCCGGGCCTTCTTGGCGGCGGGGGACTTGACGGTCTTGGGCTTGGCCTTGGCCTTGGCGGCGGGGGACTTCTTCGGCTTGGCCACGACCTTCTTCTCAGGCGCCTTGCGCTTGGTCCCCGCGGCGGCCTTCTTGGGCTTGGCTGCGGCGGCAGTCTTCTTGGGCTTGGCGGCGTCCTTCTTGGTCGGCTTGGGCGCAGCGGTCTTGGCGGCGGCGAGCTTGGCCTTCGGCTTGGGGGCGGCCTTCTTGGCGGCGTCGGAGAGCTTGTACGAGGCCTTGACCTTCACGAGCTTGCCCTTGGCGGCGAACCCGCGGAGCTGGATGGAGAGCATCTTCTTGAAGTTGGCCGGCAGCGACGCGCCGTGCTTGTCCTCCATGTACTTGGCGATGGCGTGGGAGCTGGAGCCGGTCCTCTCCTTCAGCGCCGAGATCGCCTCCTTGATCATCTGCAAGGGCACGAATAGAACAAAAATTCGATCAGACCCCAATTCCGACGGAAACCAATCACCAATAAGTGAAAACCAAACGCAGATCGGCGTGCCTCACCTCGAAGTAGGGCGGGTGGGAGGCACCGGCGGCGGCCGCCTTCGGCTTGGCGGCGGCGGGCTTCGGCTTCGGCGCCGCGGCGGTCTTGGCGGGGCGGGAGGCGGGCTTGGCGAGGGCAGGCATCGTGGCTGGTGGAGATCACGAGTGGCAGAGAGGGCTCTAGAAACTGCAGCTGTTTGTGCTACCTTGATTTCGAAGCGGGAGCTGTGAATGGATAGATCGGACGGGACCGGGTAGCCCCGATTTATAGGACGGGAAGGGAGCGATCCGGCGGGAGGGGAGTTCTGCATGCTGATTGGCTGGGGAGGCAAAGCCACGGATCGCGATCCGCGGGAGGAGCGCTGAGCGCATCGGGGCCGTTGGATGGAGTGGGCGGTGCTGGCGCAGGCCAGTGTGCGCCGCACGACGTGTACAGCGGGAAATACAATTTCTACCTTGAAACAAAACCGCGCGAGCGCCTGTTAGTGGAACCCGTGCACTGTGAACCGGTGAGTGGTAGTCCTACTCTCGCTGTGGACGCGCGCGATAGGGGGGGGGATGGGGTTGGTCTGATTTCCCGGTGTTCTGTGGAACAGGTGTACGAACATACTGATGGGCGTGGATTTGCGCGTGGTTTCAGGCCTTCGGTTCCCAATCTGGATACGGGTGTATCTGGAGTTTTCAGGAACCTGGGGTTACCAAAATGCCCTTGGTCTCCCTTTCGTGAAAATCGTGATCCCGTGTAGGTTATAGCTCATCAAATTTTATACTCCTTTTTACTATGTGAGCAATTCAATATTTGTTAGATTTACTATGTGAAAAATAGTTCCGCAGCACGTAGTACTCCTGTTTCTCCATAAAACAAATTGACTTTTTTTAAGAAAATACTCTTCGTTTATTCGTTGTTCATAGAGGAAGAGTTACACTACAAATGTCAAAATACAGGCTTAAAAACTAAATTTGTCTACCTAGGGACTCGTAAACACAACTTCTAGCCAAAGTGTGTGTGAATCCGCAATTTTCCATTAGAGTTGCAACACTGGTGAACAATACTCCCTCCGTCCCCGAAAGAATCAATTCCTAGAATCCGTGCGAGTCAAACTTTTAAAAGTTTGACTAACTTTATAGAAAAGAGTAACAACATCTATAATATAAAATACACATTATATGAAAATATATTCTATGATGAATCTAATAATACTAATTTGATACTATAA
>Ga0182004_10002733_pt1 | contig 13829 bp, 11 predicted proteins | sample Sormic07211540_1_FD_120479 | JGI IMG/M metagenome (GOLD analysis project Ga0182004, IMG submission 120479) | Endophyte microbial communities from Sorghum bicolor roots, Mead, Nebraska, USA - 072115-40_1 MetaG | ecosystem: Host-associated > Plants > Roots > Unclassified | place: USA: Nebraska...
ATTATTATTATTATTATTATTATTATTATTATTATTATTATTATTATTATTATTATTATTATTATTATTATTATTATTATTATTATTATTATTATTATTATTATTATTATTATTATTATTTAGGAGAACAAATGTGGACTTTCTGCCCAATAATTCGTGTTGGCTCAAAATACACTCTGGAGTAAATAGTTATTATCCTTGTTAGTTGTGAAGCTGACGGGGATACTTAGACGTAAGTTATGAGTTAGCCTTGATAATGGGTTCTACAGTAGAGACACAAGGGTAGAACTAGTGGAATCCTTCTCCCCTTATAACTAAAACTAGATTCTTTCTTCACTTTGTATGGACACACACTTAACATATTGATAAGAAATCATCATACTCTTTGCCAAAATTTAACCAATTTCTCATCACAAGTCATGATATGATCCATCATCATATTAAGCTTATAAGATGACATACATCATATGGATCTATGATACACACCACTTTTAGAAAAAACACAAATTGTCTAGTTGAAGTTCAAGCAAATTACACAAAATTGATGAAATAAAAGAAGACCATGCAAGGACTTCATAGATAATTGAAAATAGAACCCAATAGTGAGTTCTTTTGTTCCTTTATTCTTTGCCTACATCAGCTTATCAAATGTAGCTAAAAATACGGTGCACGTCAGCAACTTTGATAGGCTTTATGATATACTCCTTTGCCCGTGCAGCCAAGCACCTACATATGACATAAATTGAGTACATAGATAATACTGGTGTATATAATGCAATTGCTTGATAGATTTAAGCTTCACTCACTTTTGAATCCTTTCAGGGATGTTGTCACTAGACATGATCACCACAGGGATATGGTTCAACTTTGGTGATTCCTGAGTGGGTGTAATAAATTCAGTTAATAACTAATAAGGTTTCTATATATTTCAAGACAAACATAAACATTCAACACAACATATATCATGAAACTATGTGACCATGGATTAGAAGTTATTTTTCGTTAAGAAAAGAGTCTACCTTCACCTCCATTAGAAGATCATACCCAGTCATGCCAGGCATACAATAGTCGGTTAGAATCAGCTTTACATCATTCTCCTGTATACAAATGGTATGTTGAGAACATGTCAACCGTAGTATGCAACCAAATGAAATAAATTACGTGCATTCCAATTAACATTAGTTATATAAACTATTGATATACCACATCTAGAAAATCCAAGGCTTGCTTTGGGCCCTCCACAATTGTCACTACAAAATAGTAATACTATTTTAAATGAAAAAAATTTAAATCAAAGAAATTGAGTGAAAGCATACAAACTTCAAGCCATTATACCTTGAATGTTACAACTCTTTAAGACTCGAGATGCCACAAGGCGATCAACAAAGGTGTCATCAACTATGTGTACATGTGGAGCAACAGTGCCCATGATGCTCCCTTGTAACTTCTTGTTCCTTCCTCTAAGGAAGACCTTGCAAACCTTTGAAACTGGATTGTTTGTATTGCGATGTTGGTGATGGAGTGAACCCAAAGTGGCCCTCTTTATATAGAAATTTGTGGCTCTACTTTTGGTATAATTAATATAGTATCAAATACTTGCTGACTACTATGTATAGCCTTAAGATAGAAATTCAAAACATGTAGCTATATTGATATATCTTTAATATAAACAACAAATTTGCAATATACAAATGATATCCTTAAGATATGGAATACACTAGTAGGTATACTGATACTATACTTAATGTAGAGAAAATAGTAAATAATAGTAGGATATAGCTATCATATCTTTTAACATGAGTGAGTATATCCTTTGGATATAGAGCGTATCTGTTATGGACCCAGGCTATATTTTTTAATCATAATAGGATTTCATTTGCATGTTTTGACTCTGCATGAACTAGACTCATTTAGGATACATTCGGTTCCCTTGATGAGTACTAACATCCTTGCTGGGTCAAAAACCAAAGAGACATGGTTGTTTGGTTACTTATTTAGGTTTTCTTATGACCTGAGCTAATGAGATTTTTCCTTACTTCCATAGGCAGATAAATTTGGCTCGCCAGGGCCAGCAAGGTAAGCTTGCTCAATCTAGCGATGTGTAGTATATATGCTCGCTTGGGAACCAAATTTGCCCTTAATTTCTTGAGCACCAATGGTAAGCAAATCATATGAATAACATTTGGTTAATACTCTCATAATGCTACATCTTGTTAATAGCTTGACACATAGTGGTTGATGGTCTTAACTGGAGATTTGCTTCAAACACCAACACAACTAGTTGGCGTTAGTAACACTAGTCTAGATTATCAAATAGAGTATGAACTATTTTCAATATGGAAGACACAAAGTTTGCCATAACACTTCTGAGAAGGGTTTGATCTTGTCTTGTACTTCCTCAACCTTGTTGGCAACTAATGCAATCCTATGTTTCTCTGAAGTCTTCCACCACCGAATTCTAGCATGGCCAATAAGACCATGCTTGAGTTCTCGACTCCCTCTACTGCTAACATGGCCATAGGACCAACCACCATCAATGGGAATGTGGATTTTGAGCTTAAGCTGATGTTGATCATGATGATTCAAGCTAGTGCCTTATGTTAGAGAGCTCAAAAGGATGCCAACACACATCTCCAACATTTTCTAGAGATATGTGGAACGTTCACCATCAAGGGAGCCACCCAAGAGGCCATTCGTGTTTGAGTTGGGGCACGCACAAGGTGGATCTCGGTGAAGAGAGCAATCACGTAGAGGAAGAAGGAGATGCATGTGTGGGACATGAGTTAGGGCACGATGGCGGCGGGGAAACACGACGGTGCTATGAGCTTTAGAGCATGGCAATGGCGCAGAGACAGTGTGACGGCGCTGTGGAGCTTAGGTGAGGGTGGGATGCACATGAGTGAGAAGAGCCCGAGCAGACGTGGGCGAGCAGGGGACGATGATGACATTGGCGGCGTGACGGTTCTAGAGTTAGGATGATTGGCGGCCTACGAACACAAAAGGAGAAAACGTGTAGTGGAGGTCGGGTATATGAGGGAGGAGAGAAGGGGCGGTGAATAGCCAATTAAAAAAATTCTACAAACTCACTAGAGCAAGATGTTAGTAAATAACTAAGTGAAGCTTTTTGCTCTAGCTCTAATGCTGTGTTTGCAAGGCACCTGACCAACAATTCTAATTGCTATAATCACTAGTCACACAAGAACTATGTCTCTACTTACACTAGAAGGCTACCTAAAGTTTCTATACAAGTAAGTAAGCTATTCTAGTTTGCAGAAATGTAAAAGAGAGGATTAGATCATTATACCGCCGTGTAGAGAGGATGAACCAATCACAATAGTATGAAGTCCAACCACCAGGAGAAATCCAATGAACAATCACAATAGAGACACACAATTTTCTCCCGAGGTTCACATGCTTTCCGACACGCTACGTCTCTGTTGTGTCGACCAACACTTGGTGGTTCGACGGCTAAGAGGTGTAGCACGAACCTCGTCCTCACTAGGATACCGCAAGAACCTACCCACAAGTGAGGTAGCTCAATGACACATGCAATCCACTAGACTAGCTTTTGGAACTCCACCGGGGAATAAGCCTAAGAACCCCTCACAAATATCACCTTGATTGGGGGTGGACATAATCACCAAATCCCTTCACCAATCAACAAATCCATAACCATCTAGGTGACGACAATCACCAAGAGTAATAAGAAATCCACAATTGCAATTACCACCTAGTGCCACAAGAATGAAATCACAAAAGCACAACACTAGGGTTTCCCCAAATCCTCTCACCAAAGAGCACTAAGCTATGGAGATGGAGAGGAGAGGGAGGAGATGCTCTTGAAGCTCTTAGATCTATCAGTAGAGCTCAATCTCTCACTTGAATAGAGCACAAAGCTTAGGGAGTGTGAGAGGAGTAAGGGAGAGCCTTTTATACTCCTTGAAGGAGCCACCAAAGGAGAAGAAATGTGTTTTGTGTGGAGCTACTCGTCAGAAACAAGGGAAACAAGTATTTATAGTGTGCCACTAGAAGTTCCGGTGCCTAGAACCGGAACTTTCGTTCCACCAGATCTGACCGTTGGAGGCTCGGTCTCTTGGTTCAAGCAGATCTGATCGTTATAGAGCGGCTCGGTCCCATCGGAACTTCCGGTCAGAGACCGGAAGTAAATCCTGACACGCAAGGGCATACGCAAAGGCTCCTGTGTGGACTTCCGATCATAGACCGGAACTTCTGGTCATGGACCGGAAGTGTTTCATGAAACCCACGCGCACCTCTCTCAACCACCCCAGAACTTCCTGTCAGGCCGACTGGAACTTCCGGTCATGGACCGAAACTTCCTGTCAGGCTGACCGGAACTTCCGGTCCTGCATTCTCAGCACCATTTCAAACCTTCTTAGGTTGCCAACTTCTAGCTCCGAACTCCAAATTCGATGATCTTGGACATTTCGGAAAGCTTACTCAGAGGGCTACACAAACCATATGGATACTTGATCCAAGTCATAATGGATCAAAGTAGTATTTCAATCCAAGAGCCATCCTAATGTCTAGAGAACACCGAAAAACCTCTCTCTCTCTTCACCAAGTTGATCAATATCAACTCCAACACCTTCTCCTTTGCAAATGTGCCAACACCACCAAGTGTACACCACCATGTGCATATGTGTTAGCATTTCACAAACATTTTTATAGGATTTCTCATGCAACTCACCACGTCACTAAGCGCTAGGTATATGCAAATGAGACTCACACTTAGTGGCACTAGATGACCATTGCAATTAAAGATTCCCCTCTTTATAGTACGGTTATCTATCCTAAATCCACTCACACCCACTAGGTGTCTTGAGTGGTAAAACAAAATGGCCCTCATAAAAATACCTTTGCCTTGAGCCCATTTTGTTTTTCTTTTTCTTCTTTTCCAAGCTGGAACACTTGAATATCATCTTTTAGTCACCTTTATCACCATGACCATCATCTTGCTCCATCATTTGGTGTGTACCAACCTATCTTTGTATTTCACTTATGTCAAAGATTAGTACACTTAGGTTTCATCAATTATCCAAAACCAAACTAGGGCTTTCAATCTCCCCTTTTTGGTAATTGATGACAACCTTTTCACAAAGATATTAAATAAAATCTTTTTGAATTCATGTTGCTTGCCCAAGAATTTTACCATGTGTAAAGCATATAGACAAGTTTCATAAACCTGAAATGGTAGCATTGGCTCCCCCTACATATGTGCTAAGAGTTTGGATTTGAAAGCTTACACATATGCTTAGATTGGAAACATAGGAGACAATGACTACCAAATGATGCTAAGGTGTAAAGATGGACCTTTGAAGTGTGATACAATTGGAGTTGCTATTTGAACACCATCCTTAGTACCATGGTTAGTTAGATAGCTCTTACAAACATAAACACTAGATACCACTTAAAAAACAAGCAATGCACATCTAACTGTCATCCTACACATGCTAGTATTTCATTTTATCATACAATTTTATAACTAGCAAGCACCACACAAGCATGTATCGGAGAATAAAAAACTTGTGCTATGTAACCAAGCATATGTAATGCACATCCAAATGCAACAAGCAAGTTTTTGAGCTTGCCCCCCCTACTTGTGTGCCTCAAAATAATTTGATCCCCTTCTTTTTGCAAAACCAATCTTTGTGAATTAACTTCTCCCCCTTTGTCATCGATGACCATAAAAGGTGAGCTCAAATTTTAGATAGGTTGTGTGAAACCATGTTATGTGAGGATCATTTTCCCAAATTTGGTTCAATCTATATTACTTGCCTAAGATATTTAACTCGGTTTGATCCAAGAACAAGCTTTTTCACACCTCAAACAAGGGTTATCTTGTACCATGTTGAGTTAAACACGTATAGCTCATTTTCTAGATCAAACACTAGGATTGCAAGCCCACAAACATGTCATATGTTACCACTAGATCATTTCAAGCATAGAAGCAATAGTGGTACCATATAAGCATCAAATTCATTTGATTTTTAAGAATGAGCCTTAGGCATGTAAGGAATGACTAGATGCACTAAACAAGTCCTTAGCAAAGGATGAAGACATGTCAACCAATTTTACCTCGCTTTGCTCGAGGGAGAGGCATGTTATATAATGGGGTGCATCAACACATATTGGAGAAGTCAAGTATGTTCAATTCATTCCTTAGCTTCCAAAATCTCTTCTCATCAAGTGGCTTGGTGCATATATTAGCAAGTTGATCATCGATGCCTATACTCTCAATGCAAATGTCCCCCTTTTTGTTGATGATCTCTTATGAAATGATGGCGGACATCTGTGTGCTTTGTTCTTGAGTGTTGAACCGGATTATTGGTGAGTTTCACAGCACTTTCATTGTCACATAGCAATGGCACTTGTTTAAAGTTGATTCCAAACTCTATAAGCTTTGCTAGTAGTGGAGTAACCAAGCAAGAAACTTCATCACATTTCTTTTTAAATTTGCTCAATCTAGTGCCTTTCTTCAGTATATATCATTTGCAACCAAAAACCCAAAAGTATACATTATTTGGCTTTCTTCCATTTAAGAGCTCGTATGGTGTCTTCTCCATCATAGGTTGACAATAGAGTCGGTTGCTATAGTAGCAAGCCGTATTGATTTCTTCAGCCCAAAAAGAATGACTCACATTGTACTCACTCAATATTGATCTTGCCATGTCAATCAAGGTTCTATTCTTCCTCTCAACAAGACCATTTGATTGTGTTGGTGCAAAAATTAGTTTCTCACACCAACAAATCTAGAGGGCTCTTAGAGAGAGTGCAGGAGCTAGAGTCCTAGACCTCCTGAGCCACAAACAGACGAGCTTGATGAATTGATTCCAGGGCGTGCCAGTCAATTTGACCTAAAAATTGACAAGGTGAAAGTACAAATGTCAAATTATGGAACCTACCAGTTATTGTCAGACAGTTCTGAGATGTATGACTTTAAGAAGCCGTCGAACAAAGGAAATTAACTAGAAAGTCAACTCCTTGAAACGATGCAAAAAGGTAAGCATTATCGATCATACTAAACAAATACATCTTTCGAGTATAAATTATCGGATCGGCTATTTAGCCAATATGCTGTGTGTAAAGATAAAAGATAGCTTACATGCATTATCCTTTCATCCACTAAATAAACAATAACTTACTAAAACTGGTCTAATAGCCTGTGGTTTCAATAAATTACTTTCATAATTTGTATTAAATCTATATTCACCTGGTCTAATGGCCATTGGGCTTCAATAAATTCAACACAGACTACTAGTTCATTTAATGCATAAGCAGACTCATGCACGCGCGCTATTCGTTTAAGCTTAACTGGATCGACTATTTTAGCCGATACAGGGTCCATGAGGCACAAACAAGATCTATCTATATTGTTATAATTAGATTTAGTTATTAATGCCAAAACTAACCATAACAAAGTAGATATCTCGAACGCACAACATGTAACAATCAAGGTTAATAGATTAGCTATCTTATATTCGCTTAATAATTGTGATTTGCTTTGAAGCTCGTGATAAGCGTTTAGATTTGAAGCTTAAGCTAATTCGTTAAACCTTGATCGGGCAGAATATTGTTACAATAAATAAATCATTGATTTTCGAACAATATTGATAACTTGATGAATCTATTAAATTACCAGTTTAATAGAGCCAATAACTAATTGGAACCATGATTCATAAGAGATTGAAACAATGCAGCCTTACAAGCATAATTCAAGTCGATAACTAGTTCATGATTAAGCTTGACATGAGGTCGAATGTAATACCCGATTTTAAGGATAAAACCAGATATGCACCATACGTGAGTCTTAGAAACCAAATCTCACATATAGCTATAAATAAGGGGTAATATCAAGAGACAATACATACATTATGTAATGTATGCAATAAATTAGAGATAACCTTTGATAACAAACAACGGATAGACAACACCAAACTTCGGGTATTAACTTCACTCTACAGGATCGAACTGACTGATTGATCACAAGCCTAACACTCCTCCTGAAGTATGGGGGAAATAGCAAGAGTGAGTCCATATTGAAGTCAGCAACTAGATTGTATAGCTCCCACAATCTCATGATCAATGTGACATAAATAATATAGAGCATTAAACAAAAAATAATAAGCATAGTTAACACACAGGAATCATCACCCTTAATGCAAGAATCCCCAAGGCCGCTCGTGATCATGAGCACGGCTAGTATACTAGTTTTAAACACTCTGCAGAGGATGTACATCTTTACCCATGAGTCATGATTTACTCTTTCACCCGAGGCCCGTCGACCTCTTAACCACTACCAAGAAAAGTCGGTAGGGATCACTATGAAGTCTTTCAAAGGTTCGTCTAACAAGTTAGGGCCGCTTGGTTTCATTAGTCAGTCTGTGTGATCCACCCGCAGGAGTCCACAGTTTGCTATTCCCCAATTGCGCCACACGGGTAACCGCTAACGAGCTAGAAAAATTACTCATACTTAACTAAAGCCAGAGCCATTATAGCCCTCATAGTTGCACTGTTGTCCCGGTTATCACTTACAGACAAATCATCAAGTTGCTAAAAAGTTATTTTCATCGTTTATTACTTAACATTAATCTAGTCACAGGATCATGGTCACAGAAATAAAATCCAAATGCTATACTTGCCTTAATCCAAATGCTCTTGTTGATCCTACTGGTCTTACTAGTTGTCCAAAGCTCTAATCTTGATCATTGAAGTACTGCTCAGCGTCTAAATCCGATCATCGATCACACAAACAATCGGAGAAAACATACACGAAGCAAACAAGGCTACATTTTGAACAGTACACCAACCATATAAAAACATTATGAAAGATTTATAAAATGATTTTACGCATCGCTACGATCTCACAGACGTAAAGATCACGAAGATCGGAGCTAAAACGGAGAAGATATAAATTTTCTAAGATTTTATATAGAAAAGTAATTAATTAAATAGAGTCACGAAATTGCAAAGTTTCAAACTGAGTAAACAGTGTTACTAACATGTAGATATTTCAAAGATGAGTCTAACATAATTTGAATGAGTCAAAACGGAGTAAAAATGAACATTTTATGGCTAAAACAAATAGAGTCGCAAACTTGTAAATATATGAAAGCGTAAACTAACTGAGCCAAACCGAAATACGCTTTTGAATATCGAAAACGTAAACTGCGTAAGCCGCCAAGGACCGCGGGTTTGATTCTTAAATAATCCAGGGACTCTTTAGCAACATTGACACTGAACTGTTACCTTCTATTTCTGGCTGCTGGATCTCGATCTAACGGCTCCCAGCGCTCCAGGGCGTCACAGTGGGGGCCGACAACCGGAGAAGGCTCCTCCACCATGGCGCGCCATGGCTAGAGGAGGGAGGAGCTCGCTGGAGATAGTGAAAATAGCTTAGGGAGCTTGGTTTTCGAAGGGAAGAACACCGGGAGCAAGAGGGGATCAAGACGAACTCACCTAGGGGCTTATTACGGGCAGAGGGAGCTTGGAGTCGAGCGGCGACATGTCGAGGCAGAGCTCGGCGTTCCTACAACGTTCGACGGACGTTAGCGCCTAACCACGACCAGTAGAATATTCAGAGAAAGGCTCGGAATCTTCGAAGCTTCAACATGGACCTCGGCAAAGTGCTCACGATAACCAGAGTGCAACAACAGGTGGCAATGGCATTGGCGGCTCCGTCTATGTGTTCGGAGAGATCCCAAATCAGGATTGGGCGGTGGCTAGGGTCTCACGGCTTTGACAGATGGGAAAACGAGACACGGAGGGAATTTCTCGGAGCTTTATAAGGCCGGTTAATCATGCCATGCAACAAAATCCCAGAAGAATCAGGATTCATGCCCTGCTCGGTGATGAAGTTCGGAACGGATACGCTGGAGAAGAAAGGAAAGAAGGGAGGAAGACGCTGCATAGAGGGCTCCACCTATCAGTGACTGGTGACATAGGACTTACCTGTCAGCCAAGGGAGGGTGAGGGACGGCGCGGTGGCTGCCTGCTGCGGGCGCTTGGGCCGGGGAGCCGAGGGGAGGGGAGGGGCGCGCTGGTGGGCCGATTGCGGCCGCGATGGCGCCACTGCGCGAGCTGGGCCCGAGAGGGGAGAGTGGGCCGTGGGGAAGAAAGGGGAAGGGGAGCTGGGCCACTCAGGTCAGATGCAGGGAGGGATAGGTTTGCTCCTATTTATTAAGCTTTTCTTTTCTTTTCTCTTTCTTTTACCTTAAAGCCATTTTCAGAACAATTTAAAATCAGTTTGAAAATATTTTGACTATGCCCAAAATCACACAATACAATGAAAATAAATGCTCCAAAATGAATGCTCAAACAAGTTGCTAAATCCTATGAAAAATTTTATTCAAATGAAAAATATTATTTTCCTATGTTTCATGAGTACAAAAATACAAAATTTAAATTAAATTCTCCTATTTTAAATACTTGCAAGCTTTAGGGTGTTACATCGAATGATGCAGCCATGACAAACTAAACATGAACCATGACAATACTTATAAGCAAACCGAAGGTCGAATTCAACCGATGCAAGTTGATGTGTTGAAGGTCTCGTTGAGATCTACTTCTACTCCTACTTCTAAGGTTGGTGGCCGGTGTCGAAAGGGTTTATATTTTGATTGTGTATATTCTTACAAGGATCGGGTTCCTAATATTTATAGTCCGGAGTCTTAGTCTCATGTCTTAATACGACTCTTTCCTCAAAAAGGTAACCTAGACCCTTTCTTAATTGAACCCGACATGTCTTTTTCTGTCTTGCCTTGTTCTGACACCCTTTTGATCGGCTAATTTCGTTGTGCCTCTGATTTAGTCGATCCACTCGTCCGGCCGCCACTCCTTCTGCAAAGCAGGCCCACTGGTAGTTTCCTGACTCTCCAATTTAGGATTAATACATTCCCCCCAATTTTGGGATAAAACTGGTTTTTATCTCAAAATTGCCACTGAAAACCGAAACAGACACATTGATTACTCCGTTTCCTCCTCTATCTTCTCCTTCACTGGTTCTTAAAAGCTAGGGTTTTCCTCCAAACATCTTCAATCAAAAATTCAAATCCCACACAATCCACACAGTGTCTACGCAATTAAGCCCCCACACATCGAATCCTTACAACCCGGTGATTCTTGCTCTGATGGCGTCTATCGACCATATCACAGTGGTACGTTTCCTTCTTTGTTTTCTCTAAATTCTCTTGTCCTATCGTCCCTTTCTCAATCTTTTGATTTCCTTGCCTCTAGGATCTCCAAACCAAGTCTTTATTCCACTTGAGGACAATGTACAGAAGATTTTCCTGGGTCTAATGGGCAATCCAGATCCTAGCAGGGTCATTGTTGCCGAGACTAATAGAGTTCCTTTCAAGGAATCTAACCTGCACCCAGGCCTTTGGGACAAAAGGACTGCTTTAAGAAACTGGCCCTCAATCATCCTAGGCTGGAGGAACTGGCTAATCAAGGTAGCAACCAAGAAGAGAGTAGACTGGACAACTAGAAATTTAGACCAATGCATCTCCTTATCTCTCTCCGATATCAGAAAGAATGAACTGATGCTTAAGGCTGCCTGCTTCTTTTGGTCCAATTCTTATAATGCTTTCCTCTTCAGGCAAGGCCTAATGTCCCCAACATTAGCCGATGTTCACATGCTAACAGGCCTCAACATCGTAGGACATATCAATCCTTTCAGCCTGCTGGTGAAACCTACTGCTAAACTAGATAGCACCAAGACTAGAGGTTGGTCTCAATACATCATAAATCACAAGGCTGATGACAGATCTGTGTCTGGTAGAGAGCATACAACGTTCCTGAACATGTGGTTGGACATATATATCTTCTGTGGACAAGCTTGCTCTCCAATTTCCAATTATCTGACTCTGGTAGAAAGGATATCAAGCAATTCCGAAATTCCACTTGGGAAGATTCTTCTTGGAGCATTATATAATCTTCTGAACAGAGTTTCTCAGCACTTGATGGAGAATAAGACTATTCCAACCATCACAGGACCTTGGTGCTTATTGCATTTATGGCTTAACCTCCACTTGCACAAACTGGTGGCTCCAGAGCTGGTCAATCTTTCTTTTCCTTCAAAGTACCCAGAAGAACAAGAAGAAAAGCTTCCAAAAGGATAGAAGATTCACCGATGTATGTCTTTTGGTGAGACAACATCGGCAATAATCATTGATGCATCGATTACTAACTTCTTCAAGCTTTTCTACAAGGAATTCCCAGAAGCAACTCTAGAATGGTTTGTATATCTAGACATTCTAGAATTTGAACTCCTAGCCTCATTTAGATTCCAGAACATTTATAGTTATGCTGAGGAATTCAAAATCTTGAGTCATCTAGTAAGGCCAAGTCTTCTACCTATTGAGATCAGACATGGCAGAGAGAAACCCCCAACTTCCTATGAATTTTACTGTCCTTCAATAGTAGCTAGACAGATGGGTTTTGGCCAATTGCCCCCGGCTTTATATTTTGCTGATAAAGTGAAGCCGAGGGAATCTGTCAATACCGGGATAGAGTATAACAGACTTCTCCACTTTGAACAATCTTTTTTACCAGAAGCCATTAGTGGATGGTAATGCACTCCTTTCACTTCCACAACTTTTGACAACTGGTGGTAGGAGTGGAGCCAACACATTTTTAGTGCACCAGTATCTACTTATTGCTCCCTCCCGAATCCAGACTTCCAAGCTACACCTGAGGTATGTTTTTATACATTGTATTTTCATATTCTTATACTTCAGAATGCTTTTACTTACTTTAGTTAATCACATGATCTTGCCAGCCTAAATCCTTGTTGACACCGTTTTTGGACACGTACCCAGGGATCGGTAAAGTATAGATCGGCAAGATGGGGCAACAGTAACTGGTCTACAGGGGAGTTGCCGATGAGGGTGGTTGCCGATGAAGAAACAGCTGAATATGACTAAGTCCAGAAGTGGTAACGCGTTCGTGCCGATGGTCAGCGTTAGTCTTTGCCGATGGCTGTGATGAGAAGTCTGCCGATGACTCGGAAGGAGAACGTGAAGGTTGCCGATTGATCTATGGTGGTGTCCCGGTTTGTCACGGGAAGATAGTTTTATGTTTTCCATAGATATTTAAGTTCGTTTTGTATACGGATTCCGTTTAATTTGGAATTCGAATCCTAGTCGTGTCTGATTGTAGCTCTTTGAGCAGGGTATAAATGTAGACCCTAGGGCCTTGTAATGATGAATCTATCAATCAATCAAACATAAGTTTTTACTCATATTCTAGCATCTACTTTTTCGACGACTTCGTCATATTTTCCTTTTTACTACGAGTTCTTAGGAATTCGTCGACTTAAGCTCGGCGTATTCTCGAGTTTTGCGTGACTACCTCTTAGCCGTGACATCCGGGTGCATCGCTGTTGTCAGGACCAAAGTATTCGAGTTACCACCTTTGCCAATAGTAAGGTCAAATCGGCTGGCACGCCTTAACGTTTGAACCGGGTATTAGCCCTTTGTGTTTGCAGATCAGCTTTTGCACCAACACATCTTTTGGCATGCCCAGTGGGACCAGATTCAAGATCAAAGATCGACATGGCGACTAGCGATTTCGACTTGGAGAATGTCATCCCCGTGACGGAAGCTAATCTCAAAGATGAGCAGAAGCAAGTTATTGCAAAGGCTATGGAGGATTACAAGCAACAATGTTTGAAGTCCTTCAACATAAATAGGAGTGGCGAGGTGATCCAGAAGGAAGCACTGCCGATGCCTCGGCAGGTTACTTTTGAAGCCAATCCTGGTAAACTTCAAGACATGGTTGATAGTGCTATTAACCGTGCCTTGATCAATCAA
>Ga0182004_10002734_pt1 | contig 13828 bp, 8 predicted proteins | sample Sormic07211540_1_FD_120479 | JGI IMG/M metagenome (GOLD analysis project Ga0182004, IMG submission 120479) | Endophyte microbial communities from Sorghum bicolor roots, Mead, Nebraska, USA - 072115-40_1 MetaG | ecosystem: Host-associated > Plants > Roots > Unclassified | place: USA: Nebraska...
AAAAAGTTTTCAAGATTCCCCGTCACATCGAATCTTGTGGCACATGCATGAAACATTAAATATAGACGAAAACAAAAACTAATTACACAGTTTAGCTGTAAATCACGAGACGAATTTTTTGATCCTAGTTAGTCCATGATTAGATAATATTTGTTACAAACAAACGAAAGTGCTACATTAAGGTCTATATTTAATACTTTTATAAATATATTTAAATATTCGATGTGACGGACTGTCGGTAACCAAACATGGCCTACCATGACAAGAGCTATGCTCCCTCGTCGTTGCGGTCAGTGCTCCGCCTCCTGGTTCCTGCTGCAGGCCACCCGCTGCCGTCCACAGCAGGAGTCCCCGGAGGATTCATCGGTTCAGCTCGGTCCCTCTCAAATTATCCCTCCCCTCCGTTCCGTCCATATCTCTCGGTCCGCCCCGGTACAGGCAGCCGTGCACCACATGACTCGGGCGCAAGGAGCACTAGCGCACCACACGGATGGGAGGAACGCAACAATGCAACGGCCAACCCGTGCTCGGTGTCCGGCCGGCCATTCTTACGCGGTAGCTTTGTGCAATTGTGCACTCGAGCAAGGGCGAGTGGTTGACCACGCACGCACAGGAGCTGAGCGCATGAGCCCAGCAGCGGGCACAGCCAGGCACTGCCTGCTGCGTGGCTGGCGTGGTGTATGGGCCAAAACCCTTCAAGTGGAGCGGAGCACGCAAAGCTGCGGCGGAGAACAAGGCACGGCACACGGCAGAGCGCGCGCGCGCGAGAGGGACGCTCGTGACAAAACGAGGCTAATAATTTGAATCCCAAAAGTTGCGGCTGGTTCCCTATATATGACTTCAGTTCGGAGCAATTTGTAGAATTCTTGCCTCACAAAGGGGATCCAGAGGAGGAACGAACAAGAACAATCATGTGTTCAGGAGCAAAGGCAAAGCTTTTTCTATCATCATGCATGCATGCACTGCACTGCACACAAGAAAAAGGAGGAAGGAGATACGGCAGTTTCTCGCATCGACCTGAGAGGATCACCAGATCAAGCAGCAAAGCAGGTCCAGTCCAGTCGCAGTCAAAACTCAAAAAGAGAACAAGGGCCGTAGTATGATGAATATGATTGTGTGAGACCCGTCCGATCCGTGCCATCATGAGATCGATCGCCGCCGTGCTACCCTCTGGACCTACCGTGTGTCCGATGGAGATGGACCACACAGCTCCTTCTTGTAGTTGTAGACTACCAGTACACCCGTCTGAACGAAACGGTACACGTAAGCCAGTACACGGTACACGCACGATCCCATCCATCCATCTGTCCCCGGGACGGATCATGAACCGTTGGGTTCCTTGGCGTGCTCTCCTCCGCCACCGCCATCGCCTTGGCTTCAGGTCAATGCGAGATCACGGGCTCGCCGCCCCGCCCGGTCCTCGGCGGATCGGCGCTAGCTAGGGGCAGAGCAACTAGCGCGTCGATCGGTTTCACCCGGCAAAATGAGGCAATCGGGGTAATAAAGCTACCCGCCACCACTGGCAGCACGCAGCACCTCGAGTTAGTAAGCAATGAACATGGGTGATGAAGACTTGCAGAGCTAGCTTTCAGACTTTGGACTTGGTTGGGAGTACCACACCACACCACACCACATGGGAGACGATGCACCATGTGTTATTTTTGTGATTTTCTTAAGCAGTTTTGTGGGTTTTTTTTGGGGTGTCCTTTTAGAAGCAATTTCGAAAGGGAAGTAACTAGATGTGTATATATATATATATACTAAAGTATAAGTGTATAATACAAGCCTGCAAGTTACATTTACAGTTACAGTCAGATTGTAGGCGGGGCGGGTTGTTAACATAATCCACCCGCTCGCCCCGCAAAATTTAGCTTCGCGGCTATTGCGGACGGACTGTAATTTTTTCGTGGCCTAGTGACTCCAACCCGCCAAGCCCGTTGGACGAACGAGCAATCTCACAAGAACCCGCAAGAGCCCGCAAGAGTGAAGAGTAAATACATACGTTATGTCTTTATTTAGTAATAATAACTTTTGTTACAGGATATTTGTCCTTGTTTCTATACATGTACTTCTTGATGTTGTTATATTTGAGAATGTACAATATATAGATAGCCGGGATATGAAAATTAAAATGATCAGTGCAAAGTTGTATCATCTGTGCTCGTTAATTAACTGGATATGCAAAGTTGTATCATCTGTGCTCGTTAATTAACTGGATATAAATGTTTAGCTTATAGATTCTAGATCCTTAAAGTATATACGTGGAGAGAGATAGTATCCACATAGTCTCCATGTAGTATAGCGGGTCTCGCGAGTTTAGCAGCCTAGTCTGTTATGTCCGCGGAAAATTTATCCGTAAAGTTTATAGCTTAGCGGCTGACCGCAAACCCGCAAATAAACTTTGCGGCAAGCGATGCGGGTTAGCGGACAGCCGCGAATGAGCCCGCCTGCAACCTTGAGTTACATAGTATTGCCCGTGGACGTGCATGCATGATGGCCACTTTCGCTCTAAAACAGGAGCCACTGTAAAGTAACTGTTTTGTCCACTTTGTGTTGCAGATTCAATGTTTGGTAGTTTAAACAACTATAATTTATTTGACCAGGATTTCAGAAGAAATGTGTGTTTGCACTTGTGACATTTATATATGTTACTGTCTCCAACAAAACATACGTTGAAACTAGAAAAAGACAGCTACCATTGTTTGTTGGCTGCAAGGAGGATGGTTTGATAATCTGTTCATCCTTTGCTTTTACTGTTAGAATGTATCTATAGAAACACAACTTTGAAATGTGAGTATTGACAATATACCATGTACTCCAATCATATTGAAACGATAACTTTATTGTCATTTAATCACTCGTTATACCTGTTGTGGGTTTCTGGAAAAATCGAAAAACCCACCTTAGGTGCGCAAAGAAAACTAACTACTAGTATATAAATAATGTACACTTGTGTAATACAAATCTATAGAATCACAATTGACATCATACTGTTTTGTCCTACGTTACCAAATAGTTGACCGAGGAACATATAATCAAAATTGACAACATATAATGTTTTGTCCCATGCTAGAAACAGCTTTGACCGAAGTCTATATAATCACAAAAGACGAGAAAACAACAACAAGAAAGTACTATAAGTAACTGTTTTTCCATTTTCAATTCAGTGTTTAGTTGTCAGTCAACTATAGTCTATTTGACTGGAATTCAGTGTGTTAGCGTTTTTTTATTTTATTTACCACATAATACGGTGTTATGCGGTGTGAAACACAGAAACAGTGACAAGTTCTCAATGATATGTGTCTATGTAAAATTAGCCTTATAAAAATAACATATACTGTATATATATCATTGTGATCACGGGCTCGGCCGCCCGAGCCGTGTCAGTTGGAGGCTGTAGCTAGCGCATCTACGCGGTTCGCCGCTCTAGCGCCAGGGCACTCAAGTCGCGCGTGTCGTCTTCACTTGGCGAAACGAGGCAAGAGGCCAAGAGGGTAATAAAAGCTACTAGCAGCCAATGACAGTTCCTCCAGTTGTGAATTATGGGTGATGCAGTTGTGGCTTTGAGACTTGCAAGTGCTTGTTGAGCTTTGAATCTGGAAGTAGCACATGGGTCATGGCGTCATGCATGCACCGTGTGTTGGTTTTGCGTTTTGGTTTTATATATATATCTTTTTATTAAAAACAACTTTTTGGAACGAAAAATAACTCCTAATATACAAACATGTTTCACTCTAAAAGCGACAATGAAATAAATAAATAAAATACAAGAAGGCACACGATAGGTAGCTGCTTTTCTTTGTGTTTTTTCAATGTCTATCTAGTTGTTGAAATAAATATAGTTTTTTTGTTAAAAATTGAAGAAGAAATGTGTGAGCTTGTGATATTAAAACAAGGTTCAACTAGAAAGACAACACTCCTTGTTTGTTGGTTGCGCATATGGTGGTTGGATGACTGATTTGTGGATATATTATAATATATCCACAAACATGGAACCCTAAAATCCAAGTACTAATTAACAATATATACCATCCATGTTATCAAATTACAATGACAGTTATGTTGCCATTAGACCACTCGTTTTTTTATATTGTGCTATACATTGTGGACAACCGCATAAAAACACACATTGACACGTACGTTTTTAGTTCTCAAAGGAAAGTTACTATACTATCGTATGTACACATTGTGTAGTAAGAGTATATATGATTACACTTGACATCATAGTGTTGGCCCCAACGCCAATAACAATTTTGACCACAGAATTTAGATGCATAGTGTGCACAATGTGCATGTGCATGACAACTACTTCCATGCTAAGGCCGTGTTTAGTTCGCGAACGAAAAAATTTCACGACACTGTAGCATTTTCGTTTGTTTGTGGTAATTATTGACTAACTATGGACTAACTAGGCTTAAAAAATTCGTCTCTTAGATTTGGACCAAAGTGTGCAATTAGTTTTTATTTTCGTCTATATTTAATACTCCATGCATGCGTCTAAAGATTTGATGTGACGAGAAATCTTAAATTTTTTTGGGTTTTTAGATGGAAGTAAACAAGACCTAAAAAGAAGACGATGAAAATACGTTGATAAGAAGCCACCATAAGTAGCTTCTTTTGCACATTTTGCATTCAATGTTTAGCTGTTCAAATAACCATAGCGGGGATCCAAGAAAAAACATGTGTTTTCCCCTTTGTGATATGATATATATTTTAAAAAACCAACTCCCATTATGGGCTGGTCAAATAATTGATTCATCCTTTTTGTTTACTCTTAGAACGTGTGCATAGATATGAAACCTCTAAGTGCAAGTATACTAACCATGCATTGTGTATATCACTTAATCACTCCCTAAAAACCATATTATGGGTCGTGAAATAGTCACAGACATTGCACTTTGTCATATTCTAAAAGACTTGAAAGTGTAAAAAGTAAAACATGCATTACCAAATGATGGAAATAGAAGGCGTGAAGACGATATAAGCAGAAAAAAGGAACACCACCAACTAATCGACAACATCTGAGGCACACACAAAAAAGGCAGTAGACAAGACCTACCGCCCTTTTTCTTGCTAGCTTCATTTCCCATCAAACACTATCTCGCTTCCCTATTATTGCCGCCACTCGTGCACATCCAATGGCACCCGTTCATAGAAACGAGGGGTGGTTGAATAATTTGTTTATACTTTGCTTGTTATTAGAATGTATGAATATATATAGAACCTCATGCGAGTACTAACAATATATCATGTACTTTGATGTCATGCTATAGTGGTAACTTTATCATCTACTATGTGTATGCACTATGAAATATCAGTAAAACCTTCCTCTATCATGTTTTCGATTTTCATAAGAAAGGTAATTAACTACTAATATAGTAGTATATATAAATGTGCGCTGTGATAAGGGTGGATCCAAGTTGAGAGGTCATTAACGTCACCTCTACTAGAATCACGGTTGATCTTTGCCTATCAATACTACTTTTCAAAGAAAAAAACCATTGTTGTTATGTGACAGCATGAAAATAAGCTGGCTCCCTCATGGTTGTGTGATACAGTTGTCTATACATGATAATAGACATCACACTGCTTGTCCTTTCCTATAACAGTTTTGACTAAAATTTCGTAATGTGCGCATCATGTATGCGCATGACAATTCTCTCGTCTTAGAAGAGACGAGAAAAAAAAATAAATCGACAAGAAGTCCCAACAAGTAACTGTATTCGTCCGTTTTGTATTTAAGATCTAGTTGTTCAAATAAATAATTACAGTTTGACTGGAATCCAATAAGAACTATGTGTTTCCACTTGTGTTATTACCATCTCTATTAAGAAAAACAGGCTCCAATTAGCTGGAGAAGCCAACTGGTCCTTATACACGTTGGCTAGATGATTGGCCCATCCTTTGTTCACGCGTGCACAAATATAAAGCTGGAAACCTCTAAATCTGAGTTTATCATACGTCGTGAAATAACCCAAAAGTACAATGCCTTGACATGTTTTCAAAGAAATTTTCCACGTAAACATGACTAGGAAGCATCAAGCATGTATCCAGTATCCTCCATCCAATCCAACAGTGGAAACGGACGACTGGCAGCTGACCGAGATGACGCAATGCATGACCCCGTGGGCCGTGGCTTTTACCGGCCGGAAAGGCAGGCGATAAGCACAAACAGACGAGCACGAACTCATCCCCAACTCCGAAGGCAGGCGCCCCCACGAAAAGGCAACCGAGAACCCCGCCGCCCTTTTCCTTGCCTTCCTGCCCAACACCGCCTCCCTCCCTTCCTTGCATTCCATCGTCGCCCCTCGCGCACGCACCCAACAGCGCAGCGGCACCACCAGTTCGTGCGTGAACTCTCCGTCCCCTCGGCTCTCGCCGCTCACGCGTCCCTCGTGCCCGGCGCCGCGCGCACTCCGCGGGGGCACGGCACGGCACCGCCGCCGGCGCGCCGCCTCTGCGACCGGCATTGTGGAGCGCCCGCGACCCCGGCTGGTGAGGTAAGAGCATGATCCTCCTTCCCTCCTGCCCCGCCCGCTTGGTACGTGCGTTGTTCTGGGCAGGGTTTGAGCGGGGTAGCTGCACCTCGGCGCGGTGCCCGCAGTAGATGCCGCGGTGGCGGTGCGGTGTTGCCTTGCGTTGCTCGTGTTCGTAGTCGTGGCGCTTCTGCTGCCACTGAGCTCTCTCGCCTCCTCGCTGCGTCTCCCCTTGTTGGTGCGTTCCGTGCACTGGTTCTGTGGGTGGTTCATGGCCCCGGCAGCCACCGGGTGCCGGTGGTAGCATGGCGGGGCGTGAAATTCTGCTCTCCTAGTCGTCCGTGGTGTGGTGACGGCGCCGCCATCGGGCTTCATCCGGGTAATAAATAATCGTGGGAAAGCACAAGGGTTCAGTTCGGACGAGTTTTGGGCGCTGTTTGGAACCTTTGGTTTCTGATGATTCTGTTCTTCGCGAGTCTCAATTTTTTTTTCGTTTAATTGTTTTCCATTTTTTTCTGGGAGAAAAGACGTTCCATTTCGCTCCTCCAAATCCCGCCCCTCCCCATTTCGCTCCCCGTGCCGTGGCTTCAATTCCTTCGTGCTGTCTCGGGCTACGTGCTAGTAGTTGTACTGGTTGTTTTTTTTAAGGAATGCTTCTATTGAATGCGACTGGAGTATTTAATTGGACTTGGTTGGTCAGCATGCACAGCCACACTGCCATACGGCCCGATAAACAAATCACAACCCAAATGATGGCCCAAGTCCCAGGTGGAGAAGAAACATCCCAGCAGCCAGCAGCTTCTGCTGCAGTGCGTGGTACTGATCCCAGGAAATTCTGATCTGCTGTAGTGCTTCTGTGCTTGTATTACTAAGTACAGGAGACAACGGGTTCCGAGGGTAACTAAACTGTGAAGTTCCTTGTCCTGTATGCTTGTAGAACTGTTGATGTGGCTGCTATTTGGGAAAATTTAACGCATCTGCAGTGATTGGCATGACAATATTTGCTATCATTACCTCTCTGTTTGCTTGAGTTTATTAGCTGAATCTGCCAGTCATTCAACAATATTTTTTCTTTCACAACAAGGCTAACCATCGAATTGAAATGGTGTTGACTTTTTTTTTCTCCAGGATATGTATTGATATACGCTACCGCTTTGATGGTTGGTCTTCTTCTTCTGCCACTACTTGAATGGAGAAGGCTATCAAATTAAAGGTATTGACAATAGTTTCAGTTCCAGTTGTTGTTCTGTCTTTCGAATCTGTACATGTATAGTTACGGTACTACATTTCGGAACTACAAAAGTTTGGACACTTTGTATATGTAGTGGTTTCCTTTTAAGGCACTCCCCCACTATCTACTTGAGAAACAAAATTTAGCCCTAAATTTATGTAGGAGCTAATGTAATTAAAATGATTAATAATATATTAACTGTCTAATTAACCTGCTAATGCTGGTGCCACGGGATTTTATTTTAAGGTCATCATCAACAAATGGAAACTCTTCCAGCTTTGATAGATTTTGTCCTTCAATTCCTCTGGCTTCATTCCTTACCCCAACTCACGAGATAGCAATGCAATATAATCTCCCTTCCTTGCTTGCAAATGATGTTGCAATGTTGCATGCATAAGCAGCAGGTCATCAGGACTAGAGTACTTCTTTTTCATAAGGATACTCTGAAACTAGACAGATACTTCCAGCAGCGCACTTTGATTAATTTGCCTTCTTGAAACAGTAGATAAGTTCTTTGCTATCTCTCAGGATACACATTATTATTATCTCCTCTCTGAGATTTACGTAAATAAAAACAGCAAGCAGTTAGTTCACATTCCGGAGCATTTCAGTTATTAGAATGGCAGCAAACATGTGCTGGTACGAAACGATCCACAAATACATAAGCTTTGTTTGGCAAGGTTACAGCTCTAAGCTCCACAAAGTAGTTTTAAGCCTGTTTTAGTCTAAAACACACACAAGATGGTTCATCCAAACACCATCATGTGCCTCAGCTCTATGCTCTGCCAAACATGCTGTACTCAGCTCTTTGCTCTGCCAAACATGCTGTACTAAACTACTAATTACAGCTCTAAGCTCCACAAAGTAGTTTTAAGCCTGTTTTAGTCTAAAACACACACAAGATGGTTCATCAAAACACCATCATGTGCCTCAGCTCTATGCTCTGCCAAACATGCTGTACTCAGCTCTTTGCTCTGCCAAACATGCTGTACTAAACTACTAAAGTACAGGAATCAAAACCAGTAACTGATGTCTGAATAACTTGTGGACTTCCATTTTTTTATGACCTACCTCTGATCACATTTTTTACATCAGCTGTCACAATGTCACTCTTCTGTGAGACTGTATTCTTTAATTAGTTTCTGAAATGCCATCCAATTAGCACTTTTAGCTCTATGTCATTGCCATCCTGTGTGTTAGATCAGTAAACAATATGTGTTTCTAAAATAATTTGTCACGTCCAGATGTTGTGTGGTGCATGTCACATTCACACCAATTGAATTAGTAGTATCTCATCTCTTTGCTATAAATGTTTGTAATGTTGGATACAAACGAAAAGATTAGAAAGAACGTTGCATAAATGCTAGCACACGAATGCTTTATATCAGGTACTATGCACAATATTAGTTTATGCGCGCACCTGCTTGGCACATGGTATAATAAGGTAACAGATCATGGTTATATTAGGCAACAAATAAATATTTTATTTTCATGCATGCTATCTTTCCATGTGTAGTTCAAGGTTTAGGCATTAAACAAAAGTATGACTGATGATCTCCTAGCCATTTTAATTATGTCTTTGTGCTCTTTCTTTTTTTAAATAACCAACCAAAAAATGTTAATGTCCTGTTGGAGGCAGAGCCAAGTTTTTAAAGATCTGTTCCAGGACAACCTATCTATTTGGTTTCAGGATATGGCTTGGTCCAAAACATTTGAAACCAGATTGCCACTTTAATTGACTTCTTTTGTAAAGCCGAGGAAAAACTATGGAATATCTTTTCTCCTGCAGCTCATGTTGCTAACTTACTATTTTCTTTGGTGCAGATTACAATTTGAACTGATAGCAATGGGACCCCATTGTTTCTTCATCTTGATCCTACTGATATGCTTCACCCCCAGCTCTGCTTTGGCTGGACATAATGATATAAATACCTTGTTCAAACTGAGGGACGCGGTCACTGAAGGGAAAGGGTTTCTCCGTGATTGGTTTGATTCAGAAAAAGCCCCATGCAGTTGGTCAGGTATAACTTGTGCGGAACATACTGTGGTGGAAATAGACTTGTCTTCTGTGCCAATTTATGCCCCATTCCCGCCATGTGTCGGGTCATTCCAATCACTTGCTCGTCTCAACTTTAGCGGTTGTGGGTTTTCTGGTGAGCTTCCAGATGTCTTGGGGAACCTGCACAATCTTGAACACCTTGATTTGAGCCATAACCAGCTTACAGGGGCCCTTCCTGTTTCATTGTATGGGCTGAAGACATTGAAAGAAATGGTGCTTGACAATAATTTCTTTTCCGGGCAGTTGAGCCCCGCTATTGCACAGCTTAAGTATCTCAAGAAGCTTTCTGTATCCTCAAATTCTATCTCTGGCGCCATTCCTCCGGAGTTGGGCAGTCTGCAGAATCTGGAGTTCCTGGACCTTCACATGAACACATTTAATGGGTCGATACCAGCAGCTTTGGGTAATCTGTCTCAGCTCTTGCACCTTGATGCTAGCCAGAATAATATCTGTGGCTCAATATTTCCAGGAATCACTGCAATGACAAACCTAGTTACAGTTGATCTCTCTTCAAATGCTTTGGTGGGGCCACTACCTAGGGAGATCGGTCAGCTACAGAATGCTCAACTGTTAATATTGGGACATAATGGTTTCAATGGAAGCATTCCAGAAGAGATCGGTGAACTAAAGCTGCTGGAAGCGCTTGAGCTCCCTGGATGCAAGCTCACAGGCATCCCTTGGACAGTTGGTGATCTCAGAAGTTTGAGAAAGCTTGATATTTCAGGGAATGATTTCGATACTGAAATCCCGGCATCTATCGGCAAGCTGGGAAATCTGACTCGTCTATCTGCAAGGAGTGCTGGGCTAGCTGGGAATATTCCGAGAGAACTTGGTAACTGCAAGAAGCTTGTCTTTGTTGATTTCAATGGCAACTCCTTTTCTGGCCCTATACCTGAAGAACTTGCAGGTTTAGAGGCCATTGTCTCATTTGATGTGCAAGGGAACAATCTATCTGGTCACATTCCAGAGTGGATCCAGAATTGGGCGAATCTTCGTTCAATATATCTGGGGCAGAACATGTTCAATGGACCCCTGCCAGTACTGCCATTGCAGCATCTAGTTATGTTTTCTGCAGAAACCAACATGCTATCAGGTTCTATTCCTGGTGAGATTTGTCAGGCCAAATCACTGCAGTCACTCAGGTTGCACAACAACAATCTGACTGGGAATATCATGGTGGCATTTAAAGGGTGCAAGAACCTTACGGAACTTAACCTGCAAGGAAACCATCTTCATGGTGAGATACCACATTACTTGTCTGAGCTCCCACTAGTAACACTTGAGTTGTCCCAGAACAACTTCACAGGAAAGCTGCCAGAGAAATTGTGGGAATCATCAACTCTTCTGGAGATCACACTCAGCTACAATCAGCTTACTGGCCCTATACCTGAAAGCATCGGTAGGCTCTCCAGCTTGCAGAGGCTACAGATCGACAGTAACTACTTAGAAGGGCCTATCCCGCGGTCAATCGGCGCTCTAAGGAATCTGACAAATCTCTCTCTATGGGGCAATAGGCTGTCTGGGAACATTCCACTTGAGCTCTTCAACTGCAGAAACCTTGTCACCCTGGATCTAAGTTCTAACAATTTGTCTGGCCACATCCCGAGTGCCATATCTCACTTGACATTTCTCAACAGCTTGAATTTGTCTAGTAACCAGCTGTCCAGTGCTATACCTGCTGAGATCTGTGTTGGATTTGGGAGTGCAGCTCACCCTGACTCAGAGTTTGTTCAGCATCATGGCTTGCTTGATCTGTCATACAACCAATTGACTGGTCATATCCCAACAGCGATCAAGAATTGTGTTATGGTTACAGTCCTCAACCTCCAAGGAAATATGCTAAGTGGTACCATTCCACCAGAGCTTGGAGAACTGCCAAATGTTACAGCCATCTACCTTTCTCATAACACATTAGTTGGCCCCATGCTTCCTTGGTCTGCGCCATTGGTACAACTGCAAGGCCTTTTTCTCTCTAATAACCACTTAGGTGGCTCCATTCCTGCTGAGATAGGCCAAATACTTCCCAAAATCGAAAAGCTAGACTTATCCAGTAATGCACTTACTGGAACACTACCTGAGTCTTTACTCTGCATCAATTACTTAACCTATCTGGATATCAGTAATAACAGCCTCTCTGGACAAATCCCATTCTCTTGTCCTCAAGAAAAAGAGGCATCGAGCTCCCTGATATTGTTCAATGGGAGCAGTAACCATTTCTCAGGGAACCTAGATGAGTCTATTTCAAACATCACACAACTGTCTTTTCTTGATATCCACAACAACAGCCTCACTGGAAGTTTGCCCTTTTCACTTTCTGATCTCAGTTATTTAAACTACCTTGACCTCTCAAGCAATGACTTTCATGGTCCCTCCCCTTGTGGTATCTGCAACATAGTTGGCCTCACATTTGCCAACTTCTCTGGTAATCACATTGGCATGAGTGGCTTAGCGGATTGTGTTGCAGAAGGCATCTGTACTGGAAAGGGTTTTGATCGGAAGGCACTTATTTCATCTGGTAGAGTTCGAAGAGCAGCAATCATTTGTGTTAGTATACTCACTGTCATCATTGCCTTAGTTCTTCTGGTGGTTTATCTGAAACGGAAGCTATTGAGAAGCAGACCCTTGGCTCTTGTACCTGTCAGCAAGGCCAAGGCTACCATCGAACCAACCTCAAGTGATGAGCTCCTAGGGAAGAAGTTTCGAGAACCCTTGAGTATCAATCTTGCAACATTTGAACACGCACTTCTGAGGGTCACCGCAGATGATATTCAGAAAGCCACGGAGAATTTCAGTAAGGTGCACATTATTGGGGATGGTGGGTTTGGCACTGTCTACAGAGCAGCACTTCCTGAAGGTCGGAGAGTAGCGATCAAGAGGCTTCATGGTGGCCATCAGTTCCAAGGTGATCGTGAATTCCTGGCCGAAATGGAGACAATTGGAAAGGTGAAACATCCTAACCTTGTTCCTCTACTTGGCTACTGTGTATGTGGTGATGAAAGGTTCCTGATATACGAGTACATGGAGAATGGGAGTCTTGAGATGTGGCTCAGGAACCGGGCTGATGCCATTGAAGCACTTGGATGGCCAGACCGCCTGAAGATATGTATTGGTTCTGCCCGCGGGCTTTCATTCCTGCATCATGGCTTTGTGCCCCATATCATCCACCGTGACATGAAGTCAAGCAACATTCTATTGGATGAGAACTTTGAGCCAAGGGTCTCTGATTTTGGCCTTGCAAGGATAATCAGTGCGTGCGAGACCCATGTCAGCACTGACATTGCTGGTACATTTGGCTACATACCTCCAGAGTATGGCCAGACAATGAAGTCCTCTACAAAAGGTGATGTCTACAGCTTTGGTGTTGTCATGCTTGAGCTGCTCACGGGGCGGCCTCCTACAGGGCAAGAGGAAGGGGAAGGGGGTGGAAACCTTGTTGGCTGGGTGCGATGGATGATGGCACATGGTAAGGAGGATGAGCTGTTTGATCCTTGTTTGCCTGTCTCAAGTGTGTGGCGGGAACAGATGGCCTGTGTGCTCGCAATTGCCCGAGACTGCACTGTGGACGAGCCATGGAGGAGGCCAACTATGCTGGAGGTGGTGAAGGGCCTCAAGATGGCCGAAACAATAGAATGTGGACCTCTGGTTGTGACAGTCACTAAGGACATGTAATGCCGGTGTATGGAACTGGGTGTTCAGCGAATGTTGTTCGTGTTGATATAATAATGTAGGCTCCATGTAGCTGTAGCTGTACTGGTGACTGTAATGAGAGAAATTAATGCTGCTCATGTTCAGGCTGTAGTTATTGATGTAACCTCTTCATCTGGACCCAAGCAAGCACTTATGATATGGCAGCGATTGTTTAGCACGTAAGATTAGCTCTTGTGATTTTGCATTCTACTACATTTCTTTTTTTTTAAGGTCAAGGGGGGGGGGGGGGGGGGGGTTTTTTTTTTTATATACAAAAAAACGCCCTTTGGGGGGGTACACACACACCAGGTTTAAACCCCCAACAAAAATATTTTTATAAAAAAAACATAAAAAAAAAATTATTTGTTTTTGCAT
>Ga0182004_10002735_pt1 | contig 13828 bp, 10 predicted proteins | sample Sormic07211540_1_FD_120479 | JGI IMG/M metagenome (GOLD analysis project Ga0182004, IMG submission 120479) | Endophyte microbial communities from Sorghum bicolor roots, Mead, Nebraska, USA - 072115-40_1 MetaG | ecosystem: Host-associated > Plants > Roots > Unclassified | place: USA: Nebraska...
AACTGTTTTATCCCCATGAATTACAAGAAAGTGGGGAAATAAACATCTTGCAAATCAAGTCATGTGATAATCTCGCTGACCTATTTACTAAGTCCTTACCAACTTCTGTGTTTCAAAACTTGGTACATGGAATTGGTATGCGGCGACTTCAAGATTTGCCAGAATCAAGGGGAGACATCTCCTAGATGTCACCTGTACCAACATCATATTATACACTTTTCTTTCACAAGTTTTACTCAAAAAGGTTTCTTGTTAATGTTTTTAATGAGGTAATATTAACATAAGCATGTGTCATATTTTCTGTTTTCCCCATAGGGGTTTTTGTGGGAAATATCAAAGACACACATTGCCCTCACAACTCATCCATAGTTTTTCCCTAAAAAGGTTTTTCATGTGATTTATCCAAGAGGCAATACCAATAATATGTCGTCACATTTTCTCCTAATTTTCCCACTGAATTTTTATAGAAATTTTAGCGGCATATCACTTTATATTGCTCCTCATATTTTTCTCTAAAAAGGGTTTTGGTGGAGTAATCAATATGTCGTATCTCCAATATTTTTTTCCCACTAGGGTTTTTTAATGGGATACCAATGACATAGTGATTTACTTAAACCACACTCATATATGCTATTTTCACCTTATTTTCATATAAGGTTTAAAGGAGATTTTATGGCATATCTATACATACATATTCCTCAGATTTTTCCCACAGGGGTTTTCAAGGAATCCAAATTTACAGGTACATTGATCTCAAAGAAGATTCAATCAAAGGGGAGGGTTGTGAAACGACGTCTATTCCCAATAGGCATCCATTCACTGATGATCTCATTCGTCCGTACGGATCCGTACGATGTACATACGAGTAGTTAAGATTAGTGTTAGAAATTAGCAATTAATCATGTCATCAAAGGGCCTGTCCTTTGGTGAACAGTTGTGTCTCTTGGAGACATCCCTTCACATGTATGTATTCTATGAGATCAATGAAAGACACCAGTTGTTCCCAAATCACTGTTTATTTACATTCACTTTCAACAGTAACTTATAAGCTTTGGTGAGGAAGCATATATGGCTTAGAGATTTTAAGAGCAGCATATAAGGAGTTTTAGTTTTTTCATTAAACTTTCTATTAAAAAACTACAAGACACGCTTAACGAAAGATGGCATTTGGCCCTCTACTATTCTGTTATCTTAACCACATGAGACGAGGGGTACTCTATAAGCCCCATGAGAAGTTACAGTAGGTGATATTCCACTTTTGACAACAAACATAGGCCCAAAAAGCACATGAAAGTAAGGGAGAGGGGAGAAGGTGTTGTGGGTTTTGTACTAGAGTAAAAGCTATTGTGACTTTTCACCTTTTTGTTTGACTTTTGGCTTTCCTGGTAGCCAAAGCAAATTAGGAAGTCCAACCAAAGAGTATGAGGATAGTGTGTTTTATTGTACGCTGGTTCTAGTAGAGTTAACATTGATGCAACTCCAATAAATCAAGCTAAATCCTAGTCTTTGCTCAGGACAAGCAAAAATTTAAGCTTCATGAAGCTTGTTGATGGTCACTGATGCAAAAATATAATATAGTTAGGCCATCAACATGATTTGAGATGCAAATCTAAATTCCATGCGTAACATTTCTTGCTACCTTGATCTAGCTTTAGCATGGAATCTGTACTCGCATCGAATGCTTCAGTCTTAAACATTTTTTTTTTATAGTAGTTATCATTACTGCAGTTGTGGTGCCTAAGCTAGACGCCTGAGTACTCGCCGCTCAGTGGGCGCATTCGAACTAAACGAAAATGCCAAGCTCATTGTTAGCTCAAGGCAGTCAACATGAATTTTAACGAAATGACTTGATGCTACAGCTTAGCTCTGGCAATATGTGTGCTTTAATCAAGTAGAAGGTTTACAATGCTCAGGTAAAATACCAACTCTTCAGGTAATTCATTTCCAGTGCATTTTGCAATACTAATGCAGCAGGTCAATGGAAAATATGGTTGCAATCAGTTGCCAGGCACCCAACTTCCAGTTACACCGTTAACATCTAAAGTTCAGCAACCATCTTTACAATAAAACTTGTGGAAGTGACCATGTCGATGGAATTGGGACTAATTCTTCAAGCGGCGTCAGAATGGCAAGCGCCACTATCATCATCATCATGGTGTTACTTAGCCACAGGTTACCACTTACAAGAAACTAGTGCCCAGTAAAAAGTCACTAAAGTTAGAAAGAATCTGAGAGCGGGTGGTTCCAATCTGCTGTGCAATCTCGAGCTGCTCTTCTAAAGACAGCATCTCATAGCTGCAAAAAGGTGAAAATTCGCATAGTTAAGAATGCATGATACCATATAAACGAAAATAAAGAATATGAGAACTTCCTTGACCGGGATAGTAATAACCAGGAATCACACCATGGGATAGAATTTTGTTCAGAACTTTTATTATATAAAAACTAGTCAACAGAAAGAAGAGGATAGTCAAGCGTTCGTTAGTTTAAGAAATATCAATATGTTCTAATCTGTTACTCATCCGCAATAACATCGAACAATTTTATAATGTTATGTTTAGAGCAATACACTTCAAAGTTCACTAAATTTACTAACAAAACAATTTTGAATCATTAAGAGAATGAATTCCTTTTTTTATCTGTGCTCTGCAAAATTTGGAAGGTTATCATGTTTGTTCAGTATTTTAGTCTAATATATCTTACTGATTTGGTAAAAGTCATTCCCTTGCATTTTACTAGTGTGAATTTTTGCTTCAATAGAACACCATTTAACCTTATTTTGAACTGGATGAAATGACAAGTTGAAGCATTGAAGTTTCACTTACTGAGAAAGAAGCTCAAAGTCAATGATGTTATCTGGTCCTGGACGATGCGCCTTGCCATTTGACTTAAAATGCCTAAATGATCTTGGATTCAGGCCACAGACATGGGGTACAGCATCTACGAGCTTCCTCTGCAAGCTCTGGAGCCGGCGAAATGTCAATTCATCAACAGGTGCAATGCATCCAATGCCACCATCCAACGTTCCAAATACAAGAGCAAAACGATTTGTCTTTTCAGATGCTAATCCTTGTGTAGGCAACATCTGTAATCTCAGAAACTTTGACACATGGGCTCCAACATGAAATTCTGCTCTGGAAAGGAGCTTTTGCCCCTTCCAGCTCTCCACCATTTTGGGGGCATAATAGAAAATCTGCAAGGTATCATTATTAATCAACTGAAATGTAATTAAGGGCCAAATCCTTGTGTTCCACTGAAAAATATCAAAATTCTGAATACGTCACAAAAAATTTTGATCCATTTGGAATCAACTAGATATTGTAGCATAGACCAATTTGCAGGAAGTCCAATAGAACCACATAAGAATAATTATTATACATAAAAATGACTGCACTATGCTGTTACCAAAACAAAAAAAGTCGGGAAGGAGAAAATGATTGAGCTTTGTGAACAAATGTTTCCCATGGGCTTGATATTGCTCAGTAATATAACAGTGTGTTTTACATGCACCTGACATCATTTCCTTCCCAGTCTAGTATCTACTGTAAGTTGGCAACAAGGAGTTGGGGGATGCCATTAGTCTAGAGCATGCTTACAACTTACAAAGGCTGCTGCTTAGGGGAATGCCACCAAGCAGGTGCCCCAACGGCCACCACCCCCTAAATGTTAAGCAAGGGGGTTCATTCGTCATACCAACATGCACTTGCACAAGGGCTTGGTGCCTAGGCACCATCTAGCTAAACACTAGCCTAGTACTTTCTTTAACACTGATTTCAATTTTATTATTTATTTATTTTGATATGGAGCCAACAAGTATTGAGTGCTGGTTTCCCATACCCAGGTAAGAATAATCCTACAAGAACTACTCATGTACTAAGTGAAGATATGATGTTTCAAGCTGCCAATAAATTGCAGGCAAGCTAATAGGGAGATTGGTAAAGAGCAACTGAAGACGGAATGCAAGGTTCTGCTTATAAATAAATTAATAATACAAAAGATGGGACAAATTACCTGCACGTTCTTGTCAGAATCTGAAACTACAAGGCTCAAGGTGCTTCCATCAATTAAGAACTCAGTTGCAAAACAATCAAGTGAACCAAAATCTTTTGCCAGCAGATTCAATTGAGAACCTTGCTCCTTCCAACTAAGAAAATATATGCTTTTGTGAATATCACCAAATAATACAAAGTTTTTCACCTATTAGGGCATTGAAAGAATGTCAGTCATTGTAATAGGTTGGTGCTTGGTAGTTGGTACAGTACTGAATAGCCTACTGCAGCATGGTATTACATACAAAAAAAGTGCACATCACAAAGTAACTTGTTTCTCCTCTTGATTATTTATTTTTCAGGATAGTATTTCATATGCAAGGGGGATAGAATAGTTACACAACTACACTGTACTAACTATGTTCACTAAAACTTGAACTGACAATAATTTTTTTTGTATTACTGTTATTGTACAAACTAATTGATTAATCTTACACAGCTCGTTGTACTTTTCCTGTCTTAATGAAATGGCGCACAGCTCTCCAATGTAGTTCGAGAAAAAATAATCAATAAATACAAAATAAATCAAATTAAATGTATCAATCAGCTATTAAAAAATTACCATAAAATTACCATGCCAATCAGTTGGTTAGGGTGTAAATGTACACCTAGGACACTTGAGTTCAAGTCCTTGTCGAGGCAATTTGGATGCCTATTACAGTATTTCTTAATTAAAGACACCTGGTTCCTAATAGATTGAACTAGTCTTTTTCTCTTTTGTCTTGCGCCATGCATTATTAATTTTTTTTTCTTGGACACGCAGGAGAGTTGCGTGTCATTGTATTAATAGAAGAAAAAAAGAGTCATACATAGACCCAAACCCACACACACACACACACACACACACACTACTTCATGAACACTGAATCACCGGTAAAAACAAAAGGACAACCCAATATCTACAGCAGTCCTTCAAACTGCTCCTCCAGCAATGAGCAGGGAGATCCCCTTGGCTCCTGCCATGCTCCACCAATGGGCCTCTTCCCTAGCCAAAGCCAGTACGGTATTTACAATTGGGGTTGCACCATTGAATACACAATCATTTCTATGCCGCCAAATGCTCCAGGCTCCCAAAATGACTAGAGAATTCAGACCCTCACATCTCCACTAGCAGCGTTATCCACCTTTCTCCACCAATCATCAAAGAACTGATCAGAAGGTTGTGGAGCAAGTGATGCAAAACCAAACTGCAACAGGAGGGAGAACCAAAAGTCTCTTGAGAATACACACAGCCCACAAGCAGGTACTGAATATTTTCCTCCTGTTGATCACAAAGAAGGCATTGTTCTGGATGAGGGAGACCCCTCCTTGCCAATCTGTCTGCTGTCCAACATCTGTTATGAGCAACTAGCCACATAAAAAATCTGCATTTGGGGGTGCCCAGGATTTCCAGATTCTCTCATAAGGTTCAAAGGAGATTGCGCCATGGAAAAGGGTATCGTAAGCACTCTTTGCTGTATATTGTCCCAAAGGAGATAACCTCCAGACATGCTTATCAGGAAAATTTTCATTCAACTCCACAGAGTTCAAGATGTCCCAAAGGTCTAGGTACTGAAACAAGGCTGTCGTGCATATATCACCCTGTTTGTCCTCTATCCATTTTTCCTCAGTGGCCTCTAAGAGCTGGTGTTCAGATCCTATAAGAGGTAATCTCTGGGATGAGGAAACAGGAAAAGATGTAATGGGAATGTAAGAGCTTTGAAGTTTGGCTCCCAGACGACGGATGTTACGGGAGCCAGATGGATCGCGCAAAATTGGCTGTTGGCAAACCAAAAAGGATACAAGCAGCAACAGATCAGAATCAGTGGCGGCAGGGGCCAAGTGAGATGCGTCCTCCGGCGACGGAAGTGGCGCGGCCGATGGTGGGCTCCCGGTGTAGACTAAATGGATTTCAGCAGCACAAAGAAGACGCGAGCAGCGGCAGGGCGTGTCGATCTCCCAGAGAGCACGCGGCGTGCACGCGATGTCTTTCCCTAGATCAAAACTTGAACTCATGGTGCCATGTAGGAGGGAGAGAATTGGTGGAATAGCTGATTGTTTTTCTGAGCCTCATGGGTGGATTATATAGGAGTACATTGCTTGGGGGGCAAGAAGCCTCCTTAGGGATAAGGCAAAGCCGGTATGACATGATCCTAATCTACCATATCTGGAGATATCCCAATATACTCTAACAAAACATCAGAAAAAGTAAATTTGACTTGGTAGCAGGAAAATTATTTGTAACTATCAAAATAAAAGGGTTCTTAAGCACCACATATAAATGAATTGAAGTATTTACAGTACTTACAATGTTCAGGCTCACAACATGCAATGGGGCATCATAGAATGCAACGGCAGTCAATTCAGAGCCAGTCCATTTATTCAATGTGATCTTAGGACCAGAAGCTATCAGTAGATGACCTTGAAGAGAGGCAACAGCAGATACAGCACCTTTGCTCTCTTTTGAGTAAACTTCGGTAACCTGAAACAAATATTAACATGTAACCAGATAAGGATAGTATTAGTTGAAATGTCGGTAGGAAACTAGGAATTTTTTATCCAAAGTAGTCCAACAATGCTCTACTTAAGTACCAGATTTTGAGAATTTTCACTCCTACTGAAAGAGTACAGAAGCACTCGTCCTCTAGCAGCAACATCCTCCCCTTGAACATAAGCAGTTCCAATGGCCATCAGGGTTTCATTTTCCTTAGTAGATGTGTTCTGAGGTGAAAATCAATAATATTCTGGTAAATAAATTTTAAGTTGGAATACAGTATCCATACAAATGTAGAAGACATACATACTTGCAAGGTAACGATGCGCACTGTTAAAGCGTTTTCAAATGATTGCATTGGAATGGTGAACCTTGTCTCCCAATGCCCACTGGGTTTTCCCAATTCCATAATGCGAACTTCAAATTCATCAACAGTATAGACCTTTTGGAGGTCATCACCACTTGTAACATCGTTCTCTATGTGCAGACCCAGTTCTTGATCAGCCATAGAAGAAAGGACTTGATTTAAGGGACGAACCTGCTGCAATAAATGAAATAAAGAACCTTAAACTAAGAAATCTATCAATACATAGATACATAGATAAGCCTTACAAGCACAATAAAAAAAGCAGTAACCTAGTAAGTAAACAATAGTATGAGTATAAGGCAGTAAAGAGTACTTACAAGAACAAACACAATAACAGTATACAGCACTTACAGGAACGGGCACCATATGACAGTACATATAGTGCTTATAAAAACAGAAACCAAGAAAGATGAAGTACTTACAGGAACGGACACAATAAGTGGATAAAGTGACTGCTCTGCATAATATGTGACCTGATGTGGAGTACCATGCAAGGGGACCTACAGATGTGCAATACAAAAAAGGAAAAAGAAAAGAAAAACTTCTGTATAAGATAAACAATGCTGCAAATAGTTAAGGTAAAGCATGTGGACATGTAGATTAACTTTACCTTTTGAACAGGCCAGTAGTTGTCATAGTTATATGCAGATGGCAACTGACATATCTTCAGAAAACCCTGAACCCATAATTCATAATTTCAAAATCCAAAAGAAAAGCAATATAATTTTTTTGCAGGATGCAATACAAGTATATAAACACCCGGTCGCCATATTTGTACATTTCACAATGTTTTCCTGTTGATTGCATCCCGCAATAAAATAAAGTTCAAGAGTGTAGTTATTGCAACGCTTCCACTCCCTGCCCTTTGAAAGAACTGGTAATATTGTGCTATTTTGCCTACCTAGATGTCCTTCGATGCTTGGTGGGAGAAAGCTAGCAGCAGCACCGCTGATGAGTTGATGAGGCAAGGAGTTGATTCGCTTATTATTCTCGGAGCTTGGACTATATGGAACCATCACAATGGGTGTGTTTTTGATGGAGCAGCTCCAAACTTAGCTGGAGCTCTGATCATAGCCGGCGAGGAACACCGCCTGTGGTCTATGGCAGGGGCTCGAGGAACGCCCCCGGTAGTTAGAGTGTCTAAAGTGTCTAGCTCACTAGTGGTCGCCTTGTGTGGTTCCGTCACCGGTGTGAATGTAATCCTTGAAATGGTTGGGGCATGAGTGTGTTGTGTGTGTGAGGTGTTGTTTGGGCTCTTGCCCTTTATTCTCTTCTTAATGTAATAAAGCGCAGCTCTCCTGCGCTTTCGAGGAAAAAATATATTGTCCTATTTTATAGGGGCATTGGTGGTTATTTCACATAGATGTTTTTCCTTGGAACTCATACTTCCTTGGTAAGTGCAACAGTGTGATGTGGACTGTTAGAGTAAATAGGAATAGTACCACATTGTGTACCCACGTGAGGTATTAGTCCTATGCAATATATCCAATATTCCACCAATTATATTCTCCTTCATGGTATCGTTCGCGTAGGTCTAGATCCTAACCCTAGCCGCCACCGCTTCCGCACCACGGGCCCCCGCAGAGAGATCGATCTCCGTCGGGGGCAACGCCACCACTTTAGGCGCCAGATCCTATTGATCCTGCTGCCATCTTCATCGTCATCAAGCAGACATTGAGCCTTCTCGTGACATCACGCTACCTCGTCGCCCTCACCGCGCTCACTATAGAGGACGCTGGGCGTTGCCCCGTGCTACCGTGGTGGTGGCCCGAGCCAGGTCGACCCCAACACCGAGCCACCATGGTGGCGGCCGGCCAATCTGTGCCATCCTTGCGTGACCCGCCGTGCGCCCCAGCGCTGTCCAACTCTGGCAGCTCACGCCGCCAGCCATGACGAGTATGTTGTCTCCCTAGGTACACCTGATCCCCTTCTATTGTATCTTTTTTGTTTGCCCGATCACTGATCGGGATTGAGTCGCCCACCAGCTGTCGACCTCGTGCATACTACGACATCAGCATCGACTAGGCCATCAGCTGCCCCGACACACCATCGACTATGCATTGGACGTCCCAACACGAGGATCGGGATTGAGTCGCCCACCAGCTGTCGACCTCGTGCATACTACGGCATCAGCATCGACTGGGCCATCAGCTGCCCCGGCACACCATCGACTATGCATTGGACGTCCCAACACAGGTGCACGCCCCACCGGCTCATCATCGACACCTTCGCCGAGTATTACGCGTACCTTCTCTGAGCAAAAGGGTTGTTGTTGTGTTGCCTCATCTAGCCGCAGCACCGCTGCCCATGTGTCCACTTCACTGTTGCATCTACATCGCCATCACCTGTGCATCGACGACTATGCTGCACAATCTCTGTTACGCCATCTGCCTGCACAAGGTCTTCGTCTTGCTGATTAGGTCTTGATCATCAAGCTGTCGCTACTCATGTCGTCAATGAGACCTACTCACCGACGCGTCTTTTGCCACATTGCTTCTTCGTCCAACACAACCACACGGTTGGGGCCCTCTCCCTTGTACGTTCGGGTATTGACAACACCGACGCGTGCTTTAGTCCCCAACGCGTTGCTGGATCTGACAATCCAGCAGCGCCTCACCACTAATGTGGCTTGACTGCATCGACTTCATCGACCCTCCTGTTCCCACCCTGTCTACCTCGTTTGCATCGTCGCCCTTCTTCTATGTCTACGACGGCCCTGACTGTGTCGACTTCGACATCGCCCCTCCCACGACGACTGCCTCGACGCGTCCCTGTCATTACCATGGCGCCCCTTGTGTGCCTGCAACTCCATCGACAAGGCAACCCGACCACAACTACATCGACCTCAACCATCCTTGGCACGGCTTCTTCAACCACAGCTACAATGCCCTCATACTCGGCTACCTAAACAACGGCACAAAGGGCTACCACCTTGCATGAGGACTCATCAGCGGCTTCTCCAGCCACAACATACGCGGCGCATCAACTATTATGACTGCGGGGGAATGTTAGCTTTGTCAGCTTCTCTAGTCTCACAGTCTGCAACACTCCCGCTGTGACTGCGAGGGGATGTTAAATAGGAATAGTAGCACATTGTGTACCCATGTGAGGTGTTAGTCCTATGTAACCTATATAATCAGCCCATGAGGCCCAATACAATATATCCAATATTCTACCAATTATATTCTCCTTGACGGACAAACACAAAGAAGCATAGGAAGTATTATGTTGAAGAAGGCATCCAAATGACACTTTACCTGAGATGTAACATAGATAAGACCACGGCAACAATTGACATTGTGAAGAACAGTAAAGGCTACAATTGGACCATCGCATAACTGCAAAAATTTAACTGCTCATAAAAGAAGAAAAATAGAATAACAGTTGAAGTTGTATGTAAGTGCTATTTCTGGATAACCTAAGGAAACACACCCAACTCCACTAGTAGTATTCCATAAGTGTTATATGTACCCTAACACAGGCATTTGAAACTGAGAAACAAATTTTAAATTCTGACCAATTTAGCATTAAGTTCACTGGAAGCCTGAGAGGATGGGTCATCAGGATAGACCATATGAAGTAAAACAAATAATAATCACTTGAAAACTGAAAGAGAACTTTTTTTTGTCCTTTAGATTTTAGAATAAAAGAACAATTCAGCAGAGTAACTGAATAGGTTAGGTATGAAATACTCAACAAAAGAATGTCATTGCTTCCAAGCCAAATAAGTATATCGAGAAAACAATATATGACGTCTCTGATACCCATAGAGAGAGAGAAGCATTTTGCATACTTGTGGATGCACCCGAAATCGCTGTCGACAAACAAAAATCCAGGTTGGCCTTGGGCCACCAAGAAATAATCCCTCGTAACCTCCAACGTTGTTGAAAATTGTTATTCTTGGTCGTACAAGACATGATATGTCATCTCGTGATGAGATATCTATTGAAACCCGACGAAATCTCAAATTTCTGAGTCTTGAATCAGTGGCATTGCCAATATCAGGTAAACCATGAGGTGAGGAAGGAGCACATTGCACATTGCTTTCAGAGCTTTCATAATAATAAGCGTGATAACACAACAATGTCCCATCATTCAATAATCCAAAGAGGAATGGCCGACTGAACTGCCCAGACCATCTATGCATTGCAAGCTCAACTATCTTAATGCTTGTTGCTTCCTCTTTCTTCACAGAAACTTTAGTAGCATCTCGATCCCCTATTCCAGAACCCTTAGTAGAAATATGGGAAAACGCATCAAACAAGATAGATGGTCCAGAAACAAAATTATCCACAGAGAACACACATTTAAAACTGGGTACTTCAAAAATTTCCAGTTTACCGCTTTCATAACAAATTATGCAATATATATCAGACAGGTCATGAGAAGAATTGTCATTGACATCAGTAACCTCTCCAATACCAGTGGATATCCATGCATCAGTACGGGTCTTTCTCAGCCATGGCTCAGGGCCTCTGTCACAGTAAAGTGTACATGACGATATTCGCTCACTTGAGCTTGCACATATGGCAGGAGCATTTATAGAAATAGTACAGGTAGAATGGTCTGCATCAGAAGGCATAACATGTAATCAAGTTTTATATATATAAAAAAAATCATAAAAGGATAGCAAACAAAATAGGAGTACTGGTTTCAGTTAACTAGCAATGACAAGGCAAAGGGCACAAATTGTGCAAGGCAGATCACCTAATAAAGAATCTAGAGAAAGCTCGCATGAAACCATTTTTTGGTGCTAACAGATGAACCATCTACACCATTGAATAGAGTTCATACAGAAGCTAATCATGTCTAAATGTCATCGAGATTAGCAGGTTAACACTGAAGTAAGGAGGTCTAAATAGATACTTAAACTTCCACAAGCATGGATCCCAATAGATTAGTGCACAGTTTCACAAATCTCTTATAAATTCAACTGCGAGAAAGCATGTGATTGCCAAGCTCTATCTTCTCATTGGCAGGTTCTTTTTTATATTTCTAGACCACCTCTGAAAGATTATCGTATTTTCAACTTTCAAAATGGCTGGCACTAAACGAATGTACATCAACACAATGTGAGCCCATGTATCAGTAGCTTTTATTTATTTCAACCTACAATCTAATTCTACACTTGGACACTCAGGCACTCACCTACACCCTCGACGTCAATCTCAATGCCACACAGTCACTCCCAAGTCCCAACAACACTTCATGCATATTGTTACCAACAATGACTTCGTTAACCCGAGCTTATGCCAGGATTTATTCTCAGGGTCACTGTTGAGTGTCAGACTTCCAATCTCTCATATGCCCATCCTAAGAAATTTGTCACCCCCTGTGACACCCTAATCTTAAAACTCAACCTGCATGGGAAAGACCGCAACCATGGCACGCATTAAGATTTAGAAGAAACTTCTCGCATGCAGGCTGAGAAACACCCCGAAGGTTGGCTGCCTTGGACATGCCACCGAGCACCCAGGAAACATGCCTGCAGCCATCTACAACTTGCTGAAAATGACTTAGGTAGTTACACGTGTAACTCAGGAATACAGCTGACGAGGGGTGTTTTTTAACCCAGGGGCCCAGGCCTGTTTAAATTTGCTCCCACGGGTCAAACCCAGGACCTGAGTAAGGCTCTTGTGACCAACTAGGCAACAGACCCATTTGCGAGACACCCTAATCTCAAGTTCTCGAAGATTCCAAGGTGAGCCTTGCATATTTTTGTAAGCATGTGTCTGGCACCATAGATCCATGTTGCACAGAAGGTACCACTATATAAAAGGAAGCTAATGGGACAAGCAAGGAAGCTAATGGGACAAGCAACATTCATGCTTGGTAGCTGATACGGCACATTATGTCTTTGAACAGGTCAAGCACGGCCAAGGAGCACAGAAGCATGGTAGTATAATGAACAGAACAGAACATGATGCCACATTGCCATTGATGTTAAAATTTTATATCACAAATTAAATTTTTAATTGAGTAACACAATAAGAGATAACAAAAATATATAACAATGATATGCATCAAGAGTGCAAAAGAAACAGTGCAAGGGACATTTAAGCAACCCAACAGGATTAGAAGGATGACATGAGCTGGAAAAGCATTGGAAAATGATACGCCAGGTACTTGCAGCTGAAGTTAAACAACGTGGGGATATTCTCTCTACAACTGATTGAAGAACTAGTTTTCTTTATGACACAGGGTACCACTTCTGCCCACAAGCAAGGGGAGAACCCAGTGAGGAAAGGAAATTGCCTCACTCAGTGAGGATCCTGTGGGGATGCCCCCCCTGCTCATCTCTATAATACAAGGAAATGGAGCTGTTGTGCTTTCCAAAAAAAAAAGGAAAGGAAATTCAGCGTGGCAAAAATGAAAATATTCAAACCATGTGGTTAGGGCTGGAAGTGGATGTCCAATGGGTATAGGTCACTGCATTAGTTCATTTATTTTCCCTATCTTGCTAAATGCTATCAAATCTGAACCAGTTCATTTTTATGCGTTATGGGTCAACCCAAAGCAAATCGAACTTGCATCCCTACCTGGTAATGCTAAATTGTCACAAGAATGTTCATTACCAACCCAACTGCTGACTATCATCTAGATATAGTATCGGGAGTACCAATTCACCATCAATTTGCAGCAATATGGATAAGGTATTTACTAATCTGACCCCATTTCACTTCTGCAAATTCGAGAAAAAAAAAACATTTGTCCAAGGCCTCAGGGGTTTAATACTTTTCATAAGATGAATTGAAGTTGTAAAAATGTTACAGTGTTATTTCCGGTGGGCTTTACATGTGATAAAGCGAACTGTGTTGGAAGCAATGACTGGGGATAAATGGATTGAGGACATGCAGGGTGGGATCGGTCCAACTGCCCTGGTCCAGTATCTTGGTCTTTGGGACATTTTGAATGGCGTGGAGCTAAATGAGGAAATTC
>Ga0182004_10002736_pt1 | contig 13825 bp, 13 predicted proteins | sample Sormic07211540_1_FD_120479 | JGI IMG/M metagenome (GOLD analysis project Ga0182004, IMG submission 120479) | Endophyte microbial communities from Sorghum bicolor roots, Mead, Nebraska, USA - 072115-40_1 MetaG | ecosystem: Host-associated > Plants > Roots > Unclassified | place: USA: Nebraska...
CCCCCCCCCCCCCCCCCCCCCGATACTGTTTTCCAAAATTGATTTACAGACCAGCAGTTTTGTGTACAAAATTGTTCCAAACAAACCCCCCCAGTAGTATGGAAAATTAAGCGATTTCCAAAGCTCCACTCTCATGACATATGTATTAGTTCGACAATCTAAAGTACAACTTGCTACATGCAAAACTTTGATTCAAGCTGGAGTCACAGGCTACTTGCCACACCTATACGTCTTTTGCATGGTAGCGTTTAAGCTCTCTCCAAAAGAATGAATTCCACCAAATGATCCTCAGAAAGAGAAGGTTCAATAGCGTATGTTGACATCACTCCTTTCAACTGACAGCTGCGGCAGCAGGTTGTGGCTGCAAATCAATGACACCATAACACCGACCGCAAAGAGTAGGATGGTCATGGAAAGATCCAACGTCCTGGGTGTAATTCCAACACCTCTCACACTTTGCACCATCCGCACGAGTCACACCAATCCATATGTCTCCAGTGTGTGGGTTACTGAACTTTCCTGTGTATGGTACAGATGATGTAATTTCTTCATTTAGGATTGGAAGAACATCCACCTGCAGAAAATGAAGAAAACGTTAAGCATCTTATGTGCAGATAGTGGAAGATGATCGTTTTGAAAAGCATGTGCTGACCTGAGATGTAATGAAGAGGCGATGCAGAGCATCTGCATCATTAGATGCAGAAGATAGCTCCTTCAGCTTTAATACTGTATCTGAACTTTCGGTATGGAGATAGACCTTCGCATCTAAGCTCGAACCAATCAACTTTCCAGTGCGAGCATTCTCCAAAATTTTGTTAACCTCTGACCTCAGCTGCATATACCAACATAATTTTACAATTTACATAATAAAGAATCAATTTTGAAGATAAAAACCAAGTGCACAACTAAAATATATACCAATAAAAGGAGTTATCATGAATTCAAGATTGTACAACACACCTATCTAGTGTATGATCAGCCACATCACACGAGATTTATTATGGTCAAGTCAAAAAAAAAAACTTTGCCTAAGTTAAATGTTCAAAGTTGAATGCATATTTCTGACATGACTAGTTTTGCCTGTCTGTTTAACCTCTAGGAGGTACAGATTTCTAATGTTATAGAATATATGAAGCCTTATATATAGAATGAACCATATTTGTGGAAAGATAATACAGCCGCTTCTTTCTTTCCATTTTTTGAAGGCAAAAACTTGAGTACCTCCAGGATAACACCCAGGAAATCAACATCATCCTTTGGGGCTGAGAGCCATTCTTCATTCTTTTCTGGCCATTTCAGGTCAAAAACAAAGTTTGCAGGGGATCCATCCTGCAAGGTGTATTGAAAGGGTAGGTTCTGCCAGACATCCTCAGCTAAGTGAGGCATAATCGGGGAAATGGCCCTAACAAGGTAGAGCAGATGTGCCATGAGGACAGTCTGACAGCTTTTCCTTGTGAAGCTAACTCGGCCTCTGATAGGACAGAAATTGCATCATCAAAATTATAAATCCATATTATCCAATGACAATGGTTAAGATTTTGATCTAATAGAATAAAATCAGGAATACTCCATATGAGAGAAAAACCCATACCCAACATAGAGCCGATCCTTTGCAACATCCAAATAGAAATTGGACAAACCAACAGTAGCAAATCTTTGAAGCATCTGAGACATGGAGGATAAGAAGTCAGTAATGTAAAAGCATAAAACATATGTAAATTAGAGCATCCTGAGCACATAACAGAGGAATTAGGACTATATTAAGTCAGTACCATCAAACACACAACATAGTACAATCATGTCATGTGCTTATGATTTGAGAACATGCTAGAAAATTAAGAAAGCTACAGAAACCCACAGATTCAAAAGGCCAGGGAGTTTATTGAACATTATATTGCCACTTTCAAGCAGAAACTATGTGATCAACAAGCATACTTTCTGTTTACCAGAAGCCCGTCTAAAATAAACCCAATGAAATCCTATCCCAAACACAGACTGCATGAATGAGAATGCACATGTACATATACTCGTTACAATGTTCAAAGAAAGGAGAAGGAGAAGAAAGAATAAGTCAAATATGTGAAATTGGCACAGACAAACAAAATGTAGACATACCTGATATACTTTATAGAATTGGTAACTTTCATAACTATCCTTCATGGAAGCCATGACAGTCTCCAGTTGGAAAAGTGCATACTTGTCAATTTTTGGCAGGTCATTGTAGGGCACAGAATTATCCGGCTATAAAAAGAAACATAGAGAAACAAAGATAATTTTATAGGAAAAGAGATGTTCATTGAAATGGAGGTAAAAGAAACAACACAAAAGACAAAAGTACAGTTATGAAATACCCAAAGGACAATTTAGAATATCATCAGTTAAGAAACATCTACTGAAATAATTTATCAATCCTTGATAAGATGGACACTGCTAGGAAAAAAATTCTCTGGCAAGGGGGTAACATGAAGAAAAAGTACCATTTGATTAGGTGGATCAAAATCACTAATCCCAAGAATAAGGGTGGGTTGGGTATTAAAGACTTAAGAAAGATGAATATTAGCTTGCTTTGTAAGTGCTAAGTGGTGGTGGAAAGTTGAGAATGGTAATGGCATTTGGCAGGATATTGTTAGGAAGAAATATATGAGGAAAGGGATGGTCTGTGTGTTGACTAAAAACCCCAAGAATTCCCCTGTGTGGAATGACTTACTAAAGGTTAGACACATTTATTTGAAAGGGAGATCAATGATGGTAGGAAATGGTAAATCTACCAGTTTTTGGCATGATAAGTGGTGTGGTCTTGTCTCCTTGGCAGACAAGTTCCCTGAACTTTATCAGATTAGTATTGAGCAGGATTGCTCGGTTGAATACATGAAATTGAAAAGTTGGCGTCTTTCTTTCAGGAGATGGCTGCATGAAGACCTTCAGTGTCAATATAGAAGATTGCATGACATTGTGTTTCGGTATGGCACTAATTCTGAGCAGGATCATGCTAATTGGGACTGGGAAAAAATGGTTTGTTTTCTGTTAAGTCAACTTACAAATACTTGTGTAGACATGATTATGGGCCTAATTTCAGTAAGATCTGGAAAGCGAAACTCGCATTGAAAATCAAAATTTTCATGTGGCTGGTTTCTCAAAATGCCATTCTTACTAAGGAAAATTTGGTTAAACGTAAATGGAAAGGCAATAAATCTTGTGCTTTTTGCAATGAGAATGAAAGTGTTGGGCACTTGTTCTTTGAATGTCCCACGCCCAAATATGTTTGGAGTTTATTGGCATATTCTTTGGGGTCTGTTTGCACGCCAAGTAGTATGGATCAATACTGGCTTTGGATTCATAAGATTCTTCCACAAGCCCCCAAGCTGCATGCAGTTGGGTTGGCTGCAGTTATTTGGGCCTTTGGCGTACAAGAAATACAGTCTGTTTTGATAATAAAAGGGTGAAATCTCCTACTGAGATTGTCTGTCTTATCTGCTCCTTTCTGTCATACTGGGTAGGTCATCTCAAGGAGGGTCTGAAGGAACAGGTGACCCAAGGCGCTGAAGTAGTGAAGTCTTCGCCTCTTCGGCTCTATACTTCCACAAGCAAGACCTTTGGAAACATGCACAAGAGGGGCATCAGCTGGTGCCGTTTGCTGGATAGAAAACTTCTTGATGTTTGCGGGATCACTTGAGCTTTTGCTGTTTAGGCATCGTGACCGTCCTTTCGGATGTTGAGGTGTCTTCAAACTCTGGTTGGTAGTGTTAGTTGTCTCAGGCGTATGTTCCCTTGGTGATCATATGTCTGGATCATCCTTTTCTTTTGGCCGTGTTGTGTTTTGGCTTCAAAACTATGTCTCTGTAATTTCGTTGCTTTGGTAATGAAATTCGGTTTATCGGTGTGGAAAAAATCTACTGAACTAATTTCCTGGTAGACCTTCAAAAAAAATTCCTGGTCCAAGCAATATATTCCTTAACATATAGATCTAGCTCACTCATTCCGTTCATGCTTTTGGCACATCATTATCACTTTTTATCAGAAAACAAAATGAAGAGATGTGTTTGACCACATGGACATACCTTCCAATCATGGAGATTCGACAGCAGAAATCGCATCGTGCCTCGTAGTTTTCTATACATGTCAGACATCTGGCGCAAGATTTGTGGACCAATCAACACATCGGTAGAGTAATCAACACTAGAAACCCATAGACGGAGAACATCTGCTCCATAGCCAGGTTCTTCCTGCACAAGACCAATGAACACTTCATTCTGCCAAAGTAAAAGCAAAAAAGTTCTTTCAGGAACATACCCTTTGGTTTTTGCCACCAACAATGATTTTCTCTGGGTCCACTACATTACCGACTGATTTACTCATTTTGAAACCCTTTTCATCCAGTACAAATCCATGTGTAATAACACTGGAGTAGGGAGCCTTCCCTGTTTTCTCATGGAAAAATTGAAGAATAATTTAGACAAATGGAACTTTAGATGGAAAAAGAAAGAGTTAGAGAAAAAGGCTATTATTATTTCACACTACAGACATATCATAGAAAAGCAAACAATATGGGTGACAGGCTTTCCACACTTCTGCAAAGAAAAATTTTTAAATAAAAAAAACAAGAACATGAAATTGAAAAGGCATGGAAATTGTTTGTAGGAAAAGATATAACCATGGAGGAATCAGAAAATAATGACAAGAAAATAACTTTGAAAACTAAAAAAATAACACAGATACCTGTAGTAGCAATGCTAGTCAACAATGAGCTCTGGAACCATCCACGATGTTGATCTGAACCTTCAAGATAAATATCCGCAGGAAAATTAAGACCGCCCCTTTTTGCTAAAACAGCTGCCCATGAAGAGCCTGAATCAAGGAAAGATATAGATATATATAAAAATCAATTTCTGATGAGAGATGATCGTAGAACTCAGAGAAATTGATGCAGTAAAAAGTACAAAAGCAGCATCAACCATCAATGCACAGGATAGCAACATCGCTTTGACACTACAGCTCAATTTTCAGGATATAGTAAAAAAAGATAGATTCAAGTCAAAGAAAAAAAATCCCTTCAATCTTTTCTATTTCATGTTTCCAAATTTATGTGAAACCAAAATTTACATAATTTTACCAACAATATTCAATATGTTATCACAACCAAAACTGGACATATGAAAGCTATATAGTACTAAATGACCACTAAAAATACTTCTACAGCATTACCGTATCATCATAATTCCCCGACAAAATTAATTCTATCCATTGGAAAAACATATCACTGAGCTATACATTTCAGTAGAGGAATAATGAAAACAATATACCAGAGTCAAACCAAACATCCATTGTATCAGTTCCCTTGCGATATTCAGATGCTTTGTCCCGATATCTATCTGGAAGAAGTTCCTCAGTTGTCATATACCACCATGCATCGCTACCTTTCTTCAACACAATAGCTGCACAAAATGCAACATATATTTATTTGAGCACAAGAAAATAACACAGGATTCTTTCCCCAAAACAACCAAAGTACATCCAGCACTTGAAATATAAGCCTGACAAACATTGGGTTGTTCTGTAATAATGTACTCCCTCCATCCCAAATTACAAGTTATTCCAAATTCCAAGAATCTTGGAGAGTCAAAGCGTCTCAAGTTTGACCAAATTTATATGATAAGATAATAACATTTATGATGCCAACTAAGTATCATTAGATTCTTCATCCATTATACTTTCATAGTATATCTATTTGATGCCATAAATCTTTATAATTCTCTCTACAATTTTGGTCAAACTTGAGATGTTTTGACTCTCTAAGATTCTTAATGACATAATTTGGAATGGAGGGAGTAGAGAACTACAAATCTCATAACACTCATCCCATAATGGATGGAAGGCAGATCAGACATGAGACATATCAATCGAACTTTCTAAGGATACAGCAAAATGGATCTGAGACTGAAAGATAACATATCATTCAGTTAATGGTTTGCTCATAAAAGCTCTTACAGGGTTACTGCCTAAAACTTGGTAACCCTCCCCGGACACCAGCAAACAAGAATTTTGGGCGTGTAACTCCTTTGGCAGTGATGATGTTCCAACCACAACAGAAATATCACAAAGAAATGCAAGAAATAGACAGATATACCCTTGATGTGTTCAATAGTTTCTTCAGTTATAAGAGGTTCCTGTGAGTCCACATGGTAAAAAACTGGAATAGGAACACCCCAAGTTCTCTGACGTGAAATACACCAATCAGAACGGCTAGAGGTCATGGCAAGAATCCTGTTTTGTGCCTGGGAACATCAAACCAAAGTCATGAAACATGGTCTTCTTATCAAACAACACAAGATAGCAGCAATAGAAGTAACAAGCAGTAGTATTTCATCATTGCAGATTGGCAGAGGGTTTAAGAAGGAAAAATAACCCAAATATTACATAGTGCCAAAAATGCAATTACTTGGTCACAGTAAATGGGGTCAAACAATCACTTACACCCAGAAGACATAATTCAAGACCACAAGACATAAATAAGGAAAATAATTTCAGGATCTGGCATGAAACATGAACTGCCAACTTAAAGAAACAGAGAGAACCAAACTTAAATACCTGAGAAGGAACCCAAGTTACTCGTCTGATTGCATCCATTGCAGCATTACGGAAGTCATCCACAGATGCAAACCACTGCTCAGTTGCTCGGAATATAGTTGGTTCTTTAGATCTCCAGTCATAGGGGTACTTGTGTTCTGACAACCAAGTGAAACTAATCAGTCAAACTTCTATGATAAAAGTGGAAACAAAAGAACATGAAGACTATTGTCAAGTTGCTAACTGTATGGTTCTTCTAAAATGAGTGAATATTGCTCATCCAGATACTTCACAACTGCAGTATTGCCAGCCCCCAGGACAGACAAACCACTGAACCGTCCAGCTTCAGCTGTGAAGTTCCCTTCATCGTCCACGGGAGAAATAATAGGAAGCCCATACTTCAAACCTGTTATGTAATCTTCCTGGCCATGGCCAGGGGCAGTATGAACAAGGCCAGTGCCTGATTCAGTTGTAATGTAATCTCCTCCTAGAACAACGAAACATTCATTGCCATTCACAGGATGGGCATACCTGAAGGCACCAAGCATGGCATGAAAGAAGCACATATAGATGGTTCAAATAAAAACTGAGCAACCATTATTGAGAGGTGCAACACAAAAAACAAACCTGCAATGCTCCAAGGCAGATCCGGGAAATGATTTGTGGACTGCAAGCTTCACACCCCATTTGGATTCAAGAGTTGTGACAAGATCAGAAGCCACAATAACGAACAATTTTCCTTTCTCAGAACTCAATATATTTCCAACTTTTCTTTGTTTACCACCAGATGTTGACTCACTTTCGAATACAGACTGTACCTCAGCTACTGCATAAGTAAGCTCGGGGTTCACAGCAACAGCTGGTAAAGGAAGGTACAGACAATTTTAGACAAGTTCTTATATTTCCTAAATATTTAATGAAAGGAATATAACAGATAAAAGTTAGCATAGACAGGCAGATCTAACTGCAACGTTGCACAAGGAGCATGTTTGTTTCAGTAGCAGGATAAGCAGATCAATCATACTTACAAGTTCCCATGCAATTAGTTTCCATATGATATATCCATCTTTTGTGCATTTACTGGTTTACTACACAAAATTGTAGATAGAGATATTCTTTGTTGAACTGAATAGAACAAAATTCACATGGGAAAAACTTAAACAGTTAAGAGTTATGTCATTTACTCCTTTGATAGTTAAATCTCAATGTTTTTCCATATACAAATACATGCAGGATGAATACTCTATTTTCATAGCTAGCAACAAGTTTAAATTTCAAAGATAACTTGAGGTAGCTTTCATGATATCTTATTTAAAAGGTGTCTCTCACTGGATGTTTCCCTTAAAATAAAGCAAACAAGGCATCACCTCACCAGCATTAGCCGGAATTGTCCATGGAGTGGTGGTCCATATGGCCAAAGATACATTTGGAAGAAATTCGTCTAGCATCCCAGATTTAGATGGATTGGTAATCTTGAATGCGGCATATATGCTTCTGGAAATGTGATTTTCGGAATACTGGAGAAAGAGTATCAAATATACAACAAGAAAAGACTGCTTAGGTAACTATATTCCATTTTATCCACAAACAAGAGACATGCAGATTTAGGATGTGAACGGAGGAGGGGATCTTTTCTACAAATATTAGGATTTGAATCCGAATTCCCACTATCCAAACAAACTCAATTTCAACTTCATGGTGCCACTATATTAATCAAATGTCTCTTTTTCTACAAATTGGAACAGAGCTATGCAACTTATTAACCAAAAGAGCTTCAATGTTCTGTTTACTTGGTTTAAACAAATATTACCAGAAATATCCACCCTCAGGAATTTACAATGACAGAATCAGAACAGTTAAGCATTTTTCCTATGTATTTGACAAATTACAATAGTGTATGTATTCCATGCATACCTCCAGTTCAGCTTCTGCCAAAGCTGTACGTGATGATGGACTCCAATGGACAGGCTTTCGTCCTCTATAGATATATCCTTTCATAACCATTTGACCAAACACTTCCAACTAGCATAATAAAATGGATAAGAAAATGTGTTCGAGAAAAAAATGGATAAGAAAATGTAATTACTTTTGTTCTAGGTTCTAATTGCAATGGAACATGCTTCATCATCAGAACATAAATTTACAGTTACAGTACACCATACTGTCGATAAATATTTGCTGGCCACACAGATAGATTTAAAGAAAGAAAATTAAATGCACTAATCTAATGTTGTCCAGTAGACAAGTGAAAAGACAACTCGAGTAATGTCAGACCTCCAAGTTCTCATTTATGTCAAATACACATTAATATCATTGCCATATTCTGTAAAAGCAGGTAGCAGATAGAAAACCTGAGCAGCTTCATATTCCGGTGACAGAGTTAGGTAAGGGTTGTCCCAATCGGCCCATACACCATACCGCTGCAAACAGTAGACTTATTGCTTAATTACACAATACAAAAGGCTAAAAAAAATGAAAGGCTTGGATCGATCAACAGAACAAGAGCCACAACATGAATTTGGCTTCTGTTTATAAAACTGCAAACACATGATACAACATCACCAAAACAGATAGCAACTGTTGACAAGTTAGATCAACTTGCCATTAATTAAAACAAGTTAAGGGATGAAAGGACTACCTTGAAAGATTTCATTTGTGCATCGACTGTTGCTTTCGCAAATTTTGCAGCTTTTTGCCTTAACTTTATGGGCGTCAGAGCACTCAAAGTTTCCTTATCCATTGACTTCAAAACTGCAGAAAATAATTAGTGATTACTTGGTCAGTCTCATGTATGCACAAAAGTTTGCAGCTATTACTCCACCAAATCTAATAAATGAGCATAACTAGATGAACTTATATAGATTTTTGTATAAATGAACTTGCCTTTTAGTTCTATTGGAAGGCCGTGGCAATCCCAACCAGGAACAAAGGACACTTTATGATTCTGAAGCAGCTGCGTACAGAAAAAAAAAGCATAAGCAAAGCTGTGATTCTGACACACTAACCTACACCAACAATCATATGAACAGCAGTTAATACCTTGTAGCGATTTATAAAATCTTTGAGGATTTTATTGAGTGCATGGCCCATGTGAAGATCGCCATTAGCATATGGAGGGCCATCATGGAGAACAAATGCAGGCTAATCAATCATCCAAACAGAAAAAGTAACTAAATCAGATTAACAGATCTATTAAATTTCAGGTATGTACTTGAATATATCGACTCACCCCAGTGTTCCTTTCAGATACCCTTTTCAGAACCTGATTCTCGTCCCATAATTTTTGGAGCTCTGGCTCCCGTTGTACAGAATTCGCTCTCAGCCCAAATGTTGTTTTCGGGAGATCTACAGTGTGCTTATATTTTCCATCCTCTTGTTTTGCACCTAGCAAGAGCAAACAAGCCAAACTCAATTCTACTACTTTGTTTCCGACAATGGAAGCAGGACTGATTGCCAGAGCAGAGCTCAAATTGTCAAATATCAACAAACTGCTTCGTTTTTTTATTTTAAACAAATCAGAGCAAGTTTATGGGGATAATCAAGCAATGACATATGTAAAAAGCGCCCAGTGATGAAGGTGCTTGCTTAAACTAATAAATAACAGTAGTCTACTATTTGTGCTCACCGAGACAATGCTAGCTATGAAGAAATGAGTCAAATATAAATAGAATTCAAAATAAACAAAGCCACGATAGTTGCAAAAGTTGTCACAGTTATAACATCTTTCAATGTAAACTGACTAAATAGAGGTTAAAATTACAGGCACTACTCATCTGGATGACAGAGATCACAATGTGACCAAATCCCAAGCCTGTCTATGTCAACTCCTGATCATCTCAATCAAATCAGCAAATTCATCTCATAGAAACTCACCAATCCCAAACTTCACAGCCAAAAAACAAAAAACAAAAACAGAATCCCTTCAGCAAATTACCGCAAGCACAGACCCCTCAAAGCACCTACGTCAAAACTTTACCCCAAATTCGGCTACTCCGTTCCAATAATAAACTACAAAATACCGTGATACCATACAAACGGGCATTGATTCCTCATCCAAAACCCCACCAGATACACAAAGTCCTAAATAGCAATGGCAGGACAGAAACAACGTGAGAGCAGCGAGGCTGACCCTCCGCGGCCTTCTTCGCGGCCATGACGGGGCCCCTGGACCTCCGCTTTGAGGTCGACGGGGCGACGAGGCCGCCACTAGATTCGGTGCAGAACGGCTGCGGCCACGGCGGCGCCGCCAGCCTGCGGAGCGGGAAGCGGCACCGCTGCGTGGAGAAGACCTGCGAGAGAGCGAACAGGCGGAGGAGCAGAAGCAGCAGGCACAAGTAAGTCAAGCCTCGCTCTAGTAGGTTCTCCGAGAACGGAAAGGGGTAAGAGGCGGCGCTTACGCGGCAGCATGAGGCGGCGTCCATTGGGCGCCCGCCGCCACCGCGAGGGATGGAGAAGGCGGAGGTGCGGGGGCGGGTCCCGCCCGGCCAGCGGCGAGGCGAGGCGCTTCGATACGGAGAGAGGGATGGTGGTGGCCTACCGCCAAAGGCAACGGAGGATAAGGGGATTGCCGAGGGACGGAGAAGCGAGGGTGGCCGGAGAAGGGAGGGAGGGGCGGAGGCGGAGCCGCGGAGGCTTGCGCGCCGCAACGCTGCCCACCAGCAGCAGAGAGGCTGCGGAGTGGGGCCGGCCGGCCGTCGTGGCGTCTACTAGGTGGGGTCCGTTGTCCAGTGAGGATGAAACCCTCACCGGCTGGGCTGCGAACACTTGTCGAATCCACCACCCATGATTCTGGCCCACGGGCCTGTCCATGCTGTTTTGGGCCAAACTTGTTGGGCTGGTGGCCTGGCAGCGAAAGCTGCTCGGCTTGGGAGTTGGAAGAGTTCATGAAATTGGCAAAACGTGCAAATCCTCTGCTCAAAAAAAAAACGTTTTTCTAAAAAAAAAACGTGCAAATCCATACCATCTGCTCAAGTTAGCACCTTCGTGGTGTACGTTGAATTCAAATTACGCACAAGCTAGCCCCCTAAAAACGATGGAATCCGTGCGCGTTTGTGCCATTGAAACTAACTTAACATAACAAGATCTTTGTTTTAGCCTAAACATGATCAATCTTGTGCAAAATTAGATGATAAAGAATTTACCAGGGTCTGAATTCGACATAGACGTCTGTGTAGATTTGTAATCGTAGTAGATGCTGGCGTAGATGAAGCAGAATCGAGTAGTTCAACAATCGAGAGCTAATTGCCCTCTCTGTTGATGAAAATCAGATCATGCCGATGGGGAACGCCCTTCTGATCGTCAGCAGTGTAAATCTGGATGCGTTAGATTGTGCTTTCTAATAGATCGGTTTGGCGTGCTTTGCCTGTTTCGGGAGGCGGTTTCACTTCTTTTATAGCACCGTGAGTTCAGGACCGGTTGAAAAAGGATTTGGAGCTACCGTGTGGATCACGGCATGGAGTTATCAGTATATGGTAAGTTTAACATGTTGACAATCCCTCCGACACATCGCACCCTCGGCAATCTGAATGGAGTCGATGGGCATCCTGATCTGCAGACGAGTTGCCTATTTGTCTTTGTTGTTTTGACTTTGGCCTTGTTTACTTCCAAAAATTTTTGCAAAATATGAATAGTAGCACTTTCGTTTGTATTTGACAAATATTGTCTAATTATGAACTAACTAGGCTCAAAAGATTCGTCTCTTCAATTCCGATCAAATTGTGCAATTAGTTTTTATTTTCATCTATATTTAATACTTCATGCATACATCTAAAGATTCGATGTGACGGGGAATCTGAAAAATTTTGCAAAATTTTTGGGTAACTAAACAAGGCCGTATAAACATACCTTTGGTTGAGCAATGCAACTCTGTGTTTTCAACACAGTCGTGTCACAAGATGATGGAGCTAGCAGGTGTGGTTGTTCGCTTAGTTGATAAGTCATAGCTAAAAATATTGTTCATTGATTTATTATTAAAGAAAAATACTGATGAATAGTTGACAGATTTGACAGCTAAGCGAATAAGCTAGTGTCTCGGCAGCTGGATCGTACTCTGCAAGTCTGCATCCGCTCTACATGTCTTGGAGAGTATGAGAGCATCTCTAGCAGTAAAATAGACTATCTAAAACTTTATTTAGGTAACCACCTATTTTCATACTACTCAAATTTTGTCTTTAACTTCAGCGACAATACCTAAAACCGGCTACCCAAACTCATCCTAGCAGAGAATGACAGATAGGATCCACACGTCATCCTCTCTTTTGTCTTCTTCTACTCATCCAGTGCCACCGGAGGGGAGCTAGGGAGCAAGAGAGAGGCCGTCCGCTGGAGGGCCGCGTGCATCCAGTGCCCTCATCATCCAGTGGAGGCGCGCCTGTTGTCGTGGAGACCAGATCCGCCTTTAGCGGCTATAGCAAAGAGAGGGAGCAGAGAGCAGGGTCCGTTGGAGGAAGGGAGACCGACGCGATCCGGGGCGGGCGAGGTGGAGAGCCGTGTCGGCTATGGTAGCAAAGGAAGGCTGCACATGGGGGAGGGACGGTGCTGGCGCGCGAGATGAGTGGTGACAGCGTGGAGAGAGATGGCGGGGAATGAGCCATGCGTGGGCACGGATGGGCGAGGGCGAGCACGAGCGCGAAATAACCGAGCAGTTTTTTAGGTAGTCTACTTTGGCCCAATAGGAATGGGTAGTGGGAGGAGGGATTTGGATAACCAATAAATTTGTTGGGTCAAATAGGTAGTCTATTGGAGCTGAATTTTTTGTCCTCACTACCTAGATTAAGGATAGGTAGTTCATTTAGGTAGTCTGTTGACGGTTAGGGATGCTCTGAGTGTATCTCAGACTCTAAAGGCTACTCAAACAGACTAATAAGCTACTCCCTCTTCTAAATTATAATATATTTTTTATTTTTTCTAGATGTATTCTTGTTTTTTTATTATTTATTTAGATTAAGGGGCGGAGAGAAGGGGAGGCGTGCAGGGACCTCCACCTACATCAATCAATAAAGAAGGTGCACTCTCCCATGTTTTAATTTTTTCACAATATCTGAACAAATATTTGTCTATATGATAGGTTGAAAGTACAGTCCATAATAACATACAAACATCTCAGACTCAGGATCAGCAAGATGAAGAACAAAATGATATGGGAATTTTCTCCAACTTGGCTACAATCCTTTTGAGTTAAATTTGGGTACCTGTTCTTCTGAGTTCTGAAGTTTACTCGGGGTCTTGCTTGGGACTCTTCTGCTCTTTGATATACTTGGCC
>Ga0182004_10002737_pt1 | contig 13820 bp, 13 predicted proteins | sample Sormic07211540_1_FD_120479 | JGI IMG/M metagenome (GOLD analysis project Ga0182004, IMG submission 120479) | Endophyte microbial communities from Sorghum bicolor roots, Mead, Nebraska, USA - 072115-40_1 MetaG | ecosystem: Host-associated > Plants > Roots > Unclassified | place: USA: Nebraska...
CTTCCACTCCTCGTTCTTGTTCACACAGCAGCAGCCTCCTGGAAAAGAGAGGGAAAGGCCATCTCCCTCACTCTCACTCAGGTATACTACCTCCGATTCTTATTCTATTGCGAATGCATACACGCAGCTCGCCCGCATCCTGCTTTTTTGTTCTGTTAAATTAATGTTTGCAATCGATGCGGCCGGCGTGAGAAATCTGTGGGGGCCAAGGCCAAAGCGGGGTAGGGAGAGAAAGAGCGAGAGGCGGAAGGAATGGATTCGTTCTTGTAGACCTAGCTGCTCCTGATCTTTGGAATTCCGCGCGTCCTTTTGAGCGCTTCAATAACATCTATGCCGTCCCCGGTACGCCCTCCGTTCCTCGTCTGTTTTATGTTCCGTTCCTCGTCGCCTTTGCTTCCTTCGCACTTCACAATCATGTCTGCCTATTCTAGTGTTCCTGCTCACCCGGCCTTCGTTCCCCTTTTTTTTCTTTGTCTTTTTCTTGTCGCCGTTCGATCTTTGATGTAGCAATTGGGCAGAGGGGAATTGTTCACGGTTCTTTCAGCAGCAGTGTTTGATGTTTCTGTTCTTCTTTTTTTTTTCGTCTCTTCCTGATTAATTTTCCTCCCATCTCCTTACCTTCGGCGGTCGTCAGGATTGTGATATGATTTTTCGGATTATTGTGGAATTAGTGTTCTCAACCAAACAACACATCCTTGTTTTCGGCGTTTTACGATTTCAGCTCTCCCTGTTTTGGCATGGACTGTGTGGTTTGTCCAGAGTCACAGAGTGAGTCAGTGAGACATGTGTGCCCTTGCATTTTCAGCTGGGTTCATGGTTTCACCTCTTGGCATACAATGGCCCTTCTCTGATCTGTTAAAAGATAAAAATTTTCAGTGCGAACAGGAGGTTGTAGAGATTCTCGTTCCACTCCATTTTCTTCTCGGGCTACTAACAAGAGAAACTGAACAATGAATTCCTAAGTGTTTCCTTTCTCTGAAGCAGTTTCGTTTCTCTGAGCCACCAAGAGCCCGTGACCTCTCTATTCCAATGTGCAAAGAGACAAAGTTATTATTAGCTATAAATCATCGCCAGAATTTTGGGCTTTACCGCAGTTTTGTATGTTTCTATGTTTTTACTTTTGCCAACTACATAGACAACAGAATACGACTACTCCATCCAGGTCCACCTATTTATACAGTGTTTGAGGCTTACAATCGTGCTCTAGTTTTTCACCTATATGATATCCTTTTGTTGCCTTTCGTGTCTGTCTATAATTTAAAGATATTAGTGATGACATTATTTGTGCTAATGCTAATCTCCCTGAAACAAAATGTGGCATTGTACTAGCACTGCTAGTTTTCAAGGCGCTGTCCTCACCCTGCATCATCTTACAGTGTCCTAACTGAATTTAGTTTAGTTGTCGAGTCCGTTTACTGCGACCATCATTATGCAAGTAGCAGAAGGTAGGCCCCTTCATCTCTTGCTGGGCCAAGGATGATATTCTTCACTTTCATGCTTCCTCACTCTTCTTTTAGGAGAAAAAAGAATTTGGTTGCTACCGAACAAATGTGTATTGCAGTGTAGGACATGTTGCAGTGGGGCATTTCATTTGCAAAGGACCATCTTTTCTTTTGATGTCTTGTAGCTTTTATTCCACTTTTGGGAATGATAGTTTCAGGGCCTGATAAGTGGTCAAGTAGATGGAAATCATCTTCTCATGGTTTCTTGGACTTGCACATGGATAACCTGTGCTTGAATTCCCTGTTGATACATGTAGTAAGTTTATTGTATATGATTATTTCACATCATCACTGTTGTTTCTGAACTCTCTTAAACTTGCCAATTGTAGGATTGCGGACTTCTGGTCTAGGTCATCTCCCCATTCATTGGCTTCAGCAGCAGTACTCTTGCTGGCAACAAGAAACCTTTCTACAGTTTTAGGTAATTTCCACAGTGATGGATGAAGCAGTACATGGTTTCCTGAAGCTGAAACTTTTCTGTAACGTTTTGTCATTTTTCTGTAATAGTGTTGTTTCTCCTCACGCTCAAAGCTCAGAGATTATGATACAAGCATGACTGGTCCTTGAGCACTATACAAGGCTTTGGAGAAATGGGATGTGCTGCTTCCAGGTTAGAAGATGAGGAGGCTGTCAAGATGTGCAGGGACAGAAGGGACTTCATCAAGCAGGCACTGGAGCAGCGCAACCGATTTGCATCTTCTCACATTGCTTACATTGAGTCCCTGAAGCGTGTTTCAATGGCTCTCCAACGGTTTGTTGCTGGAGATGATCACCATGAGCTCATCTTCGATACATTCATCTCCCCTGTCAAGCAACAGAAGCCAGAGATGCTTGGCCTGCCTTATGGTTCATATGAGAAGAGAACCATTCATGTCTCGAGATACCTGAGATCAGGACCTAACCCATCAGTGTCAGTTGAGGAGCACCCACGACCGGTGGAAACAGTCCGTGTTGAGTCACATTACCCTATGGAAAATGACAGTGGCATGGATAGGTTCTTACCAACGCACTCACCGGTAAGATCGTCTTCATACTACCCACCACCTTATAACAGGCCAAGCTACCCACCTGCATCAGCCCAGGAACCAGTTAGGATTTCTTCTTCCTATTACATGCCTTATGACAGGCCAAGCTATGCACCTCCATCACCCCAGGAGGCACCGAGGACTTCTTATTATGGATCTTATGACAGGCCAAGCTACCCATCACCATCACACCAGGAGCCACAGAGGAATTCTTATCACGTGCCGTATGACAGGCCAAGCTACCCACCTCCATCACCCCAGGAGCAGGAATCATCACCGTGGGACTTCATCTGGAACCCATTCTCATCGCTAGACAGCTTTGCATATCCCCGCCCTCGGAGTAGCTATGACAATATGGTCACTGATGATGAACTTGCGAGGTTACAACGGGTACGAGAGGAGGAAGGAATCCCAGAACTTGAAGAGGAAGATGATGAGTGTCAAGAGCATATACAAATGCATGGAAAAGAGGAAAAAGAAGAGCATGCCAATGCGGATGATGATGAAGATGAAGATGATGATGAAGATGATGATGATGAGGAATGTGAGCATTCAGATGAGTGTATAGTTTCTAATGAGGGCACTTGCTCTGTGAATTTTGATGCCAATATGAAGCAAGAAACAAAGGGATTTGAATCCAAAGGTATTCAGTGTACTGAAGCACCAGAACCTCGCAAGACAGTAGAACTTGAGATAAAGGCACACAAGAAAGAACTGATGAGAAACAGAGTAGCAAATGCAGAAGAAACTCCTGGTTTCACAGTATATCTGAATCGAAGGCCAGCAAGCTTGGTTGAGGCCATGAAGGATATTGACTGTCAGTTCTCGGGGATATGTGATGCTGCTCGGGAAATCTCAGTAATGTTGGAGGCAAGTAGAGCTCAGTACTCAACCTCAAATGATCTTTCTGGTACTGCTCTTACGGTCCAATACCGAAATTACTTTTATGATCTAGATTTGACAGTTACTGAACATAGCTTGTCACTTGTATATTGCAGCGAAGATGCTGAACCCAGTTGCACTTTTGCGCTCTGCGTCATCGCGTTCATCATCTTCTCGTTTCCTTCTTGCTCCCTCTAGCTCAATAGATGATCTCTATGATAATGAGACTAGCAGCTGTTACTCTGAAGAATCTTGTAGTACCATGTCTGGAAGTCACCACTCTACCTTAGACAGACTCTATACATGGGAGAAGAAATTATACAAAGAAGTAAAGGTATGATCTTTGTCAGGAACTTACACCAGTAGACAAATGCAAGTGAAAGCCATAACTGTTTTGGTCACTTGCAGGCAGGTGAGCGGTTAAGAATCGATTATGAGAAGAGGTTGACACATTTGAGGAACCAAGATGTGAAAGGCGAAGAACCTTCCTCTGTTGATAAGACTTGCGCAACATTGAAAAGCTTGCATACTCGGCTGAAGGTGTCAATACACACAGTTCAGTCAATATCAAAGAGGATTGAAATTCTAAGGGATGAGGAGCTGCATCCTCAGCTTATGGAGTTGATTCAAGGGTATGGTTCTGTTCACCCTAGGGATTCTGCAAATGAGAACTTTCTACATACCATTACCACTTGCGAATCACTCATTTTTTTTTCTTGGAGCCACATAAGTTAGAAAAAAATGTTAATTGTTGAAAAATGTCCGTAATCAAGACTAAATAGTAAACACAGCAAGTTAAGATCGCCCAACTTCTGTTACTTTAAGTTTTCTATTGATGTTTAAGTTTTCAGCTAATGTAAGATGAACAACTTGTGATCTAAAGGAATGTGCTTTTTAAAAAATAGATAAATGACATAAATGAATAACTCATCTGCGTATTGACCAAACTGGGAAATGCTAGAACAATCTTAAGTTATTATAATGAATCAAGTAGTTTGGGGGTAGTGTATCTAACAATAATCATTTAACTGTTAGCATTTTACATTTTTCGCATGGAAGCTCTCAAACCCTTTCTGAGAGTGTAAACTGAAAGCAGCATCAAAAGGAGGGCAAAATTTCATAAACTCATTGCTGATAGGCATGCATTTCAAAGTCAAAATTTGTGTAGCAGAACACTACCAGGTCTAGAAGTCTAAACAGAATCTTTTGTTATTAGCATACTTAAATCACACAAAATGAAACATAACTAGAGGCAACAAAAGGGCTGTATTTTGATCAAACTGTGTTTACTCATGTATCAACCAATCATACTCCATAATAGCTGAGCAGACAGAATACCTGAGACCTTAGCCTTTTACACTGAAAATCTGGTAAGCAACATAAAGGGAAATAGCCTTAATCCTTCACTGGAACTGACCTTTTGTTATGCAGGTTATCGCGGATGTGGCGCGCCATGGCTGAACGCCACAAAGCTCAGAAGCGCACCATCGAGGACGCTAAACTTCTCTTCCTCCAACACCACCCCTCGGCCGCCACTGCCATCTCCCTTGGTCCGCTAGAGGCTGCAACTCCCCCTCCGGCTGCCTTGGCATTGGAATCCGAGATCCAAGCCTGGCGAGGAGCCTTGGAGACATGGTTGTTTGCGCAGCGCGCCTATGCGCGCGCACTAGCCGCGTGGGCGCGACGATGCCTCGGCATTAGCAGCGCGGCGCGGCCCAGCCATCCGCTGCCGCCGGCGTTCCTAGTGTGCTTGGAGTGGGGGCGCGCGGTTGACGCGGCCACTGAGGCACGAGTGATAGATGGTCTGGACTTCTTTGTCGCTGGTGTCGGGTCAGTGTGCTCGGGCGCGGCTACCGGAATGGAGGGCATGGCTGGGCGGGTGCTGTGTGCTGGCATGGCAGCGGTCACTGGCGCCATGGCAGAGTTCGCGGCGGCGTCTGCGGACAGCTATGACGCAGCTATCACAGCTGTGATCACCGCCGCGCGTGCGCCGGAGCGCGGGAAAGAGAACGGCATCGGACAACTGGAACGCTAGGAAAATGCTGTGGCGGTTGCTTTGTTGGTTGACACCATGACATAGAGTGGCTCACCTTTGTGATAACGATGAGTAGGAGATGAAATTAAGCATGCAGTTACATATGTAGTCTTGTGATTGATAAGAATGCTATTACAAGGCTATCTATTCTTGCTAGTGATTGCTTATGTAGGTTCAGCACTTGTGGTATTACCCTAAGGAGAATGCGAGTAGTGTTGTAAATTCATCTCTTTTTGTTTTTTTAGAAAAAAGAAAAAGTTGCGTAAGACCACATACAACCAAATTCTTATAGGACTTAACTACAACTTGTGCGCACAGGATTTCAACTTCCATCGTGTACACCTCACACGGTATCTTTTAGTCGCTAAAAAACAGCTATTCTTTCTGTGCCTTCGCCCTCGTTGCCGCCACCGCCCTGCCACGGGCGAGCTAGGGTTTCACCGGAGCATTGTGGTCGTGGCTACGGAGCTCTAGCAAAACACTTGCTCACCTACGATGCCATCCTGTTTGGCCTAAACCGCACATCGACCATCCCCGCTGTCTGGCCTACCTGTCTCTCCTCCAGTCGACCATTCTATCAAGCCCCGCCATAGTTGGAAAAGAAGGGAGTGTTTGCCGGAACCCTAGCCCAATCTGAGAGAGAGAGAGAGAGAGAGAGAGAGAGAGAGAGGAGGATGCCTACTTAACGATGCCGCCATCCGATCTGGCGGATCCTTCGCCACCGCCAGATCTGGCGGATCCTCCGCCACCACCAGATCTGGCGCCTAGCCCGATCCAAGAGGGGAGAGAGAGAGAGAGAGAGAGGATGCCTACTTAACGATGCCGCCATCGGATATGGCGGATCCGTCGCCACCGCCAGGTCTGGCGGATCCTCCGCCACCAGCAGATCTGGCGCCTAGCCCGATCCAAGAGGAGAGAGAGAGAGAGAGAGAGACCTACTTGATGGTGCCGCCGCCTGGATTCGCCACCACCGCCAAAACTGGCGCCGCCGCCACCGTGTCTGCCATGGTCGTGCGCGGGGAGGCGGTGAGGGCGTGGGCGTTGGGAACCGATAAGGCGCAAGCGCGGGGAGGACACCGTCGGGTCATCGTCGTCGGTGAGAGAGAGGGGTTGCGGCCGTGGGGCGGACGGGTAGGGTGTGCAGGTTGCGTGTTCTTTTATTAGCATTTTTTATTCTGAACAGCTAACATACGGCTGGCTAGAAATTAGGCCACTTGCATGGCCACTTTGGTTTTGGCTACCCAAAAAACATTTACCGTTGTATTTCTTTTTCTAGCGAAAACTGTTGTTGCTTTTTCTTTCTCCTAACGCGCCCTCCTGCCTTCCTCACGTGCCGGCCCCAGCCAACGGTTGCCTCGCCGTCGGTCGCGCCACCCACCTTCTAGACCCGCCCTCCTCGTGCTCGCCCCCATTGCTGCGCACCGCCCCACCATGACCATGGGGCTCCGGTGAGACCTTACCGCCTACAGGGATCTCCTTCTTCCCTTCACTCCCTCCTACCACCGCTATGGCCATGGGCGCTCCTGTCCTAACCTAGCTCGGCTATCTCTTATGCCGTTGGAACCCTAATGCCATCCTCCTGATGTCCCCACCGTTACCCTCTGCTAAACCCCTTTTAAGCCCTCTAGAGTTAGGAAAGAGAGGAGAGAGAAGATGGCGCACCACATGTCACTATCCTAGCTTGGTAGGGTTGGCGGTGGTGGTGGATTGCCGTTGACCGCAAGGGGGAAATGGCATCACAGCGGATCCTGCGCCCCTCTGTGCCGTGCTGCTGCCATTGCTACATCACAAGTGAACATCACATAGAGTTGGGGAATGGATGGGGAACAAAAGGAAGAAGGGGATAAAAATAGTGGGATCCATCACGTGCTAAACGGCCGAGTGGTGTGCTGAAAGGGTGAGGGATACCTAAAACAAAGGCAATGCCAATAATTTTTTTACCTGTTTGCCCCCAAATTTATTTTACATGCCCCCTGCCCCCCCCCCACGCAAAAAAAAGGTCTTTACGTGTACATCAAATCACCTAAACGATGGTAATAAACCCCACAAAAATTAAATGTCATTCTTTTTGCCTAATGCTTCAATCCAAAACCCAACAGCTACGTGTTAAGTTCTCCAAATAGTCTTAACATGGAAGAAAAAAGTACTTAATTGTTTTTATTACAGTCACAGAAGTTTCAACTACTGATTCAATTCCTTTTAGCTAAATTACCTTTCATTAAAATAATACCCCCTCTGTGAATAACAAAGAATTTTTTGATCTTTTAAGGAAGTTTTAGCTTCCATATATATGAATTCAGTACTATTCGTCCAAAAAACAAAGCTTTCCAAAAATATGGTCGACGGTGATGGGGAAATCAGTTGATTCACCTTAAAAAAACACTTATGTAGATCCGCCTGGTGTTGTGTCTCAACTAACTGATAAACCTCCCAAAAAAACTACCTGATAAACCAGATAGCTCTACAGGGAAATGGTATAACTAAAAACAAAGAACAAAACTGCTTCCTAATCACATGACAGGAAGCCAAGAGTATGCATGCACTCTTCTAACATAAATGAAATAATCACAAAAAAAAACTAGCTATATGTTGCATTATAGAAAATAACAACGACCTTGATTCCTCGCATGCTCGCCCTTATTCACTTCTTGCTTGATACACTTCACTACTTGAGCTGTACCTTCCTCGAGTAGTCTTGCCAACCTTTGGTATCGATCCTTCACCTTCAGTAGCATCTGTCCATAATTATTTTCTACTCTGATCCAGACCTAAGGAGTCGAAAAAAGTATATATACATGTTCATCTAAAACCAAAAGCCTATGTATTATTCTCACGCTTCACCATAAAAAAAGTCGGCTATCCTCTATGGTTTATTTTTTTTCGAGAACATGCAATGACACGTGTTTCATTAAGCAGAGAGTTCAGAGTTGACAAGAGATAATCCCCAGATTACCAGACACACACTCACACAAGCAGAAGGAAAACGAAGGAGAGAAAAAACAAAGAGGAGAAAAAGACCAAAGCACTACAAAAGCAACACACTGATCAACCAGAGCGCCGAGCGTCGAGAACCCCTAGCGGTCTGTAGCCTGCCGCGATCCAGAGAGCAGCCTCCTCCAAGATGAGTTGGGCAAGTTGCAGCGGTTGCTGGCTGGTTGAGTCGAACGTCCGTCTGTTCCTCTCCTTCCACAGATTCCAGCCAACCAGAAAGAATAAGGAGTCAAAACCGCGCCTGAGCTCCTTTGGAAGAAGCTTGCGCGACGCTGTCCACCAAACCATAATCCGTTCCTCCTGTGCCGGGACTAGCCTAAGCAGGTGGAACGCCCTGAGACAGACAGTCCAAACCTCCTTGCTGAAGACACATCCCAAGATAATGTGATCAAGAGTTTCGGCAGATTGATCGCATATGATGCAAGAGTTTCCAGAAGAAGAACTTAACGCGAGGTGGTGCCGAAGTTTTCCAGATCAGCGCCGCCCCCAGCGGCTTAGAGCAGCCAAAAAACATCGCCCTGTAGGCGGACGCCGCCGTGTAGCGCTGGCTGGACGTCAGGTTCCAGGAAAAGGTGTCAGGCGTCCCGAGTGTCAAATGAACCTGTTCAACTGCCCTGCACAGCTGTACAAATTCAGCAACCAATCTCAACGAGCGCGGCCCAGTGATATGGCGCACCCAAGCAAAGTCCTGAAGCGCCTCAGCTACCGTCGTCCCCCAGTGGCGTTTAGGAACCGCCGCGAACACTGCAGGCGCAAGTTGGCGCACCCCGGAGCCTTGCAGCCAGCAATCGACCCAAAAGAAGGTGGATTCACCTAGGACCAAGGTGGATATCGTCATCCATGGTTTAGTATGCATCAGCTTTATGATATTCAAGAGTGAGGCAATATTACAATTACAAATAATACAAAGCCTTAACAAAAGTGTTCAGGGGTACAAGATAATATGAGGAAATTCATGGTATCTCCACACACAATCCACAAGGCCTGGAACACAATGCACACCCCATTACCACACCCACACGTATGAATATTATTCACGCTTGAAATTGATTGCTAGGATGACCTCCTAGGACGCTTATCAGAAGCGCGTCATTTGTATGCTTCCATTCTTCTTTTTAATTACAATGATGCACAAATCTTTTGCGTATTCGAGGAAAAAATATTGTTCACCCTTGATGATTAATCAGGCATGGTCTCAAGATTAAGTGGTGGAGCTGCAGAATGAATTAACCTTTTTGCTGTGGCCACCAGAGCAGTCAAAGACGGGCCACTCTCCAGAACAACACCTATGTTGCCATAAAAGACCCTGTAATTCTCCACTTTTGATGGGGTCATTTCTATTTTGGTCAGTGCTTCCATCATCCGCCCTTCTCTCAAAATAGTGGCGTAGCGAGGACATAATTTCACAATTGATATCGTCATCTCAACTATGACCCTTCTCATCCTAGGGTATTCAGGACTTGGTTTTCTGTTGGAGTTGAGTGCACCCACCAGCTTCTGAACAAGCTCTGATTTGTTGGTTTGTAGCTGTAGCTGATCATGTATAGATGGTTCCGGTATCATGTCACAGATTTGTGATATGATACCGATTAGGACCTCCAGGTGTTTTCCCTCCTCAAACTTTATATTTTTCATCACCTGCTTGAACGATGGTGTGATAACAATGTTAGGCAATCAACACCATAATTTTTATAAGAGCATTCATGTTTCAAATTAAGTTTTTTAACCTACTAAACTCCAGTGTAAAGTTCCACTCTACCCCATATGCTTCAAATTTCAAACCAGTAACTTGAATGATAACAATAATGAACATTCCAAAATTATTTCTCTTAATAGCAATAGAGAGACTCACAATTGGGAAGGCAGATGACAGGTGATTGCCTGCATCTTGATGCCACAGTTTATCTTTGGCATGCGTACAGATATTCTGGAGTAGACTTGCCGCGACGTATTTGTACTCATCTTCACACAGCATGTCTTTGAGATCCTTGATAAGTTCATATCCTGGTTCCTCCAAGATAACCAAGCAATTTGCAGGACTCTCTATTGTAAGGTTTGCAAGTGCTTCACCTGCGGCCATTCGCAGGGACTGATCATAGTAATTATTGCTTGCTCCATCCTTCCCAATAAATGCATGCATGAGTTTGCTAATAGTCACCTTGCAGCTCCCAATCTCTTTCCTTGCATCCTCATCCAAGGCCAGCTTGGTCAAGGTATCAATCACCAGTTTCATTATCTCAGGGCTGCTGCGGCTGTCCTCCAAGACACATTCGAGGTTGTTCAGTAAAAAGAAGTTGTTGCATAGCTGTTGCCGAAGTTCCACACCAATGTTCTCCCCGGTGCTTGCAAGCCTCCTCACGAAATTCAGCGATGCACATATCACTGCACGCTGCTGCTCATCGTTGCTACTTTTGCTGTCGGTTGTGTAGCTTATGAGGCCTATAATCTTGGAAATGAGGTACGTGGCTCTGGAAATTTCTGCACAATTGTCAGGATCATGAGCAAGCTTCTCCAGAATTGCCATGCCTAGTATGGGGAGTGAGTCCTGATGAGTCAAGGGCAGCTCCTCCAGAATAGACCACTTGTCTTTCATCCTCTGCCAATAGCGGCGTACCCAATAGCAGCCTCCTTGTTTATCATGCCTACCCAGTTGTCCATCGGTATGTTGGCTACCTGCATTTCCTCCACTGCAAGAAGCTATTTGTGCTGAAGCTTCTTGATCTGCTGGGAGGTCATTACCGGCATCAAGGAGCGAAGACACCATCTTCAATGTACCCGGGATCTCTGCAACTGTAAGTCTATCAGCAATGTTGGCGATGACCCTAGCGGCAGTAAGCCTGGTATCACGGTGTCTGACATCTTCCCAGCCAAGCATGCAAATCAATGTGGACAATGTCTTATTGGACCTGATGATTTTTGTCCTTAAGTGTTGACTGGATTTGGTTTCCTTGTTTTCATGTAGGAGGCTGTCAAGAATAAGAACACCAGCTAGCTGTATTCTATCACTTGTCTTGGAGCTTAGGGACTCCTTGGCGAAGCGGGCGAGGCTCACCGTCTTCCTTGTAGAAAACAAGCCAATTTCCATGCATGTCAGGTAGGCAGACTCGTAGTACAGATCGATGGCTTTTGCTCCCTGCTGACCTCTGAGTTTTGACTGACGGACAAGCATTCTACGTGGGAAGAAGGAGAAGAGCCCGATGATGCTTGCCGTGATGTAGAATGACCCTTGGCATATTGCCAGCACGTAGAAGACTTCAATAGCTGGCAGCATGTTTGGGCTAGGACTGTCCTCCTTCGACAGCCGGTGATAATCAGAATGTAGCCTTTGGATTCGCAAAGATGAGAGCACGACCTGAATGACAGCTGCTGGGATAAGGAAGTTCTCAATCAGCAGCACAGCTACCAAGAGGATGAATGATAAGCCAGCAGCGAGGTATGCGAATAGACGGGCTCCCAAAAGATCACTCAAAACAAGAATTGGGATTTCCACCGTCATATAGCAAAGGAACAATATGTGCAGGATCACATCGATCCAGCGCCCAACTGACAGACTACTAGGATTATCTGTATTTTGTAGCGGAGATTGTAGACTGCCAAGGGATAGTACCAGTGTTGTGAATGATATGATGAAACTATTTGGGTCCACTACATGACCGCCAGTTGTAAGTGCAGGTGGCCATATGACCAGAACCGAACCAAAAGCCAAGATTAAGACTGAAATCACTTTTGCAAGAGATAGCAGACAGCGGCCCCAAGGAGTATTTGTCAGGTTGGCAACTATTGGGGGCCTAGAAATAAGCAGCAACGCTGCCACCACCATTGTTAGTATCTCTGCTGACGCTGTGGCAATACTAAATGCCTTTGTGTCATAAAAACTGTAACGATGGTGATCTGCCTTTCCTTTAATAAATGGAACGATCTGGGATGGATCCAGGAGACGTTTCGTTGGCCCAATAAACCAGAGAGCATAAACAATCACGAAGGCAACTAGGACAGCCCACAGCAGCAATCGCCGACGCCGCCTGGACTGGCTCGTCAGCTGAGAAGCACCTCGTAGCTTCATCTTGCTCATAAGAATTAGTAACGCCGCCTGGAGAATGCCCATGGACATAGGTGCAACAACCGGCAGCCAGGTAACAAGGTCTATCAGCAAGCCCATAAACAGAACCACCTCGTTCCCTTCCTGCGGCCGCCCTAACATGCGAGCGAAAGACACGTTAATCCATCTGAGTGCCTTCGTCGTCCCAAACAGCGACAGGTTGTCCAATTTGTAGTCACGGCTAAAAATCCTGACAAGCGCGGAGCAAAGATTCAGACGAAAGCACAAAGATTGATGAAAATTAAATATCTCAATAGTACAATGCCCGTATGCTGGCTCTTAACTTCTGCATCCGGTCCAGTTTATCAGACATTTTTTTTAGAAAGGACGGCAAAAGCTTTGCCGCGGATTTTATTAGACGATAAAAAGAAAAACAAAAACTTGTACAGAGAAAAAACAGCCTGAAGATTCAGGCGAAAAAACTCCCCCTCCACAACTACAAAGTAACCAGCAGTACACACTCGGTGCTAGGACTCCTAATCCTATTTAAACCTCCGGTTAATCTGATTGAGTCCTCTGGTCTTGTGACACCATCGCTAAGCCATATTGTGTTTATCAGACATTTCATACTATATGTTAAGAGTCAAACTACTCCCTCCGTGCCATGCTAGACTACACCTTATAAACTGGACCCGAGAGAGTATTGCAAATTTACTACTTTATCCATCCCAAATTATAAGTCCTTACAAAAATTTTGGAGAGTCAAAGCATTTCAAGTTTGACTAAATTTATATGATATAAAATAATAACATATATAAAGCATCTCAAGATGTTCTTTGTCCCTAGACTTGGCCATCTGTTAGGTCGGCCATCTACACTCTTACTCAGGGCACTTTTCGACTAGGACGCTAGGCCTAGCGCCTCGAGCACGGAGTGGACTCCTAGTCAAATGCCAAGCTAGTCGGGGCGGGCCTCGAGTGGTCTGTAGGCCCTAGGACTTGGGTTAGGACCTACCAAGCTTGATAATAGCCCCACGTACTGGCCGCCTGGCCGTCTCCCCTGAGTCCTGTTAGACCAAGTGTTATCTAACAGGTGCTAGTTATGGTCTCGCTCAAGTTATTTGGCTGACAAGGGTACTCGGGGTGCAAATAGTCATCAATGATACTGCTCAAAATGAGTCGAACTTATGCTTTTGAAAGGATCAAGATGCCCAAGAGGGAGGAGGTTGAATTGGGCTTCTCTAAAAATTTAAGCAACCTATAAGCTCCAATTCAACCCCTTGTGCCTAGTGTGACCTAGAGAGCTACCGGATAAAAGTTTTGCAACCTAGTTCCAATCCTATTCTA
>Ga0182004_10002738_pt1 | contig 13820 bp, 12 predicted proteins | sample Sormic07211540_1_FD_120479 | JGI IMG/M metagenome (GOLD analysis project Ga0182004, IMG submission 120479) | Endophyte microbial communities from Sorghum bicolor roots, Mead, Nebraska, USA - 072115-40_1 MetaG | ecosystem: Host-associated > Plants > Roots > Unclassified | place: USA: Nebraska...
AAGAGTACAAGTGGAACTAGTTATGGATAAAATATGTTCATGTCATGTCGTTTCCCCTTGCAACCGAGGCATGTTGACGGTGTTTTGTATGTGGATTTCTATGGTATATCCACCGTCAACACCGCGGCGACCAGGTTGTCGTCCGACTGACCCTGCTTCCCTTTGCGACCCTTCTTCTTCTTCTTGGGGTCGCGCGAGCCCGAGGCCTCAGTGGCCTCGGCCTTTTGTTTCCCCTTGGCTATGCCGTCGGAGAAAATGGCACCAACCGCCTCTTCGCCTGAGGCAAAGTTGGTGGCGATGTCAAGCAGCTGGCTGGTGCTCGTGGGGGTCTTGCGACCGAGCTCGTGTACCAACTCCTTGCAGGTGGTACCGGCGATGAAGGCTCCGATGACATCAGAGTCAGTGATGTTGGGGAGCTCGGTGCATTGCTTGGAGAATCGCATGATGAAGTCTCGGAGGGACTCATCGGGCTTCTGCCGGCAGCTCCTGAGGTCCCAGGAGTTTCCAGGACGCACATATGTACCCTGGAAGTTCCCGACGAAGATCCTGACCAAGTCAGCCTAGTCGTGGATCATGCGCTCAGGGAGGTGCTCGAGCCATACTCTGGCCGTATCGGCCAGGTGGAGTGGCAGGTTACGGATGATGAGCAAGTCATCTTCTGCCCCGCCCAGCTGACATGCTAGGCGGTAGTCCGCTAGCCAGAGCTCAGGGTTGGTTTCCCCCGAGTACTTGGTGAGGTTAGCGGGCTGTCGAAATCGTGCCGGGAATTTGGCCCTACGGATGGCCTCGCTGAAGACGCGGGGGCCCAGAGGCTCTGGCGATGTGCTGCGGTCGTGGTCGGGGTCGTACCTCCCGCCTCGGCACGGTCGATAGCGCTGAGACTCGGCCTCGTCCCTGTCACGCCGTCTGGCCCGGGCGTCCGCGTTGGCCCCAACGCGTTCATGGACAGATGGGGCCCTGTCGCCCCCTTGCGGGTTAGGGGGCGGTGGACCCTGCACCGTTGGTGCCCTGTTAGGAGGGGGTCGGTCCCCTTGGCGTCTCGTGCCGTGGGACTGCGATGCAGAACTTTCCGCGTTCTGCACCACAGCTTGCTCCAGAAGGCCACGTAGCCCCTGGCGCACCCTCCTTCCCTCAGGAGTCAATGGCTCGGGCATCGCTCTGAGGAGTGCTGCAGCCATCACGTTCTAGCTGGCCGTGCTGAAGACTAGGGGGTTGTCAACCCCTTCGTCCTCGATAATGCGGCGGTTGACGTCCCGGGCGCGGCGTCTAGCCTTGCCCCCGTCCCCACGGCCGGACTGGTCTTGGACCAGGGTTTCGCGGAGTTGGCGGAGGCGTACGCGCTCTTCCTCGAGCCTGGCCTCCAGCTCGTTGAGCTGTTCGAGGTCAGGGCGCTGCCCCGCGAGCTCCAGGGTAGGTTCCGGGAGTTGTGTTGGGAGGTGGAGTGGCGTTCCCCTGCCTAGAGGGTCCTACACCCCCTTGAGAGTTGGGGGCGCTCCTCCAACCTCGAGGTTAAAACACTCTCATGACGGATCGTAGCCGTCGTCGTCGGAGTCAGAGTAGCTGAGGCAATAGTTGCTAGCCTCTAGAAAACGCATGAAAGTTTCCGGATCGCCACAACCGGAAAAGTCAGCACCGGCCCACTCGTCGTCTCCTGAGGTAGGATCCTCAGGGTACGACAAAATGGGTGGTGTAGCGATAATGTCTAGGGTTGACCTCAGGTGGTGCCCCGGAAGATCCGCGTATGCACTTAGTGAAGTGCTCACGGAAGAGGCGTAAGTGGCGGCTGCGTTCCGGAGTCCGAAAGGGAGCTCGGGAGGTGCCGCGGTCTTTCCTCCATCCGTAGGCGGAGGATGACGAGAAGTCGAGGCCCCCTGGTCCCTCTTCTGAGGAGGGGGCGGGAGTCGTGCTTTGCTCTTCGACCGGGGCGGAACAGGAGGTCGTGAGGATCCCTTGTTGGTCCGTGGAGTGGAGCTTGATGCTCCGCGGGCTCTTCCTCTAGCACCTGTCGGGCTAGAGGAGTGGGCGATCTGGTGAGGAATATGCGGGGGGAGGGCCGGAGGGACCCTTGCCTCGGTGGTAGGGTCAGAGATCCTAGACCTCTGACGCCCCCGTTGGGCACCCCCTGCATGGTGCCTCGATCGCCTCCCACGCACTGGCTGCGATGGGATCGGCTCGGGGCGAGGCTCGGCGTCACCACATGGTGGGAGGAGGACCATGTCATAGCCGGAGCCAAGCGACATGAACTCCAAACTCCCAAACATCATGATGGTACCGAGGCGAAGTGGGTGGAATCCGTCAGCCATCCGGGCTTTCCCCAGTAGGGAAAGATGGATGCCACGCAAAATGCCCCTACCTGGCGCACCAACTGTCGGCGTCTAGACTCGTGGTCTAGACACAAACGAGTATAAGTATGCGTGTCTCCCTAACCCGAATGGTGATGCAAGTGAAACACAGAGAGTTTATACTGGTTCGGGCTAAGGATGCCCTACGTCCAGTGTGAGATCGGGGGTCTGTATTGCCTTGCACCCAAAAGGTGCTTGTAGTAGGGGTGTACAAGCAGGTTGCGAGAGAGGGCTAAATCCCAAGTCTCGGCTTTGTGTGGTGGACGGAGCACTGCTAGCTACTCTGCGTGGAAGCTCGCTTGGAGTGTGGTGTGTTTAGTGTTGTGTGGATGGCCATATGTTGTGAGCCCTGGCTCCCCTTTTATAGTCTCAAGGGGGCACAGGTTTTTACATGTGTGATTGGAGATTTCCTCTGCTCAGTGGTGAAGCCACAGTCCCGACCCTGTAGAAGCTCTCCCATCCCATCCTTGAGGCATGGCTGACAGTATGGTGGCTCCTGTGGAGGTTTACCGAGCCCTGTTGGAGTCGTGAGGGTCGGGTCGATGATACTGCTCCTTTGTCCTGTAATAGTAGGAAAAGACAGCTAATAGTGACACTGGTTAATCTCTCCCATTCCTCTTTTACTGTGAGGCGGTACAACACAGTGAAAGAGGTAAGGCCACAGTGACCAGGGTGGTTGGAATAGTCGCCACCATGCTCTGCTGCGATATGGGAGTCACTGCGCCTGTCACGTCGTGGGTACGAGCGTCGTGCGTTGGAAGCCTTGCTCTGTGATGGAGGATCGGGCGAAGCGGCGTCGACGCCCGAGCCCTAGGGGGGTCGGGCGAGGCGGAACTCGCATCCGAGGCCCGAAGGGGTCGGGCGAGGCGGAACTTGCGCCCGAGGCCAAAGGGGTCGGGCGAGCCGTGGTTTGGGCCCGAAGCCCAGGAGTAAGACGAGACGGGGCCCGTGCCCTGGTGATTGCGGATGGTTTGCTTTGTCTCTTGCGATTTTTATTACTCTGATTTTGGGTATCCTTTTTATGGTACCCAACACTTCTCTCTCATCTGATAAAACTCCTTCATTTAATGATCCTGACAAATCAGCAATTTTGCTTATGGCATCCTATTTAACGTGCATGACACTCCCATAAAACATACATTGAGACTGGCCTAATAATGCTCATGATTCTCAATGTTATGTTCTTCAGACACTGCCTCTTATAACCTTACCAGATGTACGATTACTTATAGCTTTTAACAGCTTTTAATAAATGGGAATTATGTTTCTCGTTAAAAAAAAAACCCCTTAGTGCTCGCTTCCATCCCTCAACAGTCAAACTGGTAACTTGAGCCTCCCTTGACTTTAGGCCTTTTTCAGTTTGGATACGGTAGTACTTTTGTTTTAATTTAATAAATATTATCCAATCATGAACTAACTAAGCTCAAAAAAATCATCTCATGATTTCTAGACAAACTGTACAATTAGTTTTTGTTCTATTTATATTTAATGCTCTATGTATGTGCTAAAAGATTTGATGTGATGAGAAATCTTAAATTTTTTTAGAAACTAAACAAGACCTTATTTGTTAGGTGTAAGGCCTTGTTTAGTTCACCACAAAAACCCAAAATTTTTCAAGATTCTCCGTCACATCGAATCTTGCGACACATGCATAAAGCATTAAATATAGTCAAAAACAAAAACTAATTACATAATTTGTCTATAAATCACAAGATGAATCTTTTAAGCCTAATTAGTCCATAATTAGAGAATATTTGCCATAAATAAACAAAAGTGCTACGGTGCCATGAACCAAAAATTTTTCAAACTAAACAAGGCCTAGAGGCCCAACAGTGCTAGCAAGGACCTAGTTGTGACCAAATAGTGATGGCCAAACGGGTCGCATGGCCTGAGTTTGTTGATGTCCAGAAAATTAACCATATATAAGAACAAGCCTTGATATCATTTGGCATTTCATTCGGTGGACAAATAATGGTTGGTCACTATGTGACGCCGTAAATAAAGTACATAAAACATTGTATTGACGCCCAGTGCTGTAACTATCCTGTCATACAATCAATAAGGTGTTCGTCTAGTCTACCATCCAACAATACAGCACTTGCGAACACTACGAGCACAGTAGCCAACTGGCCAACTCTTCCCCGTGTATGCTCACAAGTTTGGAAACTTTGTACTGTACTCCTGAGCCGACTGCAGGAAATAAAGGAAATGTTTTAAAAAAGATCAAATACAAATTAGGAACAAGTTATCCATTAAGAAACATGGCATCTAGAATTCGAGATGACATTACCATAAATGTTGCTGTAATCATCTTTCCCGCAAACCATCTTCCATGAAGTGCTTGTTGGGCCTTCCCTGCTGCAGCCACACTATCGAACTGCAGATACACAAAGCCTGCAGTATTTCTGCTCCAACAGCAAAACAAGTGACATGTTAGTTGATCGGAAGTTGAGAATAGAAAACATGGCCACATAAAATAAGCCTGTAGTTTCAGAACCGAAGTAAGCATCATTTGAAAAAGGAACAAACTAAACTGCAGCAGATTTTTTAAAAAATACTCAAATTAGGAATAGATAGAACATAAATATAATTGAGTTGATTAAGTAGACCAAAGTCACATTACACTACTATTGTTAGGACAGCCAAGACAAATTCCACTCTCTGTCCAAATTATACTTTTGACTTGTCCTAAGTCAAACTTTTCTAACTTTGACCCAGTTTTTAGAAAAATATAGTAATAACATCTACAAGTTTAAATAAATGCACTATCAAAATATATTTCATGGAGAATTTAGGGAAACTAATTTGATGTCGTATATGTAGGTGATTTTTCTATAAACTTAACTAAGTTGAACTATTATTTCAAACGGAAGGATATTGAACGATGGGAAAGCTAACTTACTTGTCAACAAAAATATGCTTCACTGCACCAAACTTGGAACATTCATCTTGGACATCATCTCTAATATCCAAGTCAAAATCAGGATCCGTCTGAAAAGTAAAAAAAAGTACAAAAAAAACCCTTCTCGTCAGTCAGGTCAACGTACAAATGCCAAGACAAATTTTGAATCAGTCAAATAAAATCATCATGCCCGTGGCATGCCTAGAATACATGAACAAACACAGGTGCAAAAGAGGAATACCTCCAATGCTGGGTCAAACATGTTTTTAAGCAACAAGAATTCTGTAGGTGTAGACATGATCACATTCTGAGTGGTAACAGGAAGCACAGGTGCCCCAGGAACTGATCCAACAGCAGCAACTGTTGGTGATAGAAGAGAAGCAGCTCCTGGAGCCCCAATAACTGAAGTAGCTGGTAAAGACACTCCAGCAGCACCAATACCACCAGTTAAGCTGTAGATAACCAAAAAAAAAAGGTCAACAACACGCAAATAGCAAATTATTAGTATAACTATCAGAGGCAACCAAAACTCTGTAGATAGTGAAACAAACTCCATGAAGAATGAACTTAACAATCAACATGCCAGGAAAAATAAATCCTGATGCTAACATGTACATCAGTAAAATAGGCTTTGGTACAAAACGATGATCCCAATACGCTTTAATTAGAAAATTCATAGAGGACTTTTATTCTATTTATCTAATTCTTCAAAGCAGTGAAACCCCATCCCCAATGGTATGTTGGAGGTGACAGCAATCTGTGGACGGTCACTGGAATAACACCATAGGACATAAGCTAGAGGTGTGCAGTGCAACCTTGTTAACCTGATTTTAGTATAGCTGCACAAATTGACAAAAGATTTTCAATCTACTATTGACAAATAACCCTAGTTAAAGAAGTTAACAACTGAACTCAGGAATGGAGCCAAATTGATCCAGTCATGCCAAGTGCACTCTGTAGACTCAACAAATACCTGGTTGCAGTACCACTCCTGTCCAATTTGAGCATAAGGGCAGCTCTGGAGCTTGCATTTAGTGCCTGCGCATGTTTAACAAATGCATCAAATAGAGCAAAATCCTCTAGCAAGAAGCATTGATATATGTAGTATGACTGGTTGACCACCCCATTCCCCAGTATTCCCCTTTAGCATAATGCATTAATGCCAAACTACCAAGTGAAGTGGTAACATCAGAACAGTTTAGAGGCTATGAGAGGTCTGAATGATGGAAAAAAATAAGGTGAATGTAAGTATTCATATGTTTAGCCCCGTACATTCATTGCCAACACATTGCCAATTCTACAAGATACGACAGAATACAAACAGCACAATTTATATGAATCAAGCTATGATATGCAGCCCAGCTGTTCTCCTCTTCTGACATATGTAGCTTGCAAATCATAATAATATAGAAGATAGAATAATCTGAATTCCTTATGAATAAAAAAGTAATCACAAACATGAGTCAACTATGTACATTCTAGCTTCCTATCATATACAACTCAACAAGTCTTTCAATGTGAAACCATTCTATCCAAATGCCTAACAAGAACACATAAATCTTGATAGTTGCACAACCCTTCAGAAAGGATAAATTAAATATCTCGACATATTTTTTGTATAAGACTATTATATGTGAACGGAACCCCCAAAATTCTGAAGATTCTGTTTGTGATATATATGCAAGGTTAAATCCTCTGCTTTGCCCAAATATCAAGGTTCAAAAACTTATAAAAGGCATAGAAATCCCAGTTATACAAGGTTATCCAACATGTTGAACCAAATAAGTTCACCCACCAAGCCTCCACCTTCATCATCATCTAAATCTCCAGTAGTTGCTCCACTAGCCTGCACTCCCACATGATCAGTAACAGCTGAAACCTGGTTGAAGGAAAAAACAAGGGTGTTAAATGGATGGACTATTGTCAACAATATATTATCTGTTCTGTAAACCACATGATTGCTATGAAATGTTACCTTAATAACTCTGCCGGCAATATCAAGCTGCCCATTCAAGCTCTGTGCAGCTTTTGCATCTTCAAGCCGTGCAAACTGCATGGCACAACATAGTAAGAATAAACACAGACATGGTTAATGGTGGAGCTTCAGGGGAAAAACTTACCTGAATAAAACCATAACCTTTGCACAATCCAGTCATTGGATCTAGAGGAAGCTGTACAAGCTCCACTTGCCCAAATGGTTCAAATACCTGGAGACAGAAACTTATCATCACACACAATGTATAGTGAGGAACTAAATACAAGTAGCAGTCATTCGGTCATTCCTATTCGGACATGATGAAAAACATCCTTAAACTAAAACATGATATAGACATGGAGAACTATTTCTCCACAAAACAACATGCAGCAACGAACAAAACTATTTTGTCAACAGTAGTTTTGGTCACATTAAATTTTAGGCACCACAAGTGAAACCCTGAATCTCACAGGACTAACTGAAGCCCAACAGTTATTTAGTACACCTTTATTAAAATGAAGTACCAACATATCTCAATATATAAACAAATAATTAATTGACACGATATACTTAAAACTTTTGCTATTGCCTCAGTGGTTTTTTCCATCACGAATTTGAAAAAATTATATAGTGAAAAAAAAATGATAAATGAATAGCTTATAAGCGGGGTGAGCAATACAAGATTGTATCAAATGTACCTGTCTCAATTGGTCTTCAGTAATATTTGAGTGAAGATTGCCAACATACAATTTTCTTGCTCCACCTGAAGCCGCACCACCTGAAGTCGCATTTGACTGAACCAAGTTCTTTTCAGCCTCAGATGGCTTAACCATCACTGCTTGTCCAAGCAGCGGTTGACCAGACAGAGCAATTGCCATTGGAACAGACATGACGTCGTAAAACTCAATGTACCTGCAAATTTAGATATATGTTTAGTACAAACATCGAAGCGTCCAAGAAAAGATGTCTTCCTGTAAAAGAAAAAAGAAAGAGCAATAAGTGGGGCATCAAATGTTAAGATATTTCAATTTTTCACAGAAAACTTCAGGCATTTTGATCAAAATTTGTGTAGGAGGTTTTCGAACTTGGTTCTTGGGTGCCCCCTTTATTGCCTAGAAACCTGCACCAAGTGTTTGTCAAATACACTGGAATCAAACTGTCCTCGACTGCTGACTGACATCAGAATGATCTAATATTCCATCTTACTTGTAAATTGCCGATAATCCCAGCAGGTAGACCAAATTAAAAATTTCAGTGTGCAATCCTGTTGAGTATGACAAATGATGAAAAATGATCCCCAGAAAAATGGCAAACATGAACTACAAAAGATGCGCACACAATTATATGGCCACTAATAGCTTTTTCTTAAAAAAAGGAAAAAATGATAGGCAACAGTCGCAAAATGAGCTTTATTTTGATAGAAGTAAATCCCCAAATACAAGGAAGTTGATCCGCAACACTAATATTTTTGCAGGAATCAAGCCGAATTAAAAAAGATCAAGTATTAGGACAACCATTTAGAAAGATAGTCTTATTGCACTCGAAAAAACTAACAAATGAAAATGCACTCGACAAAATTGGCAGCTTGGTTAGCTTTGGTTAAGCATATAAATATGGATTGAATCTTTTGTAATGTCATTGCTTTTGGGCAATGAAATTCGGTTCGTCCATGGTGGGAAAAATATACTTTTAAGGTTTCCTGAGCACAAGTGTATGCTGCCATCCAGGACACAATCAAAATCCTAACCCGCCATTTTATGTGGCAGAATTCTGGAGATACTAAAGCTAAACTCCAGACAATGCCCCCACAAATATGCTAACCGCAAACACTAATAAACACATGTTTAGTACATCTCTAGATTACCGCACAAATTGGGGTTATAACAGGAATACAATGCTCACCCAACTCCTTTAGAACGTCTTGAGTTTCGATCCATGATAAGACGAACATCACGAACCTGGAAAAGGTTAACATAAACATTAGAAATTAGCTATCAAATCATTAAAATCCCAATTTACCATATGAGAAATGTTATGCTCTTTTCACAGAAGTAGACACATGTGAGATTGTAAGCATATAACATTCTTAAATATGCTCTTACATTTGAATGATATAAATTGTCTCATGTGGACATTTGGTAAACAAAAAATCCATTTCACTAAAAATAGCAATGTGTGACATTATATGTTTTACTTTGTGGGGGGACATTAGCAAACAAATGCCTACAGCATCAAATGCTGATGAATTGCCCAACTAATAGCAATAAATACAATAACCTGGAAGCATCTTACCTTCCCAGCCCTTGAGAAAAACTCATAAACATCTCTTTCGTCTGCCTTCAAAGATAGCTGCAGTAATGCTTACTAACATTAGTTTAATGGATCAATGTATAAACTAGTACGGTAGAGAACTTTTTTAAAAAATCAACCTGGAAGGCAAATACTGTCCTCTGGTCCCTTTCTGGATCAACTTCTGGCTCTGCCCCATCATCTTTCCTACGCCTTCACAACGACAAAAGAAAACATATTTAACGAAGCAGCATAAACAATGCATGAAGCACTAAAAAATAGAATTGTGACTATTATTATATGATCGTTTATTAATAATATTAATCCCTGATAAGCACAAATAACCAAATGTGTCCAAGAACCCTAACTGTGCCAGCCCAATCCATGTCCCCCAACTGTGCCAGCCCAATCCATGTTGTTAACTTGCAAGTACTCCACAAGGATTTGATAAAAAAAAGAATGGTGACCTGATATCTTGAGTCAGGCCCAATTGCAGATACCATCTGAAGACGGCTCTATCGTATCATATCTGCGAGTTCCCATATTAATATTCAATATTCAAACTTAACAACCCTAGATGATAATATAACAGTAAACTACAGTCATATGTTAGCAGCCCTACAAACACTGGTGATTGGTACTAATGCCCTATAAACACTGGTGATTGGTACTAATGCAAACTCACTGTGTTTGACATGTATGTGCCCAAAGAAAGTCATTAAGCTACTACATATAAGTTGCACACTACAACACATAGCTATACAAAATCTCTACAGCAACAGAGAATCATCATGTGCACTCAATCAAGCAAATCCAACCCCCAGCTCTACTCTCTTAAAGACTTAAAGCTTGTACAGACGCTTACAAGAACAAGCACCAAGATGACAAAATGTTGGTTTTGGTAGCTGACCCTACAAAGGGTTTGGAACTAGAAACTTAGCCTCTATGAATCACATAACCTTTACCAATTGACAGTTACAACGGACTCGTAACAAGGCCATTAATTTGAATTGCATCAGACTGTGTCCCAATAGCATTTATACAGGAGAGTTCACGAATTCGTACCTGACGTCACCGCGAAAGAGGTGTCGCTCGCTGCGCTCGCGCTCCCGCTCCAGCTCCCTCACCATCTCCTCTTCCTCGGCACGGCGCCGCTCCGAGCGGCTCCGGCTCCTCCGCTCCCGTTCCACTTCCCTCTCCCTGAGCCGGTGTCTGTCCCCCCTATCCTTCTCTCGTTCTCTCCCTTCCCTGTCCCTATCCTTCCCGCGGCTGTCGCGGCTCCTCTCCTTCTCCTTCCCGTCATCCCTATCCCGGTCGCGGTGCTCCCGGCCGCTGCGGTGCCGGTCCCGGTCCCGGTCGCGGTCCTCCCCCGAGCGGGAACGCTTCGATATGCGGTCCTCGCCGCCCTCGCGGCGGCGCGATCCTCGGTCCTTCTCGCCGGAGCCATTGGCCGGCGGAGCAGCTGGCTCCACTGCCTTCTCCAGGTACTCGTACTCGTCGAACTCCATGGAGGCGGAGCGGGGCGGGGCGCTCGAGTGGATCGGGGTGCGTCTGCGAAACCCTAGACGGCGCGTTGGGGGAGGGGAAGGGGGAGGGAGGCAGGAGAACTGTGAAGTCTAAACCCTATGTCGCAGCCTTCTGGATTGGGCGATACAGATTACAGAGTACCTTTTTTTTTTTTTGTCCCTTTGATGGTGCGCTGCGGTACCGACGAATATCCGCCTATGCCCATATGTGTAATGTGTCCAACTGTCCATGCTTTTTTCTCTTTTTTTCCCAAAAACAAAGAAATTTCGAAGGGAGTTTGGATTGCACAACGGGAAAAAATTATACCACGGTAAATAGAATTTTTTTTGAATCTGCGGTAAAGAGAAATTTGAATGTGAAATAGTACTTTGAGCGTGCGTTCATAATATTTTGTTTATGACCGATCATATCTATACCTAATAATAAAAGAGGCAAAATTTCAGTTTATCTTAGATTTTCATTCATCTTATAATTACTAGCAAAAAATGCTCGTGCATTGTAACGAGAGAAAAAAGCTATCAAATATATATCTATATCTCTATTATCTAATCTTTTTCTAATATATAATTGTGAAAATTTTAGTTCACCAGAAATCCATTTTTTGTCTATCTCTCTCTAACTATCGAACAATACAGAGTTCTTTCGTCCGAACTTATATATAACTCGTGCTTATACGAGTTAAAATAGCTCTTGTCTAACATGATATATGGAGTTTGATTCCTGTCTTATATAGGTCTTATATATGGTAACCTTAATAGCTAGAAAGAGTCATAATCCTAATTTAAATTGATTACTTCAATCTTTTTAGGAAGCTAAATAGGAATTCTAATTCAAGAGTTTGATTTCAGATTTATATTGACACTATGCAGAGCAGTGCAGAGCGGAAAGCACAGAAAGAAATAGGTTGAAACAAAAATACAAAATGCAAACTACTTTGGAACGATAGAATACAAAATGGCAAAACTTTTAAGGTTATGCTTAGTTCCATCCAAAATACAAAATTTATTGACCTCATGAGGCTCTTTTGGTGTTTTTTTGCATGTTGAAGCTAAAATCCAAAATAAAAAATAACTACCTTTTAACAAAAAATTTGCATGGTGTTTAGTTCCGTTTTACAAAATAGTGAACCAACAATTAATTTTTTTAGAATAGAAGGGAAACAAACACCGCCGGATCAGGCTTACACAGGTTGCCAACAAATAAATCACGCAAGACGAAGAGCGTGATGCCCTGATCTCCTCTATCGAGCACACAGCGGACGGAGTGGGACGCGAAAGCTTGCTTGCTTCTTCCTAAATCTCAATGACAGAGAAGAAGAGGCTAGGACAGGAGGGCCAACATCCGATCCACGAAGAGGAAGACTGAGCGAAGCGGCTCAGCACCATGTAGAGAAGAATTGGAGAGGGTTGCTGCTCGGCCAGACGACTCTCCAAGCGTCGGCAGCGCGTCGGGACGGCGGTGGAGCGGCGCAGCGCTGTGGGAGAAGAGGTGGGCGATCATGCTAGTCGCGCTTGTGTGGGTGGAGCGGATCGGGAGAGAGTGAGGCGCTGCGGGAGATCAAGGACGAACCAATGTAAGCGGCGGCTGAGTTCACGGCGCTGGTGGAGCAGGTACGGGGGAGGGATGCCTGCCTGGTGCGGTGGTGCCCCTAGGCACGATGGAACACGGACGGCTCTCGCAGAGATGTCTGACAGACAGAACGTGATAGGCAGACTGGAATTTTCATAATTAAGTATTAGGGAAAGATAAATTGACTTGGTCTTGGCCATCAGCTAAAAAAAATTTCCAATCTCGTTTTTATCAATGAAAGACGTTCTCATCGGTCTTTCCTATTTTTTTTCTTCTGTGTTCCACTTCCATATGTAAGGTATATACGTGACTTTTTCTTTCATCTTTTCTTATATAAGTAAAAACAATAAATAACAAATATAATACTATAAATCTTTTAACTCTTCATCATTCTATAATCTAATAAATAATCCATATAACTTATATATTTTATCATCCAATAACCTATATAACTTACCCTTCTCGTTCAGCAATGGCGGCTGTAGCGGCGGCTCCTCGGCCGCAGCTCTCCCCCCTATCTGGTGGTGGTGACGCCACAATCTCCAGTCTCACCCTCCAAACACTGGCCTTCATCTCCGTCCTCCCCACCCGCTGAAAGGTCCAAATGGCTAGAGGGGGTAAATAGCCTATTTAAAAATCTACAAACTTCACTAAGTAAGTGTGTTAGTAAAATAAATGGCGAAGCTATTCTAGCAGTAGCATAACTAAGCTATGCAAGACACCTACACAAGTCTAGCAAGAAAGCTAAACACTAAGTCACAACACGAAAGCGTGACTAGAGGCTAGCTACACTCCTAAACAAATAGACTATACTAAACAAGTTAAACAACTAGCAAGGTATGCAAATAAGTAAAGGAGTGGGGAGTGATTGTTATACCAATGTTGTAGAGTAGAAATATAACCAATCAATCACTCACAATCACAATCACAAGAGAGAATCATCGGCAAGAGATGACACAAGATTTTTTATCGAGGTTCACTTGCTTCCCGGCAAGCAGTCCTCGTTGTGGCGATACACCCACTTGATGGATCACGAGCTAAATGGCAATTCCAAGCCAAACCCTCAGCGGGCACCGCACATCCACTTCGAGATGGGATCCTCCAAGCCACGAGCAATCCACTAGAGTAGCCAATTGTGATCTCCCGCGGGGAAGGCTCAAGAACCCCTCACAAATCACTTGGTGAGGCTCGAAACAATCTCCAATCACGAGCTCAA
>Ga0182004_10002739_pt1 | contig 13814 bp, 10 predicted proteins | sample Sormic07211540_1_FD_120479 | JGI IMG/M metagenome (GOLD analysis project Ga0182004, IMG submission 120479) | Endophyte microbial communities from Sorghum bicolor roots, Mead, Nebraska, USA - 072115-40_1 MetaG | ecosystem: Host-associated > Plants > Roots > Unclassified | place: USA: Nebraska...
GGGGGGGGGGGGGGGAGATAGAGAGGACGACCTGTTATTATATACAACTTTTAGAACCATGGCATCCACCAGATGTACATTTTGCCGAGGTTGTTGAGGGAGACCGCTTCAGCGATCAGCCGCCGCGCTTGGCCTTCCACAGATAGCGGCAGGGAAGGGCTGGCTTTGACACCCACCAGAACTCCCTGGAGCCTTGCTTTGATGTTGGTGATGGCCCTCTGGAAGATTGGATTGTAAACAATAAGAGACACATCGGAATTCTACCGGTGTAATGGTGGTTACTACTTCTTAGACATGTCAAGCGCGCGCGCAGTGCCCTTGCTGCATATGCATCATACCTGTGCGTGTGGGTTCTGGACTTCACCTCCACTAGACTTGTTAAGTTTGGTCCACTCGACGAGTGGATCATGGATGAAGGTCTCAAGGACAGTCATGAGGGTCTCCTTGTGGGTCCTGAGAACAGATAGAGTGATTTCACACACCTTTAAAAATACGCCTTCATACCCAGTGATGCCCAAGCCATCGATCATGTTCTGCAGTTGAAGTTCAGCAAAAACCATGTTATAGGTCAGATATCCACAAGGCTTGAAAGGCACGAAAGCTAACCAAGACATGCTCTCGCTACTTACCTGTGTAAGCCTAAACGGCACCACCTCAGGCTTGTCCAGTAGCAAGCCCCTATCAAACAGGCAGCTAAAATCCACGTGCACACAGTCCCCGGTTGTCGAATCGAAGAGGATGTTTTCACCATGCCTGTCGCCCAGCCCCACAATGTGCCCAACCATCGACCACACTGCCGTGGTATGTGCATATGCCACTCTAGCACGAAACCATGCAGCTGGTTCAGAGAATGTTGTCAAGAACCATTTGTGGAAAACTGGGGGAAACATTGGAAGGATTCTGGTCTTCAGCATCACATCGTCAGGCATTTTCCCATGGCATGTGTCATATATCTTCTTGATTTGTGAATTTGTTTTCGCCCTATCAAACTTCCCAAGAGTTATGTAGATGTCCTGAAGAATATGCCGAAGACCACGAGTATTGGGCACCCATTCTACCATTCCACAATCTTCGGTAAGTGGTACAACTGCAAAGGTTCTGATATAGAGCTTTCTCCTGCGGCTCTCAGGGACCTTGGAGAGGAGACGGTTGATCATTGCATTGAACTCCATCATGCGTGAGTCTTTCCTAAGATCATCCTTAGGTTTGCAAAGAAATGGACGTTCAACTCCATCACTTCCAAGGAAAACAACCTGAAGTTCAAATTGATAAGCTGGTGAGTTGCAACCAGCCTAGTGAAGTATAGCTACAGGACTATAGCTAACTCTGATACTAACAAAGTTGTACAAGTGTCGAACAGCCTTTTAACTTCGATATCAAATTCAACAATGATTTGTACAACACTCTAGAAATATTCACCATCTAACAAAATTTAGAATGTCTTTTGATGTGAAATTTAGTTAGCCTAAACAGTTGCTCTTCATACTAATAATCCAGTAATCAAGCAAGGCAATACTCAACGTACCTTCTTTGGTTTCTGAAGGGAGTTGAGAATTTCTGCTTCATCAGCTATTCCAGCTATAGTGGGATGTTGAGAGACTGAGAAGGGGTGAAAACCAGATTGATCCGACATATTTGAATCATATGATGGCAGAGTCACAGTTAAAGCTTGCTGGACAGGTAAGATAATTCCTAGTGGCATCATTCTTTTCAAGGCACTGAACTCAGTTGAGATGTTTATTGTTTTTGCCCTTGGTTGCCCTGGATGAGAGCAGAGCCTAATAAGATGGCCTATAAGATTAGTAAATTGACTGAAGAGTGCATTACTCGCACGCCGACATCCTTTCTTTGCTGACTGCAATATTTCTGCAGCAGCATCTCGTCTTGCCAGAACAGTGGAATTAGACACTGCAGCCATCATCCAAAGAGCTTGTTGAGGGTATTCCCGTAAAATCGATGTGATGATGCATTTGACCATTTTGACAACATCAGCATTTTGGTGACAGATGCGGGAGATCAACTGAGACAGCACAGTAAGCCACTGATATGTTGGTAGATCCTTCAAACACCCACGTATGAGGCCTAAAACCTGCAATGGGCTGATTAAGTTTCTTATGCAGAATGAAAAAAAATTAATATGAAAAGGATGTGCAATCGATTTACATTTGCATTAATCTCTTTCATTCGTTGATTGGAGGAAGATTCATTTCGGACATATATGCTTCCAAATTCAAACCAAAGAGTAAGCATTCGAGGCAGTGCTTGAAAAAGATTCTTATGTCCCCTGTGAAGTGCTTTTCCATAACATAGTAGCACTCCTGGAAGAAATTCACACCAAGGCTTCTCTTTTTCTTCAATTGCCCTGCTTGCAGAGCTAGAAGGGACTGGTCCAACTTTACAAGCAAACTTATCTTCTTGCCTTTTCCTAGCATCAACAAGCAAATCATCAAAAAACTTTGCCATGCAGAAAAAACCTTTTTCCCACTTGGGCCGCAATTCTGTTACTCTAGAATAGAGAGATTTGATATCCGCACTCTGTTTTTGCCCTGTATTGTGAATCCATCTAGTATAGAGAAGCAGGGTTTTAGACACATCTGGATTCTCTTTCGATGCTTGTGTTGCAGAGATAGGTGCATTTGGCAAAGCAAGAGAGAGGCTACAAAGAGATGAAACAACGGCGTTTCCCAAAACTTCCGCTGGCATGTTGATAAGCGTTTGCTGAAGTTCAGCTATAGCGCTATCAAACTTCCGTATATTCCAGAGATACTTTGCCTTCTCCATGTGAGCATTGGGGGCACCTGAGGCATCTGCTTCTAGTATTGCAAGGTGGGCTGTCTCATTGTGACCAGCCAAACGGCAGAGCTTAGCATACTGAAGCCAGCAGTTCCCAACCTGAACATTCATATGACTCTGACTAAAAACCACCCTTCGAAGAGCAAGTAAAGGTTCTCTTGTCCATAGTGATGGCTGTGTGCATCTCAGACGGTTCTCCCAATCCTTTGTTAACTTCTGAAAGTTTGGATCGTTTGCACAAAATGACTTATCAATAAATGACTCATCTCCCAACAGGGAATTGAAGTCTTCCAACTCACGCAACATATGGAGCTTGACAACATAAGGATATGCACGCATATATGAGTCCATGCCTGCCGCAGCCAGAGGTACAAGCAATGCTTGCTTGGACTGGGCAATTTTTTCAGCAACCAGAAACTGATCTTTAATCATCATGGCCTTGAATATCTTAGCAAGATCCATGTCAAAAGAAGCATTATTCTCAGAACTGCTGAACACCAGACCCTTGTCTGTCCCAGTCAGGTATGAATCCATGAGATCCCATCTCCCTAATCGCCACGCTGCTTGCACTCCATGCATGCACCAAGTTTTCTTATACTGGGGTATACTGCAAACCAAACCGTCCACATGGGCGATCATGCCTTGAAGGTGGCACATGTTTAGCAAACAATTAAGAACATCGGATTGTCTATGAACAGAGGTAGGTTCCATTTGCAAGGCCTGTTCACATAAGGTTAGGACTTCAGCCCAGTTTCCAGCTTTCTCATTAATGATAAGCTGATCCTGTAGGCTCGATGACTTCCTCAGATTTGCTAAACCTAGGAGGCCATCAGGCTCATCCAATCCTCCATATATTTCCATAAGAAAAGATATGTCATTGTCTGAAAAGGTGCCACTACACTCCGCAGCTGGATTGGAGGAACCAGAATTCTCCAGGACATGGGATTCAAAGTACATTAGAGCACGAGCATGAGCTTGACATCTAAGAGAGGCCCTTGCTAGAGTGACTTTAGGTATAGCAGCCAGCAACTCAGCAACATTGCTACACTGCACCAGCATTTGATCCTGTTCATGATCAGAATATGTTCCATCTTTCAGTTTACCTCCATGCTTCCCAGCCGTGGCATAACTAGACTGGGATAAAGCAATTTCCTGTTTGAGGTCATCAACCCATTGCCCAAGATTATCAAGTAAAGTGAAGATGGCTTGAATACAGACCTCACTCTGCCCCACTGCAATTTCATGAACAGCAGCCCCACTATTTTCAGAAGCAGCAGCATTGAGAACACACAGAATTTCCTCAGTAATGCTCTGACGAGCCTCTGGAGTACCATAACAGACAACATTTAAGACCGAGTATGGTAAGAGATATATTGCAGTTGGCATGTCGTGCAGAAGAATTAAACGACATGCACTAAAAATACTAGAACGGGATCCAGTTGCATGTGATGACAACTTTCTAATCCAGTTGTATATCCACCTTCTAAAAGACATTGTTGGGCGGAATATTGGGCCGGCTAAAGCAGAATCAGTTGGGTTAGGAAGATGAAACCTCGATGTTAAGCATGGGGCAATGATTTCCTTGACATAATTTGAGAAACGGTCCCACAACTTCTGGCCCCTGTAGCTCATCTCACAACAATTTGATTCTTCACTAGATGAAGACTGGCAACCTGCCAATTTTAGTAGCTCCTGGATAGCAAAGGCAGCAGAATCTTGCACTGTAGTGTCAGCAGCAGCTCTGAATGCCCTTGCAAGATGCTTGTGGATCAACTCAAATATCAGATCATCATCTGAACATTCTATCTTAAAGCGCTCACAAGAACTTACCTTCAACTTAGCAGGATCAACAGCACCAAGTGCGCCAAGACAGTCTGCACAAACTAGTTTCAGTCTCTGGCCAACAACAGTCCTTGATTGCTCTGCACATCCCTTAAGTAAAGCCATAACTAAAGAGCTTATTACATCCAAATCAGCAATATCTTCACCAATGATAAGAGTAGTCATATCCTCCCTTCTGACCTTGAATAATTTACTCAGCTCACAAGCTACCATGTACCTCACATTTAAGCTTTCGTGATTAAGACCATTGACAGCATCCTTCAGATGATCTTGCAGTGTCATTAGCCCTCTAGCTTCCTGTATTACCTTGTTTACTTCCGATAAAGACGGTATGCTAGGCAACAGTGGTAGTTCACGTATATGTTGCTTTAGCAAGCTATTGTTTTTCACAACAAGCTCTTCTAGGATTTCAACAATTTTACCTAGGTTCGCGGAAGGACATCCTCTGCACCTTTCCAGAGATGGAATGAAAGCAGCAACAACTTGGGACAGAACATATTTGATACTACTTGGTGATACTTCAGCCAATTGCTTTATGAAAAAATGTAAGACATCAAGACCACCCATCTGGAGACCTTCCTTATCAATGGCGAAACTCAACAGAACCATAATCTTTGGCGTATGTGTACTCAAATAAGGGCCCATCATCTCAATCAGTTTCCTTATTCGCTGGAGAGCTTGCTTTTGAAGCTTCATATCATCAGAGTGAAGCATCTTCTTGTCAATGCTATTGAGAAGGCGAACAAATTCATTCCTCAAAAACTCAGGAAGAGTTTCACTGCCTGTCAGAATTCTAGCAATATTCTGAATTGTTGGTGAGATTTTTGCTGTCCTGAAATTAATATATTATTAGAAAATTGTTCATATATACCTAACATTTACAATGAACTGCGCATCTAATGGAAAGAATATAACCTTATATCATTCTCAATCTGATCAGACTCCCCAGGAAAACATACAATTTCATCAAGCAGTGTAGGCAAAGCAGCTGCAAATATCTCTTTGCTATCAGTTCCCGTCTCATTCTTATAAAATTGCAGAACTGATGGTAAATGCTGCCCATCTTCATAAAAAAGAGCAAAGCAGAGAACTTTAGGCAACATATTTACAATCAGTGGTACCCACTCAGTGTTTAGATGGCTTGCCAGTTCACGCAGAGTAAAAATAGCATGGTTATTGTTTGGGTGCGATACAATGAGCTTTGGTATAACTGATGGAACCATTCTCTTAATCAGCTCTACGGTCTTAATACCTACAACGTCCTCAGCGAATTCCTTAATTATCACTGGATGAGTCACAAGTCTAGATGACAGATAGTCATATAAATTATCTCTAGCATGTGAGTACTTCAAGAGGAAGAGATCCAGTCCTCCTTTGAAACAGTATGCACAGCATCTGTGAATTAATCTCAATGCAGTCATCCTTATGATGGAATTATGATTATCAAGCTGGCCAATAAGTAACACAAATGAGGAGAAGAAAACTTCTCCATGAATATCACTAACTTTCACAATAGTACCAATTGATTCCAGAAGTGTCAAAAGAATCTGAGAATCTTCAACTTTGGTGAAAGCACATTTTATCTTGTCCATGAACAGTTCTTTAGACCCTCCATTCATTCCCAGTCCACCAGAAAACAAAATATCCATAACACTGTTTTCCAAGAAGCAGTAGACTACACCAGAAAATGCTTCCCTGACAGCTTTCATTTCATGACACAGAAGAAATTCAAAACACTGATTCCACCGAGTTCTCATATCAAGTAGAAGATGCCTGCTAGAATGCCTCAATAACCGTGGCAAAACTTCAACCACAGAAACTATAGATTCCTGAGAAGTCCCTGTGTAGAGAAATTTGAAAAAGAGAGTGTGGGCCTTGGACATGTTGATATTGAAGTCCACATTCTCAACCTGTAATGGTGCAATGTCCACTATAGAAACTTGCTCTTCATTGTGGACAGTTCTATTCATGATATCACATTGAGGACAACAGAAACCTCTCAAGAGAAGATCTAATGTTGACACAGGTTGTTCATAGTGCTTGTCCAAGAATAGCTTGCAATGGTCCCCCACATTGTCAGTGTGATCGGTGGTTCCATTTAAGCAAGATAGAAAACCAAGTGAAAAGGCAATACTTTTCCCTGTGTTCTCGAGTCCTAAAGCATCCACTGACCTGCAAGCAAACAAGGGACAGCATAGTAAGATATCAACCTAAAATCATGGAACTACATGTATTTAAGAACAAAATTTGAAGGATAGAATCACATGTACTTGATAACAAACAAAATAACTTGTTAAAAAACTTTTAACTGGAAAAGTGCATCTCATCTACAATAATCATGAAAGGGGAAGCAAGTCCACTCACTCCAGTTTCTTAAACATTGCTCCAAGCATCCTAGGACCAGAATATAACACAATTATGGGTAGTGATATAATTGCCTCATTTTTAATCTCAGCAGTTCCATTACGGATAGCCAAATCAAGGAATTCAAGATCACATCCAGAAGTCAGTCTATTGCCAATCTTAGCAAATACTTGCAACAAAAGATATTCTATCTTGTAGTTTGAACTAGTTTCAGTGACAGCATGACCAACATCCCACATCAGTTTCAACATGCTGATGAGGTTAGCATATGTTGGATGAACAAAATGTGTACCATCACCAATCAACTGTGAGTCATCTTCAAGAAGTTTAGTGTGCCCAGGAAGATTGACTGCACCAACATTAAGACAAAAAGGGTTAGCTACTAAAGTTGAAATAAAGAGATGCACAAGTTGATTACCATATACTCAGGAAGGTCAAGCACAACCTAAACCTTAAAAACTTGTAAGCTGATGTCAGGGAGAAACAGATCCCTTACGTATACCATTTTTTACAAGCCTAACTGTCCTAATGTTGCAGTCTTGAAGATGCTTTGTTCAAGGGATGATGCTGCAAAATTGCAAGGGTGTAGAATCTGGACCACCACAAACAGCTCCCGGTGCATGCTAAGTAAGCTAGCTTATCTAGGCATTCGGATTTGGGAATGGGGGTAATTTGGGGTTACTTTTCAGAGCAGTACAGTGCTTATTTATAAACGCTGCTGTGGAAAAAGAGCACAGGCAAATCATTCTGTTCAGTTTGGCAAAACAGATCGAGCTTGACACATTATTTCTTCCCTGGTCCTTAGTCTCACATTCCACGCATTTGTTCTGTATTTTTAAACACAACTGTATCTCTGTCTACAAGATTACAACTTGATTTTCTAAAGAAAAAGTAGCCAAAGAATTTAAAAACGAAAGTGGTCGTACCAAATATTTGACAATGCCAAGCAGATCCTTATAGGATTAGACTAAGCTACACACAAGGTTTTATAAACTAGGAAGTATTACCCAACATGAAAGGGAAATTAAGAAGTACTCCCTCCGTTCCAATTTATAGGTCGTTTTGGTATTTCTAGATACACATTTTTTATTATGTATCTAGACAATATTGTATATCTAGGAAGCTATGTACCTAGAAAAGCCAAAACGGCCTATAATTTGGGACAGAGGGTGGTAGCACATATTTAGAGCTCTTACAAGACAAATGAACCTGATGTCTCAAAGACAGATCATAAGCAAATCGCAGCACACAAGGCCCAACAAGACGTGCACAAAATGCAAAGTGCTGCTAAATTAAAGACATGCAGAAGTGGAAGGCTCACATTGGAGAAGCATTACAGTATGAAGAGCTTCAAAATACAATGGCGCGTCAAATGAATGCAAGTTTCTCTGGGCTGTCTGCAAGATTAATAATTTTTAGGATGAAAAAAATACAAGCTAAATCAATAAACATGCAAGTTTTAGTGATTTTTGCCTACCTGTTTATGAATCCAAGAAATCCAGGAAAGGACTTGCTTAGAAACTCTGGTAAACAGACTTGTCTTCGGATAAACACATAATGAAATACACAGCAGACTAATCACTTCTATAGCAGCCTCAGGGTCTAATGGATAAGTCTCATGATTGTCTGGTGACAGGCAATTAATCAGTGAATTTAAAGACTGTAGAAAAGCATAGCCATAATCTTCCTTTTCAAATCCAGTGGTAGCAGAAAATCCTGATTCAGTCATCTTCTGACGTTTGGCAGAACTGCTTTCCTCATGCCGTGATATTCTTTTCTGGCCAACTTTTGGCAACTCAATTTTTCCAGATCTTGCCTGAGGACTGCTTTGACTGTTACCATCATCCAGAGCAAAAAAGGTTTGACCAAATTTGCTGATAACCGCTCGAATGCATAGAATCAGTTTTCTGCAACGTTTTGGCAAGCAGAGCAACTTCAGAAGGATTTCTGGTTTCCATACTTGTACAGAACAAACTTCAACTATTCTCTTGTATGCAGTGCACAGTGCAACCTGAAAAGGAGTACGGGTTAGTAGATGGAACTATGCATAGAACCTAGGTAAGTAAAGTTGGTCCTTGAACCTGAAGTTCTGCACTTTTGCTGGTCTTTACTGCTTTTTCGAGAATATTAACAATATCAACAGCTGTAGATTCAACAATATAGTCAGGACATGAAGAATGCAGTGCACGAAGACACGCTCCCATTGAGAAGTCATAATCTGCATCTCTGCAGAAACCAAGATAAAGCGTTTTGGTAATGTGTCAGCTTTCTGGATTCCAATAAACAAGGAGGAACCAAAACCTATGTTATAAGTTACTACTTCTATTTGATATATAAATCATTTTAGACCTTGGCAGAAGTCAGGAACTACAGTAGCAGTGTAGCAGAGAATGTTGCCAGTCAAGACCTCATTCATTACAAGGATTGTTTTCCTATCCTCCAAAGGGACCTAATTCTTAATTCTCTCCCCACGAAGAATGTACGGGAAATGATGACACATATATTGATTAGCAATTTAGAGCATCCAATTAGCATGGGCAGAATAGGAACAAAAGGAGAAATTTGAATGACAAATTTTAAGAAGAGCTGTAAAACGTTAAACCTACAATTGGAACCATATGGAGTATGGATTTTCACATGGTAGGATGAAGTGATATGTCTAGTTGCAATTTCCTTTGACCTTGAACCTTATATGAATCATCTGTCTGGATCTAATTTAATTATTCTCTTCGATGACCAAATAAACCACCCAATTACTGCCACCATTCAGATTTAGAGCATGCCTTTTATTTTCCTGTGGGCTTGTTCAAATTTAGAAAGTGCAACTATCTTCCAAGGAATTAAAGTACAGTTATATGTTTGTTAGTGGTTCTCTGCTTTGGTTCAGAGGCAAGTTATTTGAGCAAAGGCAGTAATTGATCCACGGTCATGCACATACACATGCGGCTTCATTTACTGCCTGTGTAACTAGTAAACATGGCAGGAAACAAACTTCAGAGAGGATGTATACAGTATACTTAATGAATTAAGCAAGTGCAATATTGTTGGCTATCATGCTCCTTGGTATATGAGCCAAAAAAATGTGGGCCCTGAAAAGAAAAAAAAGTAAGGAGTATTTGCTAGGTATAGTCTAATTAGCAGCTGGTTAGCATGTAGGTTGGCAGCACATTCTTCACTTGAGTCAGTGCAAGGCTGGAGAAAATAATAGGAAATTTGGTTTGGTACAAGCAACTTGGAACTTGGAAGGACAATGATGCACATGCAGCACATAATAGAAAGGAAAATTATCTCAACATGCTGGTTCGTGCCTTCGTGGAGTCAAACAGCTGACTTGCATGCATGCCTTTGTTGAAGAGAAAAATGTTGATCACTTCTTTTAATTTATCTAGCTTTCACATGCTCAATTTTTTTCGCAGTTGGCCAATACAGCAAAACAATACTGATGGTAGTTGTGGGCTAGTTCTCATGCAGAAAATGGTTATAACTAGGGTGTCCTTTATGCGTAAGTGTGTTGCCTAGGGTAGTAGGGTTTGTTGTCTGGGCTGTCATGGTTAGGATTTTTCGCTGGTTTTCCATCTAATAAACTGTGTGTCTGTATGGTTTTCAGGCCACTTTCCCCTATAAACCGGGTCAATTCCATTCTACTTAAATGAAAGGCAGAGCTCCTGCCATTGTGTTAAAAAATAGATTCAATTCAGATTCAAAAAGAGTAAATAGTGAAACATCCAAGTTATATTTTTGTTCCCACCTTGAACTAAAGACACGATGGACAAAAATGAAAAAAATGCATAGCTGAGCAACTTTAAAGTGGTAACTATCTGTTTCATTTATAATTTTACAGAGAGAAGTTCCAAGCAATAACATTCCAGTGACAGTAAAGAGAAATAGTATACCAAAAACGCGTGCAAAGCAGCTAAAGAAAACAGATCCAGCATAACGATAACCCAGTATTGTGTCCAAGATCCAACTGATGTCTCCTCAATTGGGTGCAGTAATTTCAATAACTGGGAGCAATGAGTACGAACATAGTTATACCTGATATCAGAGAGTTCGCTAATTTCTTGGCTCAAAATGCAAGTGATTGAACAAATGATGTTTTCTAGAGGAAGAATCTCAGGAGTCACTACTGTGGCAACAATACGTGCAAAATCAAAACAAACCTGTTGCAACAGATTGATTTTCAGATACTGAAGGATAACCAAAAGTTAAAGCTATTCATAAAGAGAGATACCAACCTTATGCAGAGAACCATCCCCATAGCAGAGGATAGAACAAGCAGCAGAAACAAATGGCATGTTAACAAGCCCATCGACATACAAGGTCCCATCTGTAAGACACTTGTTAACTAGTTTAATCAACGAAGTGGCAAATGGGCGCCATCTTGCATTGCCTGTCAGATCAACCAGCACACCAGGTCCATTCTTAGGTCGGCAACTAGCTGGGAGCTCACTATAAGGCCCAGGTGTGTCTAATATATCCAAGAAGGATCCACTGAGGCATTTAACTAAACATCTTCCAGGAGGCACACCACTAGGACTTCTGTCATGCAATGATGCCACATATAGCACATCTGTTGGATTGGACAAGGTCAAGTTTCAGCCCTTTCTGCATGACTTAACTAATCATATTCCTACATTGTCTGTGATTATAGAATATAAGATGAACAGAATAAAATGCATACCTTCTACCGCAACCATAGCATCTAGAAAGAATTGTCTGTAGGCTTCACGGTCACCTGTACGGAGAATGGAGAGAAGATTCCAAACTGCCTGGAATATGATATCATGGCTCAACCTGCAAAAGTGAAGAAAGAACATACATGTAAACAATAGGTGGATGTTTAGCAAGTGACGTGCACCGATGTGAAACTTAGATAGCACTACCTTATCAGTTTACTTTTTTTATAAAAAAAAAGACTACAAGGATGACAGTCACACACACTTGTAGTTCACATTATACTATTATTACTATACATGTGAAGTCGTCCTTAGCCTACTAGGTCATTTTCCCTTTGACCCACAAAGGCCACAAGAAGAAATCCAAAGGTAAATTTATGTCCAGTTGCAGGTAACTTGGTACTCCTACTCTGGTAAATTAAGACACATGTTGCCAGGCACACTATACAGTAATCACTAGTGGGTATCTGCACCTTTGGCCTCTTAGGCACAGAGATTATAAGCACCTTTGGCCTCCTAGTGGGTATCTGCTCCATCCACATCTGGATAGTAATTGGATTGGTACCGAATGGACAAATATACAACACCACTGCACAACTGTATGGATGGGGATAAATCTGTGTACATTTTTTTTTTAGCAAAACAGTGTACAACATGCCATACGAGGTTCCAACCAAAGCACATTCATACCACAATAGCACCCGCAATCTATTCCAGAATAGATGAAGCGATTGGACTAGGGTTTAACGGGGGCTGAAAGGAGGGGAAGGAAGGCAGTGCCTGAAATTGGGCTCGGCGAGGAACGTGATGATGCGGGCGATGACGCTGAGGACGTCGGCGGCGCGGCCGTTGTAGAAGACCCCGGGGAACTTGAGCGCCGTGAAGCCGACCAGCTTCAGGATCGCGCTGACTTCCCTGAGCCTCCCGGCGGCTGCAACCTCGGGTCCACACGGCAACGGTCAGGCCAACCGCGGTCCGCGGGAGATGAAGGTGGACGGAGGGGGCGAGAAAGGGGGCGCACCTTTGGGGGAGGGGATGACGTAGTCGCGGAGGAGGTTGGGGAGCACCTCGCGGAGCTTGACCTCGAGGTGCGCGGAGCCCGACTCGGCGCCGTCGGACTCCGTGGAGGTCGAGGTGGACGCGATGAGCGCGCGGAGCTCGTTGATGTAGGTCGCCATTGCGCCGCGATCGCCGCAGCCGCCGCCACCGGAACGGGGGCGGGGGCGGGGGCGGGGGCCGGAGCGGGAGGGTCGGAGGGCTCGGCGGCGGCGGGCCCTCGATGGCCTTCCCCTTCTCTCTTTTCCCTCCTTAATTTCGAACGGCAGTGGAGGGGAAGGGTAGGAGACAGGTTCCAGGTGTGTTCCCCTCCCTTCTCGGCCTGTCCGACTCTCCGTCATTCCCACGCGTGGGCTCAATTGGGCCGCAAAGTAGGCCCAATTCATAATTCAGAGACTTGGGTCCTTTTTCCTAGCAAAATGTGTCTATCCTTCTATCTAAAAAAATAAAATGTCTATGCGTTGTAACAAAACTTGATGTAATGCATATATGAATTAGACTCCATGTCATAATTATACGTAATCTGTTCACTGTCATAATTAGACTCCATGTCTAGGTCACATGTACAAGAAACAAAGTGAAGGTTTTTTTTGCAAGGGACATATACATAAACGAAGGGGTATGGACTTTCTATGAGGCCCTGTTTAGATGTGAATTTTTTTTGGATTTTGCTACTGTAGCACTTTCATTTGTATTTGATAGTTAGAGTTTAATTATGGACTAACTAGACTCAAAAAATTTGTCACGCGATTTACAGGCAAACTGTACAATTAGTTTTGTTTTCGTCTGCCTCATGCATGCGTCCAAAGATTCGATATAACGGGGAATCTTGAAAAATTTTTGGGTTTTGGGAGGAACTAAACAAGGCCTGAGTCGCTTAAAATGTTTTGGGATCCAAGAAATACAGTTTCAGGGTTGATAGATCTAGATAAGACCTCCTTTAAAAAATAATGGTTCTCTCGCAAAAAAAGAAGAAAAAATGGATCTCTGATACATGTTACTCTTGATTTTTGCGCATGAATCCGTTTGGAAATTGAAATCTGAAAAGGCTTGATTTGAAGAGGGGGGAATAGCGTATATATA
>Ga0182004_10002740_pt1 | contig 13812 bp, 10 predicted proteins | sample Sormic07211540_1_FD_120479 | JGI IMG/M metagenome (GOLD analysis project Ga0182004, IMG submission 120479) | Endophyte microbial communities from Sorghum bicolor roots, Mead, Nebraska, USA - 072115-40_1 MetaG | ecosystem: Host-associated > Plants > Roots > Unclassified | place: USA: Nebraska...
ACATGTGGGTTACTGTAGCACTTAAGGCTAATCATGAAGTAACTAGACTTAAAAGATTCGTCTCGCAATTTTCAACTAAACTATGTAATTAGTTTATTTTTTTATCTACATTTAATGTTCCATGCATGTGTCCAAAGATTCGATGGGATGGATAAAAAAAATTTGAGTGAGGAACTAAACAGGGCCTTAGATCAAAATTTTTTTGGATTTTGATACTGTAGCATTTTCGTTTTTATTTGACAAACATTATCCAATTATGAAATAATTAGGCTTAAAAAATTCGTCTCGTGATTTACAGATAAACTGCAATTAGTTATTTTTTTTATCTATATTTAATGTTTCATACATGTGCCGCAAGATTCGTTGTGACAGGAAATCTTGTAAAGTTTTAGGTTTTTGGGTGTATCTAAACAAGGCCTAATACACTCACCGATTCGAAGGTTGCGGCACATCATCGTGGTGCCCATCGTCGTCTTGCAGATCTCCGCGACTCCACCTCTTGCTGCTACGGGTTGTGTTTCTTGGATCCTAATTTTTTTCATAGCCGTTGCTAATTAATTTGGTATGATTATGCTAGATTAGCAATCAAATTGACTAGTACATTCATAATTATGCAGTATGGTTCGTCTACAAACTCTCTATTTGACTGTTGGGTAAAAGAAGGGGGACACGAAAATCCATTTCATTTTTTATTTTTATATCAACTGTGGTTGACTTTAAAAAAATTAACACCCCTCAATTTTCTTTACTCTCCGCCACTAGGAGAAGCCGAAGCCGCAAGAAGTCATGCCAAATTAGCCCTAAGTGACAATAGGTATAGGAGGGGGAACCAAAATCTGTACTTATGTACGTACGGTATGGGGGAAATTAAACAAGCTTTCTTCGTTTCAATCGTTGTCCATGTCTTGGTTGTTTATCATTAAAGTAACAACAAAACTTAAATCTATATGCTAGGACGGTCCAGCCTCCGACTGTAACGTAGACCTCTTAGAACACTCGTTAAAAAGTACATTGTTTGCATGATTAAACTCTTCTATATCAATTACAATGATGCGCAAATCTTTTGTGTATTTGAGAGAAGAAAACAATTTTTCATCATAGCAACTAGAAAAAAAATTAGTGTGACATGAGAAATCATTTAAAAAGGATAAGAAAAACGGAACAGCATGAACATGACCATGAAAATGGAGGAGGCATCATCTACGAAACGAAATATATCTTGCTTTGAAACAATGTTCATGTTCATCAGAACGGGACGAGGGAGATGGTTATGGCCTTATGGGGCAGATGACTGGGAATTTTGCAACGGATGGATGATGGCCCAGTACAGAATGATGGTTCTTGCAAGAGGGTCTAGGAAAAGGAGAGCATGGTGGCCTTCGTGCCTGAAATGGGCCAGATTAGGCCTGCGATAAGCTTGCACTAGTTTCGGGCATTTTTGGCGGCCAGCTGTGCAGGCGCTAGACCGTTTGGCTGCCGCACAAGTGTAGAAAGCTTCAGTGCTTGGCTGCTTGCAAATGTTCAGTACTTCAGTGCTTGGATAAGGAATTCAAATCAAACTTGTTCGAGTGATCCACAAAACAGTTCAGTCCTGAGCTTTACCCACTAAACTTGCTAGTCATCTTTCATTCAGTTTGGTTGTTGCAGATTGTTCATGATAATTCATAGAGCTTCGCATCCTCAATGAATTGAAGTACTACCACCGTGCATTTGTTAGCATATTCACTTCAGTACTGAACATACGAGTAGTGATTTTCAGGTTCGGTCTTTACGCCATCTCCGTCACCAAACAGAAGACGACTTTCACTTGCTCCCTAGCTAGGCCTTGTTTAGTTCACCCCAAATAATCAAAATTTTTTCAAGATTTTCCGTCACATCAAATCTACGGCATATGCATGGAGCATTAAATATATACGAAAACAAAAACTAATTACACGGTTTTCCTGTAAATCACGAGATGAATCTTTTGAGTTTGGTTAGTCCATGATTGGATAATATTTGTCATATAAAAACGAAAATGCTACATTGCCGAAATTCAAAATATTTTCGGAACTAAACAAGGCCTAGTCTGTTTATCCTGCACCAAAAGTTACTCTGATGTGGTCATCTCTGTCTCCTGTACTTTTTGTAGCAACACTGTATGATGGTGACAAAAATTACAGCAACAATCATGATAGAAAATAAGAAATCAATGACAAAACTTGGGGCAGCACAACCAAAAGTTCAAATCTAAGATATAAAATGTTTTTACTTGTTTAGATACATATTTTTTTCTATGCACTTAAATATACACTATGTCTAGATATATAGTTATAGTGTCTAGGTTAAGATTGCACTAACGAGTTGAAATGTTATTCTTGTGAAAAAAAAATATACCAATATCACTCTTAATCGATCAATTATAATATCGTGCATATTGATAGACAAAGTTTCAGATTTTTTTTTTTGTGACATGCATTCTTTACGACTGGATGTAGGCCGGAATAGAGGGTGTGGTATGCCTTATGTGGTTGTTCTGGAAAGAGAATAGAGGGGTTACTTAGACAAAAGGCACACTGATTTGAGGCCTTGTTTAGTTCGCAAAATTTTTTATTTTTGGGTACTGTAGCATTTCGTTTTTATTTGACAAACATTGTCCAATCACAGAGTAACTAGGCTCAAAAGATTCATCTCACAAATTACAGGTAAACTGTGCAGCTAGTTTTTATTTTCGTCTATATTTAATGCTCCATGTATGCGACCAAAGATTCGATGTAACGGGAAATCTTGAAAATTTTTACGAACTAAACAAGGCTTGGTGGTTGGTAGTACCGTTTCCCAAGTAGGCAATGGGGACTGGGAAGACTTGGCCTGACAAGTACAAAAGAGGCGGTGGGTGTGCAGACACATTATTAATCCGATCCATATGCCGGTTGCTTCCACATTGCGTTCATGATACTACATTTGCATCTGGTTAGGTGACCGGTTCCTGTTGAATTCCTACATGACCAATCACGAAACAAAACCTGATTCAACATGTCGTATTAACTCCTACCGAAAAGGCAAGAAAATGGAGCGAAGATTCAGCACTGCTCACCGAACTGTATACACAGGGACGTCAGCTCAACCGGCAGGATTTCTCTGTCGGAGATCAGGCATGATGCAACTGGTTTGCTGCAGTTCTGCCATGACGAAACAACTGGTTTGCTTCAGTTCAACCACGAAACAACTGGTTTGCTGCAGTTCTGCCATGACGCCAGGAGTTAAGGTTGTTGTTGGTTTGTGGCAAAATTTTCCATCGTTGGTGGAAAAATAGTTGACTATTAGGCCTTGTTTATTTCCCAAAATTTTTCAAGCTCCGTCACATCAAATCTTGCGGCTTATGTATGAAGCATTAAGTGTAGATTAAAAAATAACTAATTGCACAGTTTACTTAAAATTTGCGAGACAAATCTTTTAAGCCTAATTAATCTATAATTGGACAATAATTGTCAAATAAAAACGAAAGTGCTACAGTAGCGAAATCTAAAATTTTTCACGAACTAAACAAGGCCTAAGATCGGTTGTCAATGCGCAGTCCATATGTTTGGCAAAATTTTCCATCGTTGGTGGAAAAATAGTTGACGATTAGTTTGGTTGTCAATGCAATCCATATGTTCCCTTACAGCATTATGAACTTTTGTACGAAACAAATATCAAGCAGCAGCACAAAATCCACAGCATTTCAAACGATCACAACATAAGGTTTTTCTTAACTCAATTCAATCAAACCTTGCAGCTCATTGGCTGAAGAAATGTACATTTTTTTTATCAACATTTTTTGTCAGAAACAATGAAATTGTCGTCACAGGTCCCCTTTTCTTTTATCCAAATCACCGTTCATGTTTCTGCTAGCCAAAAAACAACAAACCTTTGAAATAAAAAGAAAGAGAGAAGAATAAAGGAGTGTTTTTTTGAGAGTAGCGCACCAAGATCTTATATCGCTAACTAAAGAATTAATATGTATTGACGATTCAGTGAGGCTATATTTAGTTTGGCCCGTAGCCGTGCGGATGCGACTTTTGCCACCTCCATGCGACTGACAGGCTCTCTTTGAGATCGGTATATTGAGCTGTCCAGTTGAGCTCCTTGTTGATCTTTGTTGGATCGCTGTATACTTCTGCATAATCTCCTGGCCTTCTGCTGAGGTATTCAATTTTGATGTTAACCCCAGTTGCTTTCTTGCAGGCATCAACAAACTCATTAACCGAGCGACCTGAACAGAAGACATGCATATATCAGAGCAAAGTGATACTGACGCACAAGAAAAGACTTCCAGCTTGATGCACAATTAACTATTGACCCTGTGCATAAATTTGTGTCTATACTACAAGGATGTGTTGTCCCAGATTAACTGTTTGCAAGCCTCTATATGTCTTGTTACCATGTAAATTAAGCCAAGTATTTATTAAAACCTGTGCAAGGTACAACTCTCCATATGAGTAAATAATAATTATTCAAATAAATAAATAAATCTCGTGTTGTCAAACCTCTTCCTGTTCCAACATTGTAAATGCCGACTTTTCTAGGCTCTGCCTTGTTGAGTGCTTTCACATGAGCATCAACTAAATCTGTGACATCAATATAATCTCTTATGCAGGTTCCATCAGCTGTGGGATAATCTGTTCCTTTAACCTACAGAAAGATCATGCATAACCATCAGCTCCATCTTACAGAGGGCTTCCACAATAAAGTGCTATGAGTACATCATGCACACCTTGGCACAAAGCAATAGATTAACTTATGCTTTATTTCACAGATACTGCTACACAGTACAAAAGAAGGGTACCTTCAATCCTGGAATGACTCCTAATGCTGCATCGAAGCATGCCCCAGATATCCGACCATGCTCTCGGAGTTCTGGCCTAGGAGCCTCACCTAATCTTCCCTCAGGGTCAGAGCCAATAACATTGAAATATCTGGTGCAGAAGCCAAGATGTCGAATTAAACCAATTTCTGAACAGATGAGTTCGGATGCTCAAGGTCCTAACCTATGTAACTGCAGAAAAATATTACCTTAAAATCATGACAGCCATGTCAGCTCCCTTCGACTTTGAGAAATCTAATATGATATCCTCTGCCATTTTCTTAGCTTTTCCATATGGATTGATAGGGAACTAAGCCAAGGTAAGAGATAAACCAATTAGTACTGGTGACAACATGTCTGTTTGCACAGGTACCTAATAAAAGGCTAAAACCATAAAAAGAATGAAGGAAAGAATGCAACATTTAGATATCAACCTAAAAACTATTTGTTTCAGTAGCAAGCCGACTAAATAACATATTAACACAAAACATGGTTTTATTAGAGGACATCTCAAATTCTCAACAAAACTACCTGAGGTGTGGCTTCTGTAATAGGCATCTTCTCTGGTTCTCCATAGGTAGCACATGTACTAGAGTAGATGAGGGTTTTGACTCCATGAGATGCCATAGCCTCCAAAATCAATAAAGTGTTCGATGTAATATTGTGATAGTACCTGTTAAGTTACTGAGACTGTTAGAAACATTACAGAAGTTTCAGATATTTTAAACTGATTTTTAAATCTGTAAGAAATATGTAAAGATATTGATAGGAGTAAGTCCATGATCACGACACTAACATTACAGTGCTCCATCAATTAAGACAAAAATTTGTTTTAATACATTGTTTAGTCAGAGAGAAAGAGAGGTGCTAAGTAAAAAATCAACAGGAAGGCCAGCACAAGGTAATATACTGAATGCTGTGCCATGCATATTCAGGCCATTCTATATGAGAATGCATAAAAAGGTGTAAAAATCTGGATGATCCCCACATTTTATGCGGAATAGAATGAGATGATCCTCGATACCAATATAAGTGTCAAGGTAACAACAGCAGACTTACCTAAGGGGTTCCAATGTGCTCTCTCCCACATAAGCAACAGCTGCAAAGTGCATCACAGCATCAAATGCATTTTCAGCAAATATCTTGTTGACCTGGGAGCCAGTTAAGTGAAAAGAAGACTTTGGATGCACTCCATAAGCAGAAAAGGCACAAGCAAAGCAGCTTTAGAAGCATAAATGAGGATACAGATTTCTGGTCCCCAAGATCAGCAAAGATGAATTGTAGTCTCCCAGGCTGCGGAAATAAGCCCTGCAGAACCTTTACTGCTCCCATGTTTCCTCTAGATAGATTATCCTACAAGATGAACCAAACTATGCATCAGCAGAACGCTTAAATAACAATTAGTTCACACATTCAGTACAAAGAAAAACTTGATTACCACAATGGTAACTCGATAATTATCCTTTAAGAGCCTTAAAGCGGCATGTGAACCAATATAACCAGCTCCTCCTGTAACTAAGACATGGGTAACCCCAGGTTCATGGCGAGAAAACTGCAGGAATATACACATCACAGTCAGCTTTAAAGTTGGGAATCGGAGTACCACCAAATTCATCTAAGTTGTGTATACAAAGTACAAATCAGCATTAATTATCCAGATTGCTAGGGTGCCATGAAAAAAAACACCACCTCTAGGCAGATAGCTGAAATTGTCATGATCTCACTCAGGCCTTAACTGCCAAAACCAAGCAGTGGCAACAAACACATGCATGAAAGATCAAGTTGGAACATGGCCTAGGGTAAAAGGAACTGCAATAACAAAGACTATCGGCTGGAGAGATGTCACTTTCAATCTTTCATCATCTGCTCACTAGCACCACCACAAGAAGGTATGGAGATATGTGAGGGAAACAAGTAGGATAGTACTTTTCACTTTTGTTTTCTCATTACCCAAGTGCGTATTCCATGAAAAGATACCAGACAAGCTTTGCTGCATATTCTAAAACCTCTTCAAACTAACATATCTAGGTGACGAAGTGCATTACAAGAAAACAAAAGGGGGAGTCTCAGAAGAGGTTATGAAGTTACTACCTACAGGAACATTAATTGATTTGTAATTTATGATATGAAACATGAGTAGAAGGTGGGTTGGAAAAGCTTATTGAAAAGGAATATGATAGGATGGAAAAGTCTTACCACGCTATTGCCACCAAAACCAGGAGATTGCTTCAGAACAAATATACAGACTGTTGTGAGGACCAGGGCTGCAATGATTTTCCCAACATTATGAGGCTTCCGCCTTGCATCAAAGTACTCCATCCCTGTCAACAAGAGAAACATACAAAGGGACCAGTCATACATTCAATCATTACAAATGAAGCACACCCATGATCAGATAGATAGATAGATACCCAAATAACCCTGCTGTTGCTTATAATATGCAGTATAAGGATACTCTAGCATTGACTTGGAATGTGATCTTAGCAAAGTGGCTGCTCTTTGCTTAGAGATGTATCTAAAAAATCAAAATAAAGAGTTATACACATCCACCTGACTTCGATTGGAATATTGCACCTAATAGCTTTAGCTCAACTTGCCAGTCTTTCTAGCAACTGAAATCTTAATGTGCACATAACAAGCATTACTTCAGGCAGAAGAAACACATCATTTGGATCGCAGAAAGGAACTTTTGCTCAGAAACATTCAACAAAGGAAAAAACTGTCAGAAAATATACTACTTGTCATACAGAATCACAGTTCCACTCATGATGCGGGTAAATAGCACCTTTGAAAGCTAGCATGTGCTTGTACACCAAGTGAATCCCATTGTAAGGCAAAAAAAGGATAGCTTTTCGAGTGGAGCACTAAAAAACTATTCAGTTTCCTTCATGGGGGCATGCATTAGATGGTCCAACTAAACATAAACAAAGCCAGTGGTGGTGGGCATACATGCTTAAGGGGCCGTGGAGGTTAAGAGTGCATATCACTAGTCACTAGTACATCTAAAGCAACAGTAATAACCGAGACAAGGGGCATCGAGATCTACCAGCCCTGGGCAGGCTTGCCCTCCGGTTTAAAGGGATCATGAAAGAATTTTGCTCCTTGAGATGAGGCTGCCGACGGTAGAACCCCTACTCGCCACCGTCAACTTGATTTTCCAGCCAGAAGATCAACTGCAGAACCATCACATGGTATGCATCAATTGTACTGGTACAGAATCATCTCATCTCAACGAAATGCAATGAGGATCAGCGACGGGACAGGCAAAACAGGTCACAGACAAAGATTACAATTCAAACCATAAACAGCAATACCGGATTTGTCTCAGGCGGACAACCCGATAATGTTCACAAAAAACTCGAAATTAGCAGGTATCATGTGTATACGTATATTGGGGTCAGATCCGAAACAAATAGCTTACATTAGAGTTCGGAGTGCTCGGCTTCGCACAGCAGGATGGGGACAGAAGGAGGCGGGCGTACCTGGTGGATGCTCGTCGCAGGTGAAGACCTGGCGAAGGGCGGCCGGCGGCACTCGCCTATTCGTCGCCGCCGAAGGAAACAAATGAGAGAGAGATTGGGGGGAGGAACGGCTGAACGGGAGAAAGAAAAAGGAACGAGCGTACGTGCTCTTCCGGGCCGCTTGGATTCTGGGAAATGCGATGGCGTCCCTGCCACCAAGATCCGTGGCTGCAGCGAGGAGAAGAGAGAGATGGGCGGGGCGGAGCACCGCGGGGGGGCGCCAAGGCGTCTGGAGTGGCGGTCCTTCGGCGGGCTGGGGCACTGGGCCGCTGGCTGGAGATGCAGCCCTGCAACGAGGGTGAGAGATGCAGCGAGGAAAAGAGAGGGGCGCAGGGCGCGAGAGGAGGAGGCTCGCTGCGGGATGGTGGCGAGTCTGGGGCGGCGGAGACTAGCTGTGAAAGTGGTGCGTATAATTCTCCGAACCGATCCGATCCGAATCCGAATTTTGAGGATATGGATAAGAACTTTTAACATCTGTGCGGATACGGATAATCCGAATCCAATTGTCTGCGGATACGGTGTAGGATATGGAATAGGTAAAATCCGACGGATATGGATTATCCGCAAATTTTATGTGGATTATCCGATGTTTAAAATAGGATATCCGAAGGTTTCTCTTCCAAGACTAAAGAATTTAGGATTTTAAAAAGTTTGTTAGCTAAGGAATTTTATTTTATGATGTGGTTGTTTAATGTTCTAATTATTAAATTAAGAAATTTGCTAGATGCTATTATTTATTCGCTAATAACTTATTATTTTTTAGTGAAGATATCATGTTAAGTGTTAATTATTAGTGTGAGAGCAACAATATGGAATGCAATGCAAGATTATTATCTATTGTCTATTCTTGTTCTGTGCTAAATAAATTCTTAACAAGCATATAATTTTCTATGTATGCACATGTTACTCGACTATTAAAATCCGTCTCCGATCCGTTTCCGCTCCATATCCGTACCAATTCCGACTACCGAAAAAAACCATATCCACGTCCGCATCCGTGTATTATCCGCTCCGCACCGAATCCGACAAAGAAAAACGGATTAGGATATGAAAAAAGCATTATCCGCACCGATCCGATCCGTTTTCATCCCTAGCGGAGACGCAGCTCGCGTCGCGCGTGAAAAGGGTCGGGGGAGGGAAGAGGAGGAGCAGGTTGCAGGTAAGGGTGGAGGGGCTGGAGGGGGATTTTTAAATAAAAATAAATAAATTGATAACTGACACATGGGTCCTGTCTCAAAATAACTCGCACTTTAACATTTACATTTTCAAATAGGTCATTTTGTATCATATAAAACCTAGAATTTTTTTATATGCTTGGTCAAACCTAGTATTATTTAACTCCTCGAAGTGTGGGATATATATTTATTTTGAAATAGAGAGAGAGTATGTAAGGGGGGAGAAGTAAAGCTCTAAGATTTCTCACCAACTTTTATCCCAATAGAAAAGATAGCTTACCACACAAAAAACTTGTGGAATCAAATTAACCATGTTTATCTTCTTTCGTATGTTTTTTTAATACTATTTTAGCAACAAACTATCATCAAAGTTTTATTTTAGCTATGAAACTCAAAAACCATGAACCTTTCACTATCTAACTATTGTAACCGTGTAGTTTAGCCATCTAACTACTTTTACGGGTTATTTCCTGACATGAACGATGTATGGCAGTGGCTGAGGATATTGTAAAGTCACCATCGGTAGTGATTTGAAAAGGTCTGAGGACAAACTATTGCCACCTTTGGAAAGGGGAACGCAAAAACACCCTTGAATGGTCTGATATCGCAACTCCTAGGAGAGGAGGGGCGGGTTGCCCGATCCCCACTGTGTTCACAAGGGATCAACGCTTAGGACGGCTTGCAAAACCAAGAAAGTTAGGCCTCGTTTAGTTTCAAAAATTTTTAGAAAACCGACACTATAACACTTTTGTTTTTATTTGACAAACACTATCCAATCATGGAGTAACTAGGCTTAAAAGATTTTTCTCGCGTTTTACAGACAAACTGTGTAATTAGTTTTTATTTTTATCTATATTTAATGCTTTATGCATGTGCCGCAAGATTCGATGTGATAGGAAATCTTGAAAATTTTTTGGTTTTTGGGGTGAACTAAACAAGGCCTTACCATTAGTCTAGGAAATCAAATCTGATTTGAATTTCTACGTGGGTTTGTAGCAAGAGGACTTTAGTGCTCTAGGATACATTGAATAGGCTCAAAACCTAGCTCTAGGGTATAGGCATATCCCGATATCCGTCAACAGAGTATAATTTTGGCACTATAGATAGTGTTCCCCTTAAATGAAGAAAACACACTGACTAATAGTCAGAAACCACACCACTCTACGCTTCACTTTCATATCATTTTATCGGTGGAACTATCAAAAAGATTTTGGTCGATGACAACATGTCTCAACTCCAGTCGTGCCCCCTAAGTCAAGGTCCCTATTTATTTTGGTTAGGATAACGAGCTAGCTCGGCTCGGCACGTTATTAGCTCGAGCTGGCTCGTTAAGCTCGCGAGCCAAGTATAAAAAAATACATAAAATATAAAATTGTTATTTATCTAAAGTATAAAAATAGTAATAATATAAAACTAATATATCTAATAGTCTTAAATTAAACAAAATATTCATATGAGCTAACATATTAACCTTTTGTAAAATGTAAGACATGAAGTAATACCAAATTAATATAAGTTATGATGAATTTTTTCTAAAATTGTAGCTCATTTAGTTCGCGAGTGGCTCACGAGTTAGTTTGAGTTGACTCGTTATAGGCCTTGTTTAGATGTGAAAAATTTTTGGATTTCGCTACTGTAGTACTTTCGTTTGTTTGTGGTAAATATTGTCCAATTATGGACTAACTAATATCAAAAGATTCGTCTCGCGATTTATATGTAAACTGTGCAATTAGTTTTTGATTTCGTCTAAATTTAGTGCTTTATGCATGTGCCGCAAGATTCTATATGACGGGGAATCTTGAAAACTTTTTAGTTTTTAGGGTGAACTAAACAAGGCCATAACTAACGAGCTAAAATCTTTGGCTTTATTTGATTTATTATAATAATAAGCCAAGCTAAACTGAGCAGAGTGAGCTAACGAGGTTCAAATTTTTCGTCTACCTTTAGACAGCTGCATCGAGGTGGCAGGGAGCGCAGCGGGCTGTTGGGTTCAGGAGTAGGTTGGGCGTTGGGAGTCGTTTCGCGGGCCGAAAGTTCGGCAAATCTGAATGCTAGTCCGTGGGCCGGCCTATGGAACCAAACGAGGCCGACCAGAGGCTGTGCTTTATGGGCTTGATTGATAAACAGGGCTTATTTGGTTTTGCTGGTCTGAGAATCTTAAACAAACTGCAGCTTTTCCTAACTGCAGGTGCGGCGAGGTAGCAGCAAGGCTCTGGAAGTCTGAAGAGCACGTGCATTTTTTTTTGCTTTCACTTGAGTATTTGACTAGTCAAACCTACGCATTCGATCGATCTCATGGCGACAACGGCTAGTAGGTAGCAGCAAATCGCTCACACATATATAAAATCCAGTCCGCGATGCCGGCCGGGGCCGGGGCCGGGGCCGGGGCCGGGGCGGTGGTCACTTCGCTCCACAGCAGGTCGAGGCATGCCGTACCGGTCGGCGTCCGGCATTTTGTCCCGCCTGATTGGATCCGCCACGCCCGTCGCCCGTCGGTGCGGCATGGCGCCGACAAAGGCCGGCTCGCTCGCTCGCTTAGAATAGACCACGAGCAGGGAGCTAGGAGCTAGCAGGCCATGCGCTCGTAAGATCCACGACGAGCAGATTCCGCGACGCAGATCGGCCGGGGTACGTGTTCTGCTCGTCGTCCCAATCCCAACCGGGCCCGAGCGCTCGTGTCGTCGGTTGCCCCGTTGCTGTTGCGAGACCGATAAACAATCGCTAGCTTCAGCTGTGGCCTGTGCGTGCCTGCAGCTACTATTAGCCGAGATGGCGCTGTCAGGCCCTTTGGTGCGTTGATCCGTCGCTGCAGTCGTCGGCTCTCATGCCATGCTTCGTGGTTCGTGCCCCGTTACTTTGCTGTTGCTCTACTATACTATGGCCTTGTTTGTTTCGAAAAGCTGTAGCACTTTCGTTTGTTTATGACAAATATTATCTAATCATGGACTAACTAGGATCAAAAGATTCGTCTCGTGATTTACAGCTAAACTGTGTAATTAATTTTTATTTTCGTCTAGTGAACTAAACAAGGCGTATGCCATCTTGCGACGACGACGAGATGTTGATGTACGTACGTACGCTTACGTACTACTCCTGCCCGCCTGCGCGCGCGCAACCAATGGCCCTGTGTGTATGTGTGTATGTCGCGGCAATGCCGGGCCGTTGCGGCGATGCCACCATGTGACAAACAGAAACTAAGCCGGCCGAGTAGGAGGGGTCAGTGCGTGACACTTAATTACAGGAACGAATCTGGATTCAGGCCGGCAGAGTAGGAGTCAGTTAGTGACACGAACGTCGCAACTATCTTGAAACTGGTTGGTGTTGTCAGTACGTACCGTGACATATGTACTGATGATGAGCATCCTGGTGTTAGGTTAGCTGAGACAAAAAAAAAAAGAGGTAGGTAGCTGGCTCCGTACCCGTACGTCGGCGTCGTCCACCTTGAACGACGACGACGATTCATTCGCACAAATTGTGAACTGCATGCGCGGTGCACGCCATGAAATGGGCCGTCATGATTCATGAACCACGTGCTTTAGTTTTGTAAACCATGGTATGGAGCAACCAAAATAGCTAGGCGGGTTTTGTTTGCCTCATATGCAAGTGCGAGATGACAATGAAATAAAAAAAAAGTGTGAGATGACAATACTACACCTTAGCTCAAATTGGCGGAGCTTTAAGAGCTATGTTCGTTTGTCTGAAAAGTCATGACTCAAAGCACCATTCGCTAATTTATTTAAGAGAAAAATGCTTCTAACTGGCAGAAAAAATATAACTTATAAAATAAGTGAACAAACTTTCGTGCGATGAGTCAGGCAGCGCCACTAGGAACACGGATCCCTTTTTTATTTTATTTTTTAGGAAACAAACTCGGAGCCGTTAAACACCGAATCGACGGCTCAAAGAGAATCAGAAAAAAAGGAGGAAAGCCGTACGAGATGGGCCAAACAATCCTGTCCAGCTCTCCTCCTAGATCACTCAAACCATGCATGACCGCAGCATAAAAATCAAATCAGAGATAACCCTTGCAATGCAACGACCTGCCCCTAGCTTGGAGTTGGCATGCATACCGAATACCATCGCCTTGTATTTTAATGATTCCCTTTCGAGGAGGTAGTACCACCGTAGGTAGGTACGCAAGGTCGATTTTGCTCCGACGAAGAAATATCTAGCTCGCATGCATCAAACATTACCTTCTTTTATGTTATGTGAATGGAATTGCAAGCTTGAGAAAACGCCAACTAGTAAGGCAAGGCCGTATACTACACAGTGCACGTATGGTCCCCCCCCC
>Ga0182004_10002741_pt1 | contig 13810 bp, 13 predicted proteins | sample Sormic07211540_1_FD_120479 | JGI IMG/M metagenome (GOLD analysis project Ga0182004, IMG submission 120479) | Endophyte microbial communities from Sorghum bicolor roots, Mead, Nebraska, USA - 072115-40_1 MetaG | ecosystem: Host-associated > Plants > Roots > Unclassified | place: USA: Nebraska...
GTTTAACTGGATCTTGAACATATTGAAGTTCTCAAATATCCCTGCCGAAGGTGAAACTTCCAGTTGTAGAATACCCCAACAAGCTTGGGCAAAGGGACAATGCAGAAATAAGTGTTCTACTGTCTCTTCGACATTCATGTTGCAGCCTTCACAATTGTAGTTATCCAGATTCATGTTCTTTCTCCTTAAGATGTTTCTTGTGCTCAATCTGTCTTTTAGGAGCAGCCATGCAAAGACTTTGTGCTTTGGTTGGCACGAACTTCTCCATATCCACTTGTAGACTTGATCAGTGTCATGATGTCCAATTAACCTCTTGTAGGCTGCGGCTGGAGAGAATTTGGCTCCCCTGTTTAGGGTCCAGACATCAGGTTCATCGCTTAATACCATTGCCTGTAATGATTGCTGGATGTTTAGAACTTGATTATAAGCAACTTCTGATAATGGGAGACTGAACAGATCAAAGATTGATTCTGAGTTATGTGCCTTGTTTACCGAAATGGATCCATTTTTGGCAAAAGAAAAGCTTTCAGGGTACTGAGTCTTTAGATTTCCATTGTACCGGTCATCTTTCCAAAACAGACAAGAGTTTCCATCTTTTAACTGAATCTTAGTCATTTCTTTGAACTGGTTTACTAGTTTTAGAATGTCTCTCCACCAGAAAGAGCCTTTTTTTGTATGGTCAGGTAACTTTCCATTTTTGTATTGCTTTTCCCATACCAAGTTTACCCAGGGAATATCTTTCTTGTTGTAGAACTTATCCAAATTCTTCAGGAGTAGTGCCCTGTTTTGGATTTCGATGTTGATTACTCCAAGTCCTCCTTCACTTTTTGGCTTAGTTATCATTTCCCAAGCAGCCTTTGGAAGTGTTCTTCCATTGATGTCCGACCCTCTCCACAGACAGTGTTTTCTGAACCTGTCAATCTATTTAATTATGGCTTTAGGCAGCTCCAGTGAGCACATGAAGGGAGAGGGATCTCCTCCCCTCAATCCCTAGCAGCAGCAAGTGCTGGTTGTCCTTCGCGAAATGGTGAGCTCAATGGTGGATCTTTGCTGCTGCTGCTGCTCCTTCCTTTTCTTGCTTTGCTGGCTCCTAGAGAGTGGGAGAAGGCAAGAACTCAGAGCGGGAAGGGGAGTGTGAGAGTGAAAGGCGGCGCGTGGTGGGGCCGGGTGGATCGAGAGGTTATGATGCTTCAGTTTCATGAGAGGCAGCCACCTAGGCTAAGCAAGTATGTCGACTCACCATACTGCATAGCTGTGATCAATTGGATCATTCGTTCGTCGCATTGTCTGATAGGTGCCATGTTGTGAGACTGAACAAAGACTGAAACTGACATTCATGGACTATCCTATACTCCCTCCATCCTAGATAACTGTCGTTCTCGTATTTTTAATAAATCTAGCCAAACTTGCGACACAAAAACAAAAAATGGCAGTTATTTATTGACGAAAGGAGTAGACGACAACAGAACCTAGAAAATGTAGAATTCAGCAATGCAGGTTTTGATTCTCTTGATGTTTATGGTAATCTAGCTGACATGACTAGGTCCTGAGAACCCCTTTGATTATATCTACAATCATAGAGCAACTTCAGGAGCCTATTTGTATCCTTACTTATTGATAGCCAAACAACTTTCTTTAATTGGATCTCTAAATATTGTCATCCTTTATTTCAGTTTTTCACTAGCCAAAGATGAAAAGTTGGATCTAACTCTCTAAAATACACATAAGATAGAAAAACTGTCAGAGGGTGGAAAGATACACATGGAGTGATTTTTATTTAATAGCTCTCTAGATAATGATTTAGAGTGTCAGCTAAGAAATACTTTAAAGATACTCTTATAGCTATGTCCGCACTTCTTGCTGCTCCTTCCACATATGGATGAAGGCTAAAACTCACTTGGAGTTGCTCCATCTCCGCATTCGGGTACTAGCTTTCAATGCCTGAAAAAAAAGAGAACTCAATACGTGTGTCATATATAGTCTAGAAAACCGACAAAAAGCATGGAATCAGCTATGATTTTCATTTTGCAAAAAGGAAAGAGATTTTGTAGCTCAATGTTATATGAATAATATCGAACCTCTTCATTCCAATCACACCGTAGAGTGATATATGCCAGTATTAGAGTTTGCACCATTGTGCCAACGATCATTCCGACCCAAATTCCCTACAAAAACAACAAGCTAAGTAACTACGGAATGCATATAAATGTCAAGCTAGAAGTGCATTATGACGACTTATACTTGAACCCCATAATGCAAGCCCCATCCTAGCAGAAAACCGAAAGGAACACCAATCAAGTAATAGCTCCCAATGTTGACATAAGCAACCAATGCCTGCCACCCTGAGCCAACAGCAACTCCTGCGATTACAGTAACCAAAGATGTCACTATTGTTTTATTTGTCCAGGAAAAGAAATTTGACAATGAGCAGACCTAGTAGTGGAGAAATTAGCCACCAACATATTGCGTTACAAGGTTACAACATCAACATATATGGCATTTTAGAGGACAGGCATACCAGAGAGCACAGGTTGGATTCCGTTGAGGAGGATGGTGAGGGCCAGCAGAAAGGAAATGTTGTCTACTGCATCAATCACAGCCTGACTCGACGAGAAGATCATTCCGAGTTTGTCATGGAAAATCAGGATGAGCAAACTAATGAATAGGCTGATCAGAAATGATGTCGTCATCGACACAATTGTCGCAAATCTCGCTCGTGCTCCGTTGGCTGCACCGAGCTCATTAGCCACCCTCACCCTTGCAACATTAGGAGGACACTCTGTTATGTCTTTCTGGACAATACTACTAAAGAGTAAGTAGTAGAAGAATAATTACTCAGTTTGGTTGCTTACCCAGTGCCTGCTAAGAATCCCAAATGAATCATCATCTCCCATCCAGCATAACTTATACTGTTCATTAAGGAGAAAGAAAAAATAGAATAGTGTGACTTCATGAGATTATATTCCTTGGCTTATTTTCCAATGTGAGATTTCCTGTACGGTAAAAAAGAATCCCGGAAATGGTGGTTCTACCAGATGGACAGTGCATCGACAGCCAGTTCAGCGTTCTTCACATAGCCCGTCAGGAAAACCAAGATCCGGTAGTACCAATTCTCCAAGCTGAAAAACAGAAGCAAAAATGCCATACAAAGATGATATAGAGCTTTTTGTGCAAGTAACTTTTTTCGTTTTTGAAGCTGGATGATCTTCCTCCACTTCATGTACATGTACGTAGTCATGAGGGATGCATGTAATAAGCTAAGTAAAATGTGGACATCATCCATAAGTAAGGTAAGTAAAACGTGGGCATCATCCACGAAACAGGGTGCACATACCAGAGCATGACACCAGACGCCGCGGACAACTTGATGAAGTCCTTCAAGTCCACGAAGGCAGAAGCTGAGAATCCCCTCCACGTCTCCGGGCACCCGCCGCCCAAGGCATACGAGAGGAGACCCACCGTGGCGAGTGCCCAGGACAGGGTGAGCGCCATCGCTGCTCCAAAGACCCCGAGCCGGAAGCAACGCACCAGCAGCCAGGTGGCGACGACGTGAACGGGGAACGCCGCGGCCGTGGTGACCGCGGCGACCCAGTTCTTGCGCTGGCACTGCAGGAACTTGTTGAGCGGCAGGACGATGGCGTAGACGAAGTGCAGCGGGAGCATGTACAGGCTGACCAAGCCCGCCTGGCGCGACAGCTCGGCGGGCTGGCCCAGCGCGGTGAGCAGCTGCTCGCTGAAGATGTAGGTCGGAGTAAGAAGCACGGCGAAGCTGAGGAGGATGAGCCACGAGCGCTGCAGGTAGATGCCCATCATGTGGTACTGCTTTGCACCGTAGGCTTGGCCGCACAGCGTCTCCATTGCACTCGCCATGCCAACCTGCATGCGAAATGTATCTGTTTTCCCTATGTCGATTTGTATCTATACATGAAAAACAGTTGCAAAAAAGTACAGCACCTTTCTGATGCATCAAATTTAATTTGTTACCTGAGGTGACAGCTAAGCTGAGCTGAAGTTAGCTCGGCCTTGTTTAGTTACAAACAAAATCCAAAAACTTTTCAAAATTTCCCATCACATCAAATTTTACGGCACATATATGAAACCTTAAATATAGATAAATAATAACTAATTGCATAGTTTGTCTGTAATTGACGAGACAAATCTTTTGAGTCTATAGTTAGTCCATAGTTGGACAATAACTACCCAATATAGATGAAAGTGTTACAGTATCAAAATCTAAAAAAAATAGATCTAAACTAGGCCTATTAATTACTGCCACAAAATTCAGCCGTTTTCTAATCATTTCCGAGAAAACTATCCGAAATCATCCACTATATAGCTATTGGGTCTCCGCTGGGTTTCTACCGCTTGGAGAGGCTCTTGCGCGCTGGTCGCATCTGAGTGCTGCTCTGTAATCGTTACTCTTTGTTTTTTCAGTTCCTTCTTTGCTTTCCTGTTCGTGCCTGGTTTTAAGTGGCTACTCGCCGCTGCCTGTCAGGCACGCTGTGTTGTTTTTAAAACTCCATTTCTCTTAATGAAATAAGGGTGAGTTATTCATCTGGTCGAGAAAAAAAAATATTATACCGGCAAGCCCCATTCCTCCCCAACTTTCTTTATTCAGCTCGATTTAAACTCAACTTTGTGTAAACGAATCAAAATTGGATAGCAGATAAGAAGTGTACTTACAAAGAAGCCAAAGCTGAGACCAGAAATGACGGTGGTGGCTATGGAGAAGGCGGCGAGCTCGAGGTCACCGATGTGCCCGGCAAAGGCCTGGCTGACCACGGTCATGCCATAGAATGTCAGCCTCGTGAACGCGGCCGGGCCGGCGACCACCCACAGCTTCTTGGACTCTCCCCATACCTCCTTCGCAAGCTCGGAGATCTTGCCTCCTCCCCTCCTGTCCGGCAGCTCGGAGCCGGAGATGAGCGGGATATCGCTCCGATTCTCCTCCATGCTTCACAAATGGCACTGTAGTAGAGCAGTGATCCAGACAACCTGCTGGATCGGAAAATCAGAATAGACCGGATGGTTCCCTCACAAAAAGAATAGACCGGGTGCAAGAGCACGCACAAGCAATGATAGCCACTACAAAATCATTTGTTTAATAAGGCCTTGTTTAGGTCTATTTTTTTTTGGATTTTGACACACTTTTGTTTTTAGGCCTTGTTTAGTTTCTCAAAAATTTTGTAAAATTTTTCAGATTCTCCATCACATCGAATCTTTAGACGTATGCATGGAGTATTAAATATAGATAAAATAAAAACTAATTGCACAGTTTGTTCGGAATTGATGAGACAAATCTTTTGAGCCTAGTTAGTCTATAATTGGACAATATTTATCAAATACAAACGAAAGTGTTACTATTCCTATTTTGCAAAATTTTTTGGAACTAAACAAGGCCTTATTTGACAAATATTGTTCAATTATAAAATAACTAGGCTTTAAAGATTCGTCTCGCGATTTAAAGGCAAACTGTGTAATTAGTTTTTGTTTTCATCTATATTTAATGTTTCATGTATATGTCGCAAGATTCGATGTGATGAAAAATCTTAAAAAGTTTTTGATTTTTGGATGAACTAAACAAGGCCTAAATGGCCTGCCCCTGCCTGAAGCATAGCTGGGGCGATGTGACCTTATACTATCTACTAGCTAATAGCAACTCCAACATGGCCCTTACTTGAATCCCCATAGTTAAATATGAGTGGTCAAACTAAAAACAACACTTTAACAGGGTCTCTATTAGAGCCCTCAATTTGGGGTGGGTATCCAAATCTCCTCTGCAGACTCATTCTTATTGGCCCAACAACTCAGCCCCCATCCTATATGGTGTGGTCATTACCTCCCCACACCGTACAAACACAGCCTCGCCTACCTCCCTCCAACGTCGATGTCTACTACCGTGCTCCCTCTCTCCACTCCCTCCCTCCACTGCTGGGTGGATCTTCCGGTGCACAACTCCAGTGCGGCTCCTTTCCCGTCACACGGGCGCTGCCCCGATGTGCTGAGACCTCTTATCTTCTTTACGTCCTTGCCTATGTGTGAAGGATATGAGGAAGAAAGATTTAACTCAATAATCAATAGGTCTCATATGTTATTGTTTGCTAGTTTGGATTTGGAGACTTTAATTTGGACGGTACTGTTGAAATAAAAGTAAATTTTGGACACCGAGAAAATAGTAGGAGGAGTATCAAATAAAAAATAGGGGCAGTAACCCGACTCTCTGTTCCGAGCCTTTCCTCCCGCCCCCGATCCAGATCCAGCTACCTTCTGCCGCGGCTGAGGAGCGACTCTCCCTCTCTCCTCTTCCTCTCGTTCCCTCTTGCCGGTAAGGAGTGGAGATCCGCGCCCATCTTCTATTGATTAGGATACGGTATGGAGTGGAGATCCACACGGCCTTTGTGTTCTATAAGTCCGTTTCGTTGCGGATCTGCCTGCTGCATGGTGCTCCGCTGCTCATCGTGAGCCTTAGCTGATGATCTTACTATCTTCCTCTTGTGTGAAGGGTGGAATAGGGAACGGCGATACACCATGGCGGATTTCTCCAAGGTGCGAAGAAGATTCGTCTTCTACTTTCTGTTATTGTTTTGAACTACCCATTTTTTTTTTTGTTTTGCGATTATTGCTTTGCCTGAGAGTTGCATTTGCAGGCAATGTACATGCCTGTTGTTTCTGCTTTTACTGAGAATTATATTTTTTATGTACGGACGGGTGGGCGATGTGGAATTTAAGCTGATACCTATTTTAGATCTGATCGGTTAGCTGTAACTGAATTTATTTGGGAACCCCCCCCAAACTGGATCATTACTATTTTCTCAAATAGAAATGTGAATTCAGTTCTGTGTTAATGGAAAATAAATGAAGAACATGAGAATAGAAGCTTCAGATATAGGAGTTGTAGTAGTGAACTTTTCTAGCACAGGATCTGCACCTTTGCCCAGGGACCTTGAAATTTATTATTTTGAATGCCGTAGTAATCCAGTTAAGTTATTTGATTGTCGCGTAATCATGACTTACCTAGATAGTGTGAATCGGATGTCAGTGCCTTCTAAAAACATTGCCATTTGAGGATTTTCTTTAAAAGTACCATCAACCTGCAATGCAAAGTTTTTAACAATGTTATGGCATATGAGTAGTTTATTACTATATTGTTTGCACCGAAAGAGTGGTACCATTTAGTAAGGAAATCAAAGGTTATATATATGTTAGTATAGTATATGATGTTTCTTTATTGAATTCTCTGTTCTGCACTGTCTTGGCACTCCCTATGATAGGGCAGGGTAGTAACTTGTCTCGGTTCATTTGTCATGACATTTACTCATTAGAACTTGAAACTGGAACCAAGTCTTTAATTTGTTAGAATAGCTGCTCAGTTGTGGGGGACTGGGGGTAAAATCAGAGCTTAGGTTCTCTTTGAATGCAAAATATGTTTGGAGTACTGGAGAAATACTACAATTTTGCAAAATACTTTGGTTTTCAAAATCTGCTGTGGTGTTTGGATACAACAAACCTTGTTCCTAAAACACTGTCTTTGTAAAAAATGTAGTCTTTTTGGAGTTTTGGGGACTCCACTCATGACCTTTTTCCCCCTAAACCACTTTTTTTTTATCTCTTTGGCTTTTAAGGCCACAATTTTATGATAACAATTTCTGAAAAACTATGTCCAAACATGCCTTTATTTTGTTAGTCTGCAAGAGAGCATAGTCCTGACATTGGTGTTATTTCTTCCACTTACATAAATTATTGGGATTCTTTACCATTTTCCTTTTCTGAACATCAATTGCATTTATTGTGAAACTTATGCTGTAAGTTGCCCTGATCCTTTATTTCTTCCACTTGCATATAATTATTGGAATTCTTTATCCTTTCCCTTTTCTAAACATCAACTCCATTTTTGTGAAACTTATGCTATCAGTTGTCCTGGATGACTTAGTCTTATCAGGTAGCTAGTTCAGTGATTTGTCTGTTTCACAGGAATCTTGCCCTTCTGTGAAGAACATTTTGCTTCTGGATTCTGAAGGAAAGCGTGTTGCTGTAAAGTATTTCTCAGATGATTGGCCGACTAATGCATCAAAGTTAGCCTATGAAAAATCTGTTTTTACTAAAACTCTGAAGACCAATGCACGGGCAGAAGGTATTTTTCATTCTTTGTTATTCCATGCAGAATCAAGCATCACTATCATCGTTAAAATCTTACGATATGTTGTTGATTTTACCAATTTCAAGTTTTTCAACAACTTGGTGTAGATTTTGCCCCCAAAAATTTCTAATATTATGTATTCACTAATCTTTGTCATCAATTGTAATCATGCAAATGCCTGACCAGTCCTAAGTTATGCTCACTTAGTTTCATGTACTCTGTTTCACACTAGTTGTTAGGTCCTCTAGTGTTCAATTAACTACAGTTGCACTTTCAATCCCTTCCAAATTTTCTTGTATTTGATTTAACAATTACTCAATCACTTTACTGGTTTGGGCTATCCAATCACTTTACTGAATTTGAACAATAGGTAGGCAGTGTGCGCGGCATAAATACATGCTATCATATTGTTGGTAACCATGTTATCAATTGCATTGAGGGCCTGAGGCAGCTTTTGTTGTCCATGCACCTTTACACGTACTTATTGAATCAAACTTCGCGCACTAGGTTGATGAATAGGTTGAATTTGTTTGATTCTCCTTTGATATACTTGGGCACCAGGGGGTATCTACTGTCCAGATGTAAATTCTACCTGATGCATATTTTTTGTTCTTTGCAGCTGAGATAACATTGTTTGATGGTTATATTGTCGTCTACAAGTTTGTACATGATCTTCACTTTTTTGTCACCGCTGGAGATGATGAGAATGAACTAATCTTAGCAAGTGTACTACATGGTTTTTCTGATTCTGTTGGTCTTCTACTAAGGTTGTCTATTTTCTGTTATTTCTGTATGTTGCAGTTGCCTTTGTATGTCGTTGTTTTGACGTGCTGCTTACTGTGCTTTAGGGGTGATGTTGAGAAGCGGACTGCGCTTGAGAACTTGGATTTAATACTTCTCTGCATTGATGAAATCGTAGATGGGGGGTAACAATCTTGACCTGAGCTATGTTCTACATTGTGCTATTTCAAATGTGTGGCTGTGCTATGTTAGATGGTTCTGTGACTTTGCTATTCCTATTAGCTCTGCATTACTTTTTTACCTTCCATGTAACTGCATTAAAAACAGATTCTGGCATGGTCTCACTGCTGCCTGGTTTATGGCATCTGTTTTTATGAATTATCATATTACTTAACACATGGAGAAGAAAGATATTTGAAATGCCTCTTCCAGTGCGCACATATATGATCGTCTGTGACATTTGCTTATTCTTTGGCGTAATTATGATAGATTTCCACGAGAAGTGCAATCATGATGGAATTAAAATGGTTGTCATTGATAATATTTGCTATATTCTTGATGTAAACATACTATAGTAGCTACCCTGTGGAGTTTGGAAAAAAAGCATGATTACTTTTAATTCCGTGTTACAGATTGCTCCATGGAGTAGAAGTTGCACTTAGTAGTTACCCAGCCACAAACTTAGTTATTTTTTGAGAATGTACTGAAACAATTTGAGTTTTATGTACTTTTGCAGAATCATCCTGGAAACAGATGCAAATACCATTGCTGGGAAGGTCGCAACCAATGCTGTTGATGGTTCTGTGCCCTTTTCTGAGCAGGTAATTTACTTTAAACACCCTATCAGATTACTTAACATGTTGCATATGTCTCATGATTGCTGTGACCTGATCTGTGCAGACGATATCTCAGGCGCTAGCCACAGCTAGGGAGCACCTTGCAAGATCTCTACTGAAATGAACAATCAGCAATACTTGATGACGTATTATATGACCTATATGTGTGTTAAAGGTTGGGCTACTGAATGTTGAGGGCCTGTGTAGTCGTTATTCATAGTGTAAAGTGCTGCCTTGACAGTAGCCTAGTTGTACCGAGAGTTGGTCGCATGCAATGCTCTATGATTTAATTTTTTTGAACCAGTGATTTTGTAGCTGTCATATTTCAGATAAAACATAAATAAAGAGTTGTAATTGGGTGTAATATAATTTTCATTATACACAAAAAAAATCATCTCAACTATCAAACCATGGAAAAAGGTTCAGCATTATCTATCAAATGATTCTCCCTCCAGATAAAGAGGAAGATTGGATCCTCTGCCATTGAAAAGGAATGGAGGCTTTGCTCTTCCTCCTAATCGAATCAAAACAATCCTCATTTTAGTATTAGTTTTCTTTTAGATTTAGCCCTACATCAAGTCAGTTCCCCAAGTTGGCTCGATCTTGTACCGAGGTTCTGCTTACTGGATGGCCCCACGGCCGAACGTTCCACTAGGAAGAACCTGTAGTGTGTAAAATCCCTCGTTTGTTTTATACTCTGTCTATTTTAATTGTAAGACATTTTAACTTTCCTATATACATAGTTTTTATTATGTACATAGATATATTTATATCTATAAATAGTAAAGGCAATATGTATCTAGAATATAATTTAGAATGCAGCAGAGAGTAGAAATGAAACAAGATTGACCATTCTATTCTATCCAACGCAAAATAAATAAAAAACACCCCCATACAATTTGATTTTTTTTAAAGAACAAAATTATAGTTTCGACATTTATATATTGTGGTTTACAAAACATTATTTTTGCTATATCTTTACGGTGGATAAGGACTCAAAAGTTTCTCTCAAGTGTTAACACGAGATATGCTAGACATTTCAACATTACTTTTGTGATATATATGTTGGCGAAGTTAGGCCTTGTTTAGATGCAAAAACTTTTTGGATTTTGATACTGTAGTATTTTCGTTTTTATTTGACAAACATTGTCCAATTATGGAGTAACTAGGCTTAAAAGATTTGTATTGTGATTTACGGGTAAACTGTGTAATTAGTTATCTTTTTATCTATATTTAATATTACATGCATGTGTTGCAAGATTCGATGTGATGGGAAATCTTGTAAAGTTTTGGGTTTTTTGGTGCATCTAAACAAGGCCTTAACCTATTACATCATTTTTTTTTTGGAGAAGACAAAATAAAGTTTGTATATAGGAAAACACTGCTTTATTGTGATGGCAGAAAGTACTGTTGACTGATTTATTATAAAAAAAAAACACGACTGAATGGCTGGCAGATTCGCCTGGTAAGTCTAACAAGACGCACTGATAAGCCATGACAAAACAAATGAACATACAGTACTCAATCACTAGTAGGCAGCGCGTCTCTTCAGTGACAGCTACACAACATGTTGTTCGGTCGCCGTACACGCAAGTACACGTCGATCAAATCAAACCAACGACACGGCAGAAGGCCTGCTTGACCTTATACGCCAGCTTTTTTAAAATCAAAAACAAAAATAGAATACAGATTGTTGAGGTTCCTTGCTCTACAATAAACTCATGCAGACGTATCAGACCAGCAGACTATTGGAGATTTGGAGTGTTTAATTTTTAACCTCAATTGGTAGTCACTCGTACAACAGGACAATGTCCTCTAGAACAACTCTATCGGATTGAAAAAAAACAATTCTCTTCTCTAAAAACTGTCGTAGATTGCATAAAAAAAACTGTCATAGAGAAATAAAAGTGAAAGAACTACTCTGGGTCCTCTTTCTCGATCCTTTTTTCCTTTTTTTTTGTCAATCCCTTAAAACCTTCCCTCAATTCCTCAAATAAAGGGGAGCAAGGCCTTGTTTAGACGGACTAAGACTAATTGTTAGCCATGACTAAAAAATAACTAGCTAAAAATTAACTAACTAGTTGTTATTCCATACCTGTTTGGATCTTGAACTAATTGTCGGGTCCATACTTATTTGGATCCCAAACTAATTGTTGGATTCTATAGATTAGAACTAGTTGTTAACCCCTCATAGTTAGGTTCTATGGACTAGTGATCTAACAAGTTAGGGACATTGACTAAACTTTAGCCCACCTACCTTCTTGGATCCTCAAGGGCTAAAGTTTAGCCAATGAGTGTTCTAAAAAGAAAAGTTTAGCCAACTAGTTGTTAGTCCAAAGGATCCAAATAGGACCAAATATTTTTCCTTGTTCCCCTTTCTTCTTTTAGTATGCTAAGTTCTCCTATATTTCAAAATTCTGTTTTCTCAAACCCCTCTAGCTACATATAGGGAATTTGTTATCCTCAATTGGTGGAGATGCTTACTCCCTTGAATGACTATCAGTTATTGCTATAGCCCATATGTACTGAGTCTAAACACAAATAACCTTCATGAAAAAATAAATCATAATTTTCATTACTACCTCCATTTGAAAATAGATACCGAACCAAACTTTGTTAAATTTAACCAAATTAACAATATTTATTTGGTATCATAAATAATATTAGTACTTTTTACTCCCTTTGTTCAAAAGTATACACTATGTCTAGATATATATAGTAAAAGAAGTGTATCTAGAAATGATAAAACATCTTACAACCTAGGACGGAGGGAGTAATATATTTCTTTTGCCAAATTAGAACTATTTGACTCCTAAAAGGTGAAAATTGTGTTCTTTTAGGGCAGTCTCAACCTTGAAACTATGAATAGTTTCCACACTTACTAAGTCATATAAACACTATACAAATGAATCATAATTTCAATGGAGGGTTTCTTCAAAATAGTTTTTTTTGTCCAATCACCTATCTTCTCTCATCATCCACCTATCGCATAATTTTCTCTTTCTTAATTTTAATGTTACATTACTATTTTGTTTAGGTGACAACCTACTTAATAGCCATTGAAACTATCTTAGTTTCTTGGTTGGAACTGCCCTTTAGGTCCTGTTTGATAATGCTCCAATACCTTCGGCTCTGACTCCTGTGTGCACCATAGCGAGGAACTAATTTTGTCACTCTCAAAATGAACTCGGAGTCGGTGAAACAATTATTTTTAGTTTCACCAGCTCCGATTCCTTCACACACTATAGAAAGGAGCCAAAGTCGTTTAGAGCCATGCCAAATAGGACCACATGCTATTCTTAGTGGTTTGTAGCATCGTTTTAAAAAAAATCAAGTTAAATAGAATGCAATAAAATAGAGATGAAACAACCTTCTTCAATGTTTTATTTAATTCTATGACTTATCTAGGGCCTTGTTTAGTTGCGAAAAGTGAAAAGTTTTCGGTATTGTAGCACGTTCGTTTGTTTGTGACAAATATTATCCAATCATAGACTAACTAGAATCAAAAGATTCGTCTCGTGATTTACAGTGTGTAATTAGTTTTTGTTTTCGTCTATATTTAATGTTTCATGCATGTGCTACAAGATTCGATATGACGAGGAATCTTAAAAACTTTTTGGTTTTCGGGGTGAAGTACCTATAAAACTCGAATGAAACTCTCGCCCTGACAGATCAGGAGTACAATAAATAGGAGCCTTTTATTACTGAATTTGATTAATGGCGGTTGACAGGGACAGAAAATATATAACACAGACCTTGACTCGTCAATATACATTACGTACGAACCTAGCACGTACGTACAGATCAGTGTCACTACGCCCAATCACACAAGTCACGTTTTTCGACTGAACTGTGGAAAAGGTCCTAATCGGCTTTGAACCTCCACCACCAGCACTCCTGTATAAAAACCCCTGCATTGCGCTGCATCTCTTGTTCATCATCGAGTTTGAGCATCAAGTCATCGTATATAATTAAGAAACAGGCCGGCGCCATATAGATATAGCCTATCCAGTATCCACCTTGCAAATCCCACAGCACTACGTATCACAAGAAACAACAATGGCCGCTTGGACAAGAAAGGCCACCGCCACCGCCA
>Ga0182004_10002742_pt1 | contig 13810 bp, 14 predicted proteins | sample Sormic07211540_1_FD_120479 | JGI IMG/M metagenome (GOLD analysis project Ga0182004, IMG submission 120479) | Endophyte microbial communities from Sorghum bicolor roots, Mead, Nebraska, USA - 072115-40_1 MetaG | ecosystem: Host-associated > Plants > Roots > Unclassified | place: USA: Nebraska...
GGTCGGAATTGATGAGACGAATCTTTTGAGCCTAGTTAGTCCATGATTGAACAATATTTGTCACAAACAAACGAAAGTGCTACAGTACCTGTTTTGCAAAAAATTTTGGAACTAAACAAGGCCGGGTATTGCTTCAGAACCAAAGCTAGGGCTGATTTCACCCAAAAGGAGTATTTGTTTGAGCTAAGTATTATTGTAGCAGTTCCCTAGAATCAGGTGTACCGCAGCGCATATTCACAGGGCAGCTAAATCAGCCCTTTGCTTCTGAAGCAATCGACGGTCTCCCTGATGGTCACGTCAAATGGAACGAAACGAACGCCCAAATCGATCAACTTCTTGGAGGGCTCCTTTGCTCTCATCAACCAGCCTTGTTTGTCCTCCTTGATTCTGATGTGAAAAAAAAAGGTTACCACAACGAACAGCCCTGCAGCATACAGTGCAAGCTTGATGCATGTTTTGTCAGAAACGGATCACCTGTGAACTGGGAATTCAGTGTACATATCAGCAATTTTATCGGCGAAGTCAACCAAGCGTTCCATGGACGCCAAGCACAGGTGCCGTCCCTGCGCAGATGGGTTCTCATACAGCACAATCGCCGATTGCGCCACGTCTCTGACATCGACCCACCCTGTGTAGACAGCGTCCAACTCAAGCTCCCGGCCTGGTTAAGTGATCAAGGCCTTGTTTAGATGCAAAAAGTTTTTGGATTTTGACACTGTAGCATTTTCGTTTTTATTTGACAAACATTGTCTAATTATGGAGTAACTAGGTTTAAAAGATTCGTCTCATGATTTACAGGTAAACTGTGCAATTAGTTATTTTTTTTATCTATATTTAATACTTCATGCATGTGCCGCAAGATTCGATGTGACGGAGAATCTTGTAAAGTTTTGGGATTTTAGTTGTATCTAAACAAGGCCCAATTTGCACCGCCCTTCAGGAACGAGTTTGCGACATGTGAGGAACGAGTTTGCGACATGTGTTCATTGCATATTTGCGATTCAGATGTGATGCTGTAAATGGCTAACCTCTCAGGAGCTGCAGCAGAATGTTCAGACTGGTATTGACTGATGGAGTAAAAAACGGGCCCAGAGTCGTCCCTGGATTTAGCACAACCAGCTGCAAACCCTCCTTTTCGGTGAATTCCCACGCAGCCTTCTCTGCCAGTGTCTTAGAGACGTGGTACCAAAGCTGCTTCTCAAAGTGAATGAATCAGCAAGTCCTAATAAACACATGGTGTCTATACATGACAGAGTGAAAGTAGCCAGCAACTTCAATAAATCTACCATTGTTTTGTGCGATTCTGACCTGATAAGCATGCCGATGCATAAACAGGTTTCTAATTTGGTCCTTTTATTTGTACTACTAACATTTACCATGCAAGAAAATCTACATCTAGCATCTAGCAACGTTGTGCATTTGTGCTGTACGCCTGTACCTGACGTTTCTTGAGGAGCTCAAGGTCGGCCCAGCAGTCATCCTCTACCATGGCCATGTTCGCAGGCCAGGCAGGATTCGGCAGCATGGCCGACTTGGACGACATGAGAACAACACGGTGGACGCCGCAGTCCTTGGCGGCACGGAGGACGCTGAGCGTGCCCTTCAGCGCAGGCTCCAGCAGCTCCTTCTGCGAGCATGATAATGCAGGAAGGATTATGCTGACAGAGCGATCGATGGTTATGTTATGCTGACAGTGACAGAGCGGAATGATTATGCAGGAAGAAATATATTGCCTCCGGATCCTCTGTGTGCAGCGTTAGAGGGGACGCCAGGTGGAAGACGCCGCGGGCGCCCTCGATCGCCGGCCGCATGGAGGAGGCAGGGTCGAGGAGGTCCATCTGGAACAGCCGGAGCCGCGTGTCCGCGCCGTCCAGGGCCTGCAGATGCTTCGTCTCGCCCTCGTCCTCTGCGAGAACAACCAAACAGAAAATCTCGTCTGGTTTCATTTCATCATGTCTCGTGTGCGCGTGCAATTGTGGAAATGAATTGAATTCGATGATCTAACAGAGAGAGAGAGAAAGACGGGAGAGCATGCATATGCTGTATTGCTAGTGCAACGCACGGAGGTTCTTGACGGTGGCGTGGACGGTGTAGCCGCGGTCGAGGAGCAGGCGGACCAGCCAGGAGCCGATGAAGCCGCTGCCGCCCGTCACGCAGAGGAGGCCTCCACGGCCACCGGCGCTGTCCCCGGCCGCCTCCATGTCGTCGTTGACCGGATCAGCCACCCAAACTCTTGTTTCCTCAGTCTCCTGGCCACTGAAACGAGGAAGAGTAGCTGCCGATTTCTTCCTTATACAACACACAGGCCGGCGGGCGGCGGCGTACCGACGCGGGGGCGCGACATTTAGTCTTTGGCGGGAACGAGGCGGCTCAACATACAGGGTTGAGGCTGGGCCCTGGCAAGCTCCGTCGTCTTAGGCCAAGCTGCCAAGGCCTCAATAACGCAATCGATTATTTGGAACAGCATGATTATAGACAAAATTGCCTCAATCAGATTTTGAATCTGCATATGGATCGTTCATTAATTTTTGCTCATTTATTATTTTATAAAATATGATAAATAAGAAAAGTTTTAGATATGGTAAATCTTTTTTTTATTTTATAACTTTATACTTGATATATTTTGGTTACCATATTATTTTGTATGTAACTTTAAGTACGGCCAGTTACTAAATTTAATTTTTGAGCGGAGTGTGCTTGTGTTGTACTCAATTAATCCTAAATTACAAGACGTTTGACTTTTTTGACACCAAATTTGATCACTCGTCTTATTTAACAATTTATGCAAAAATATCACTTCTTTTGTCGTAGCTTGGTTTATTAATAAAATTTCTTTAAGAATGACTTAAATTTGACTATGTTTGCATAATTTTTTTTAATAAGACGAGCGGTTAAACTTGGAGTCAAAAAAGTTAAACGTCTTATAATTTAGAATAGTTGGGGTACTAAATAGTGAGCGGAGTGTACTAAATTTAAATAGTGAGATATGGGAAATAGGAGTAATAAGTTTAGCCACAAAAGCACGCGAAAAAAAAGAAACATATCCAAGATATGCGCTCCATCATTCCATAATTCTTGTCACTTCAAACAGGATTAGTGTCATTCTTTAAAGAAACCTTTGACTACCACTGACTTTTGAAATATTTATTTTCAACACACTTACATGTGTATATTAATCTTATAAAGAACTTCATAAAAATATTTATTTTTTTATTGTATACTCATATATAATTAGAAAAACCTAGTTAATACCGTTTTTGATAGGGGTGAGTGTGCTTGTGTTGTGAGCATATGCGTTGTAATCTAAAAAAACTGTTTTTTGATACCATGTTGCTATCCACCAAAAGCTCAAGAATTATGGAATTAGAAAGAGCATATGCATTTAGGCAACATGTACATCTAATGATGATATCCACCTGGCATATTCTATATGCCTTTAAAGGCAGATATTACTTTGCCACATTTCGGGTGATTTATTTGACCACATAGTTTACAAAAGTTTTTCTTGAAGCACACTCACAAGCTAGATGAGTCCTTTGCTCCTAAAACAATCCACGGTGTCCCTGATGGTTTTGTCCAGTGGAGTGAAACGAACACCCAATTTGATCAATTTCTTGGAAGGGTCCTTTGCTCTCACCACCCACCCTTGCTTGTCCTCCCGGATTCTATTTTGAAAAGAAAACATTAGTTTCTTTTTATGAAAATTTTTTACAAAATTGGTACAAGTGGTTTTGATAGATGTATAGCACCTCTGAACTGGGTGTTCAGGGTAAAGATCAGCAATCTTATTGGCCAAATCAACCAGGCGTTCAGCGGATTCCATGCATAAGTGGCGTCCTTGTGCTGATGGGTTCTCGTACAACATTATCAGAGAGTGCGCGACGTCTCTCACATCAACACAACCCATGTAGATGTCGTCCAAGTCAATCCTCTCGCCTGGGTACGTAGTTTGCACTCGTTAGATACTTCGTACCATGAGAGGATATACAAATATTCATCTTTTGCAGATTTGCAACACAATAAGAGGCAGTAATTGACTGACCTCCCAGAATTTGCAGCAAGAGACGCAGGCTGGCGTTCACTGATGGTGTTAACATTGGGCCCAATACCATCCCTGGATTGAGCACAGCTATCTGCAACTCCTCCTTTTCGGCAAAATCCCATGCAGCCTTCTCTGCCAGTGTTTTAGAAACGCTGTACCAGAGCTGCAACTCAGAGCATAAATGACCACAAAGCATGAAGCCCTGAACCATAGCATCTGCAACAGTGCAGAAAGACAGCCAGTATGGAGATACAGTTTATTACCTGAAGCTTCTTGAGCAGCTCAACGTCTGCCCAACAGTCATCATCTATGACCTTACCCGGAGGCCAGTTGGGATTGGGCACCATGGCCGCCTGTGACGACATGAGCACAACGCGGCCGACTCCACAATCTTTCGCTGCTCGCAGCACGTTGAGCGTGCCCTTCACCGCAGGTTCCAGCAGCTCCTTCTGCATGCATGCGTGGAACCAATACAAGTGTTACCTACTCGAGCAATCGGATTATACAACGATCGGGTGAACGATCATGGAGAAAGATTGAAAGAATTGCCTCCGGATCTTCTGCCTGCAGTATCATAGGCGACGCCAGGTGGAAGACGCCGTGGGCGCCTTCGATCGCTGGCTGAACGGAAGCAGGGTCGACGAGGTCCATCTGGAACAGCCGGAGACGCGCGTCGGCGCCGCCCATGGCCTGCAAGTGCTTCGTCTCGCCCTCATCTTCTGCAGCGAAAGATTCAGCCGGCCGGGCAACTGAAATTGAGGCTACACGGCGAGCAGAGCAGGAAGCCAGGAAGAGGTCTGTGAGCTGAGCCAGCATCGGAGCACATGTGTCACTTACGGAGGTTCTTGACGGTGGCGTGGACGGTGTAGCCGCGGTCAAGGAGGCAGCGGACGAGCCAGGAGCCAATGAAGCCGCTGGCGCCCGTCACGCAGACGAGGAGGCCGCCGGCGTCCCCGGCTGCCGCCATTTCGTTGCGCCGGCGTTGGTGGCCTGGCCTGCCCGCCTGCCGGCGCACGGAATCACCGGTGTCGCTACGCTAGCGAACCAAAGGCACGAGTCGGCACGCGGAAAGAGACGGAGCAGCGTCCGGCGGTCCGGCCTCCGGTGCCTCGCTCGACAAGCAGCGCCCCGTTCACAATCAATAGCTGCCACACACAGATGTGTCATGCTGTTAAAAGATCTTGCTACTCGTCGATGGAGAGACGTCCCAACAACAAGCAAGGCTGCTGTGTCTCTGTCAAGCCCGTTGGCTGAACCAGAGGACGCTGGCGCCACAGCAGAAGGCGCGTTCGAGGGAGGAACCGAGGAAGACGTAGTAATCTCATTGGAGTGTAATACATTTTCTATGACAGATGGGGCCTGATGGCCAGAACACTAAGCCTAATATGCTGTAAGAGAGAACTATTCCAGTTTTGAGTTTTGACAATACATAATCGAGAAAGGGAAAGCTGTCCTCTGCTCGTTCCCCAAACCTTGGGTTCGCTCGATCTCCTGACGTCGATGGCGATCGCCGGCAGCCACAGGGCGTGACAGTCTCGATACTTTCTCCTCCGAGACGTATTGTGCCTTTGGCACCGGGGCATCAAGAGTTGATTGGTCTCGGTCTCTCGGGAGGTTCAAAGCGCTGCACTTTAGGTCTCTCCCTCGCTCCTAGGGCTACTTGTTGTGTCCAAGAAGTGACAAGCTATGTCCGTCAAAAAAACAAGGACGGGAGTCACGGCATCTGGATGACATATTTCCAAGTGGGATGGACTTGTCTCCGCCTCGCCCCTGAACCGAACAGCATAAAAGCAGGCTCATTCCACCCTATTCCACCAACCAAACATTATTTAAAAGTGTTGTTTTTTACTTTTAAATTTCTTGTTTGACCGTTATTTAGAACTAAAAAAGTATTATCAGTTATAATCTATTTCTAAATGGAAAGAGAGGAGAAGAAAATAGAAAAAAAAACACGTCATTTACAAATGTATTATTTGCGTTCTAGCAGTTTATTTTCACCTTACAACAGTTTTTTTTAATATAAAACTGGAGGGGCCGTAGCCCCTACATGAATTTATTGAATAGAAAAAAAACAGAACAGGTTTGCAGCCAGAGGCTTTACAACAGTTTTTGAACAACACATTTTCACATTCAGCCAGATGGATGCGATACTCGATATTTCCCTAATTTTCCTTTGAAGAAATCGGCGTGACGCGCTAGATGAGTCCTTTGCTCCTAAAGCAGTCCATAGTGTCCGCGATAGTTTTGTCCAATGGAGTGAAACGGACACCCAAATTGATCAGTTTCTTGGAGGGGTCCTTGGCCCTCACCACCCAGTCTTGTTTGTCCTCTTGGATTCTAATGCGAAAACAAGATATCAGCAAGTGAAGAACAATGTGCAACACCGGCGAAAAGACCGGTGGTGTTGTGAGAGATGCATATATCACCTGTAAACTGAAAATTCAGGGTAGAGATGAGCAAGTCTATTGGTGAAATCGACCATCCGTTCAGAGGACTCCAGGCATAAGTGGCGTCCCTCGGCAGATGTGTTCTCATACAGCACTATCAGAGACTGTGCGACGTCTCGGACATCAACACAGCCAATGAAGAACTCGTCCATGTCATACTTCTTCCCTGCCAAGATTAATTACACTCTTAGGGGGGCAAAAAAACTGTAATCATACCAAATGGGCTGCAAGCCTGAAGTCTGCGTTGTTGCAGACGACTGACCTCCCATGATCTGAAGAAACATTTGGAGACTGGCCATGATATTGGGCGTCAAAGTAGGGCCCAACACCAGAGCTGGATTGAGCACAACGAGCTCCAAACCTTCCTTTTCGGCGAAGTCCCATGCGGCCTTCTCTGCCAGTGTTTTGGAGACGTTGTACCAAAGCTGAACTTCAAGGATATGGAATTAGCACAATCGTCCTATTGTATCATCAACATACTGAATTGGATCATACATGAAAGTAGAGATAACATTTTTGTTAGGGTAAATCTGTCAGTGTGGAATGGACCTAAAAGAAAAGCATGCACCTGAAGTTTCTTGAGCTGCTCAATGTCGGCCCAGGAGTCCTCATCCACGACCTTGTCAGCAGGCCACGCTGGATTTGGCACCATGGCCGTCTGCGATGACACCATGACAACACGGCCGACTCCACAGTCTTTCGCGGCGCGGAGGACGCTCAGCGTGCCCTTCAACGCAGGCTCCACCAACTCATTCTTCAATTAAGCAGCGGAAACACCAATTTATCAGCACAGACTAGAAATTTCAAGAGATGTATAGAAGTTTGCTTTTTCAGTCAACTGCAATGGATTTTTTTCAAGAGTGCCTGAGTAAATATGGAGAAAGGATCGAATTGCCTCTGGGTCCTGTGCACGGTGCAGGATGACCGGAGAAGCAACGTGGAAGACGCCGCGGGCGCCCTCGACCGCCGGCCGGATGGAGGCGGGTTCGAGGAGGTCCATCTGGAACAGCCGGAGCCGCGAGTTCGCTCCGTCCATTGCCTGCAGGTGCTTCGTCTCGCTCTCGTCCTCTGCACCGAACAACCAGCTTCGAATTCGGTGAAAACGAGCGCAGTGGCAGGCATGCGAACTTGCGAAGGCAATAAGGAAAACACAGAGAGAGCTAGCAAAGAGCATGCCACGCACGGAGGTTCTTGACGGTGGCGTGGACGGTGTAGCCGCGACCGAGAAGGAGGCGGACGAGCCAGGAGCCGATGAAGCCGCTGCCGCCCGTCACGCAGACGAGGCTGCTGCCGCCGCCGCCGTCTCCGTGAGATGCCATCGCGATCGTCGGCAGGGGAGCTCGGGTAGGTGTGCCGTCTGTCCGCCGCTCTACTCAGGGAAGGCAGAGATCGACAAACATATACTAAGCTCGGAGTGAAGGCAGAGACAAGCATGCGCCGTCTCCCGTCTGCCGCTCTACTCAGAGTCAGTGCCACCGGCACACCATGGCCAACCGATGTGGACAGGGACCGAGTGCACGGTTGGCGCGTGGCGACGCCGACAGGCGCGTGACGCAGCAGGCAGCCGCACAACAAGCAATAGGCATACAACAAGTGAACAAGAGCTTTGTCTACCTCTTGTGACTTATCCGAGTATTGTTCTTTTTTTTGAAAAAATAGCAGGAGCTCTACTCTTCAATTAAGAATGGGAGTAGAAAAAATGTTTTATGTACAAATAAGACCAAAAACACTCCGGTCGGTATAGCAGCAAGAAAAGAAAAGCTCCCTATCAAAACGCTCTCGTTCTTTGATCTATATCGTCTTTAATTCTCGTGGCCACCTGCATCCCTGTTTTATAGACATTGTTGAATATTCGTCTGTTCCTCTCTTATCCGAGTGTTGTGGACGCCAACAACAGCCGGATTTTTTTTTTGAGATTACAAACAGCCGGATTATTGAAGCCGTGGAAAATAACTGAAAACAGCACATCAGTGATCTATATTGTTTCAGTCGAAAGAAACACCCGAATTAGCAGCCGTTAGATTAGAAGCCAACGGACAGATGTTATGTTTTTGTTGTGCATACCTTCCTAACATGCGCCCGTTGGCAAAGTAGGCCAGACGGCTTTTACACTTCAGTCCTTTTTGAATAACTTATTTTTATAAATAAATTGTCCACGAAACTTTTTCTAAAAATAGATCAAAAGTTCGGCGAACAATAACTTTACGCCGAGATATATTGTCAGTCCGGCCGAAGCTCAATCACTTGACACCGAGAGCAGCTATGTCGGTGTTCAATACATGAACGCCAAGCCGCCAAGGTGGGCGGGATTCTTCCCGTCCGAACGTTCGGACGGGAAGCTCCGTCCGATGATTCCCGCCTTCGTTTGATGCTTCAACAGATATACTGCCGCGGCTGACTTTCCCGTGTGAGAATATGTGGACACAAACGCGCGAGGATATGTGGACAAGAGCTGCCGTGCCCCACGTGCATGCATAGTTTCTACTTCCCAGGTAACTACGGACGGACTATGTTTTCTTTACTTTTTCTTTCTATTTTCTTTTCTTTTCTTTCTTTTCTTTCTTTTCTCCTTTTCTTTTTCATGCTTCATTTTTTATTTATATAAACTTTTATTTAATATGATCTTTTATTTTTCTTTTACCATTATTCTTTCAAAAAATTTATTTTATGTTTCTTTTATTTTTTTTCCATTTTTATCTTATTATTTTATTTGACCTTCGCATGTGTTTTATGTTTTTTATGTTTCTTTTATTATTTTTTCATTTTTCTTTTTGCATTTTTTATTTTTTGTTTCTTTTTTAATTATGTTTTCTTTATTTTTAAAATTTTTCTTTTTATTTTCCTTGTCGTGCATTATTCATTTTTTCCTTTTTTCTTTATTATGTTTATTATTATTATTATTATTATTATTATTATTATTATTATTATTATTATTATATTTTTATTTTTTATCTTTCTTTTATTTTTTTCTCACATTAGATGTTTTATGTTTTTTTATTCTTGTAGTGGTGTTCTATTTTCTATGTTTATGTCTTTATATATGTAATTTTTTGTGATTTTTTTATGTTCATAAGGTATATCTGTAATGTTTTATATGATGTTTTCTATCATACATGTGATGTTCTATGATATATTTTGTGATATTTATGTAATATATGAGCAATGTTCTATAATCTATTTAGTGATGTTCTATGGTGCACTAAATGATGTTTATGTAATATATATGCGATGTTCTATAACGTCTTTTAGTGATATTCGCATAATAATTATGTGGTGTTCTATAACGTATTTTAGTGACGTCCTATGGTTTTTTATGATGTTCACATAGTACACATATGGTGTTCTAAAATGTATTTGGTGATGCTCACACAATATATATGTGATGTTCTATATTATATTTAGTAATGTTCTATGGTATATTTAGTAATGTTCACTTACTACACATATGATGTTCTATATTATTTTTATGATGTTTTAAAATTTTTTATGTGATGTTATTTTTTCTTTGTTACATCTTTTTTCTTATACTTTGCTCTAGTTATTATTTGTACTACGTATTTTTTTTATATATTATAGTACTAAAGATAAATATTCATTAATAAAATTTTATCCAAATATATCCTTGTGAGATTTTGTTTTGAAGAATTTTTTGCAAGAAATCTGATGGTATAATCAAAATTTAATTTGAACATTTGATCTGGAAGTTATGACTTTTTTATTTAGCTGTAAATCATCGTGCATGGTAGCTAACGTGGTTTTTCTATAATATATTTTAGAATATTTGAAAAGTATCTATGTGATGTTTTAAAATTTTTCTAAATTTTCTATGTTTTTCATTCTTATTTATATTTATCTTTTATTTATGTGATTTTTATTATTTTTTCATTTTTATGTTTCTTTTATTTTTTATTTTATTTTTCCTTTTTTATTATTTTAAATTTACTTTCTTAGATTTTTTTGTTCCATGTGATTTTTATTTTCTTTTTTATTTTTCTACTTTCTATTTTATCTTACTTTAATTATTTCATGTTTATTTTTTATTTTCTATGTTTCATGAGATGTTAGGTTCATATAGTGCAATGTCTTATGACGTTTTTTGCAATGTTCTTATGATATATAATATCATGTTCTATGATGTTCTTTGTGATGTTCATGTAGTATATATACGATGTTCTATTTTTTTGGTGCTGTTCACATGTCACGTATGTGATGTTTTGTGATGTTCACGTGTATACATATGATGTTCTATGATGTTTATACATCATTCATTTTTTATTTAAAATAGTTTTTTATTTTTTCTTTTTCTTTTCGTGCATCATTCATTTTTTTGTTTTGTTTTTTATGTGTTTATTATTATTTTCTTTTTCATATTGTTACCTTTCTTTTATTTCTTCATTCTTTTTTCCTTATTTTTTATGATATTCTATACTGTTTTTTCATATAGTATTAACGTGATGTTTTTTTATGTTTATATGGTATATATAATGTTTCTATAATGTATTTTGCAATATTTACGTAATATACATATGATGTTCTTGTATTTATGTGATGTTCTATTATATTTTTTTGTGATGTTTATTTAGTAGATATGTGATGTTTTATGAAGTATTTAGTGATATTTATGCAGTATATATGCAATGTTCTATAATATGTTTTAGCGATGTTCTACGATGTATTTAGCGATGTTCACTTAGTATACTTGTGATGTTCTATAATATATTTTAGGATGTTTGAAAGTATCATGTGATGTTCCTTTTAAATTTTTCTCTATAATGTATTTTTTATGCTTTACTCTATATTTTTTGTATTTATTTGTTTATTTTGGATAATTTCTTTTTACTCTTGCTATTAGTTACTCTCATGTATATTTCTAGATTTAGGACGTATATGGCCCGACGAAGTGTATGTAGATAGAGTATGTGTTCATACTAAACTATCTAGGGTATTATGTATGTCAAGTGTGCAAGTATACATATAATATATGATTATTTATTTTATATAGTATTGTATGGATATTTTAATAACATATTAAAAAGTATGGGCTCTTTTAAAAAACGCATGCTAAGATTTGAAGTATCTTGAGTATATAAACATACTTAAACTGATAAATTAGTACGCATACATACGTAATGTGATTTATTGAATATGAGGGTAATCTATTTATTTTTATACTCCCTCCATACTCGTGAAGAAAGTCGTTTAGGACAACGACACAGTCTCCAAAGCCTAATTTGACTTCTTGTTTTTATATAAAAATATTAAAAAGTGGTATATGTATATTTTTATGAAAGTATTTTGCAAGACAAATCTATTCATATGGTTTTCATATTTTAAACTCAACATCTTAAAAGTTATTTATGATTTATATTCATAATGTTTGATCCAAATCTACCAAAAATATTTTTTTACAGGTATGAAAAGAGTATATATTATAATGCCGATTTTATGAACCTAAAACTAGAATATTGTTATTCTAAATTAGGAAGACGGAATATTGTTTTATGAACCCATAACATGTCTCTGCTTAATAAGAAAAATATTCTATCTTCATAAGATAAATGTTCGTTAATAAATTTTTATTCAAATATATTTACGTGGGATCTTGTTTTGAAGGATTTATTACAATAAATTTATCGGTGTAATCGGAATTTAATTTGAATATTTAGTTTAACATGTATGACTTTTTTTAGTTGATCAAAGTCATGAGTAAAAGATGGGTCCTACGCTGGGCAATCAGAATCTTCCGCGGGCGCTGCATCTTTGGGTGGACGGGCGGGAAACAAGAGCGGAAAATATGACGCGGATCATCGGACGGAGGTTCTGGTCCGAACAATCGGACCCGAGCAGCCCCCCCAAGGTGGGTGTTGCTGGTTCAGGCTACAGTACAAGCTAATAACCCAAGCGAATGTGTCCATTCAATATTTTTTGAAGATCCATAAGAAAATAAATATAAATCTCCTTGACACGAGATCAATTCAATTAGAACCATAATGTTACCCTCTACGGGGCAAAAATATATGGAAGGATAAAATGTTTGCCAAGTTTTCTAGAAATAATTTTGGGATAAAGCTTGTGCATGAATTATCTAGTACCCCATGCATTCCAAATTATAAACCAGTTTTGATATTTTGGGTACATAGAAGCCTGTGCAAAAATAAGGCCTATGTATGATGGTTGCTAGAATAAAAGAATGAGAATTTTAGATCATTCTTTTAGACAAAAGTTTTTCCCTGCTTTTATTGCAAAAGACGCGCTTGCCGGTACAAATTCAAATAGCCTCAAGGCTCTCAGACTTAACTAGTTCAAGTATGCGTTAAACTTGCAGCTAGTAGCCATGCATCAAGTCTAATGAATGTCGGTTTTAATTGGGAGCGCTTGTATAAATATAGTTGGACTTGGCAAGTCATTTTTTTGATGGTGCGAAATAGAAGCAAGTAAAATAAAAGAATACACATATAGAAGTCCTCATCATGAGAACAAGACAAATATAAGAATGCGAGTAGTATCTTATTATAAATGTTAGTATCTTATTATATAAATTTAGTTAAACTTTAGATATTTTGTCTCTCCAAGATTCTTAGAATGTCTTATAATTTGGGATGAAGTAAGTGCTAGGCATCAAGGCCGCCACTCATCAAATAAATGCACAACTAAGGGCTTGTTTGGCACAGCTCAACTTCACTAGTAAAGCTGTTTTTTTAGAAAATAGCTTCATGAGTGACTTTCTAGATGAAGCTAAGCTGTTTTGGAAAAAGTGTTTGACAAAATAGCTTCACCAACTACTTCATGCATAGTTGAGAGAGAGAAATGAAGGAGAGGCTGCAATAAGCTACTTTTTTTCAGCTTCATCCAACTTATGTTTTTGTGAGAGGAGGGAAAAAACAGCTTCACCCATGAAGCTGTTTTGAAAATAAGTGTTTGGCAAAAAAAACAGCTCACAACAACTCATGAAGCTGTTGTGAGCTGTACCAAACAGGCCCTAAACCAGACTGAGACAACATCAAAAGTGCACAACGAATCAAATCGAGGCCACTGCTACACAGAAATTGCCCCGGCATACACTCCATACGTGCACCACACTATCGGCCGACGTCGGCGCCTCTGGAGTGTATCTAATTGAGACCAAATCAAAGATCAAAAAGCATGGAAATAGATTGTAGCCAAGAAGACAATGCCAGTTAGCTTCTGGGATGATCTCAGGACACTCACAATGCAGACTCTATCATAGAGTCTAAAGTTATTTATTACCTCGAACAATGTGGACTTAGAGTCTAAATAAGACTTGGAGTCTTATTTTTTCTACCTCTTTCTTCAATAAATA
>Ga0182004_10002743_pt1 | contig 13810 bp, 10 predicted proteins | sample Sormic07211540_1_FD_120479 | JGI IMG/M metagenome (GOLD analysis project Ga0182004, IMG submission 120479) | Endophyte microbial communities from Sorghum bicolor roots, Mead, Nebraska, USA - 072115-40_1 MetaG | ecosystem: Host-associated > Plants > Roots > Unclassified | place: USA: Nebraska...
AACCAAATACAATCACCACAAAATAAAATATGTCTCAGCATGAATGCACAAAATCATGTTACTAAGCTTATGATAAATTTTAAATTTCCACAAAAAATGTTTATTTGCTACATTAAATGCTCAATAAAATTCTTAAATAATTCAAATTAAATCCTATTAATTGAAATTCAAATTTTGGGTGTTACAAATAATTTAAAAGTGTACCTTGATCTTAGGTATTTAACACAATAGACAATACATAAATACAAGTCTATAACAAGCAATTAATATCTAGCAGGATAATAGGAATTAAAATTAGATGTAGCAACTAGCATACCATTTTAGCATTTACTAAAATTAGATATTATAGAAACATGAACTCAGACTAAGTTAGGATAATTTTATTGATCTTTTTGGAGTACATGTTATATTTTATTTTAAAGATTTATTCAGCATTTTCTTTTAAATAACAAAGATTTATTTGGCCAAAGCGAAAACTATCTAACGATTGACTTTGCAGGTGGGGATCAAACTGATGAGCTTGATGATGCTGGCTTCCTGCCATTTAGTAACACCTCGTGAGGTCAAGGAAGATGAGACTAGGTGTCGTCCATATAAGAGAGGACAACCGATCACTAGTAGAAAGATTGCAGTTGAATGGTGAGTAGCCTGTAATTAATAAGCTGTGTGACCTGTGCAGTTGGTCAAATTCAGTTTAAACCAAATTTTGAATTTGGAATATTTTAAATTAAAAGTAGAAAACGGTCAAAAAAATATCTAAACCGCTTTCTACTTTTACATTTGAAATACTAAACATCTTAAATAAAAAAAGAATACGGCAAAGTCGAATAAGAAAATACGAATTTGATCGAATTAAATATAGAAAACGATGCGGCTCAGTTTTGTTCGGGATATTTCTATTACGTTGTCGTGAACCCACGGTAGATTCCCATGGCCACTCCAAGAATATAGTTCAACTGTATTTTTTCTGAAATACGAGCAAAATGCACCATAGGTGCTAAACTGTTTCTATATTTTCATCTAAGTTCATAAATTCTTAAAATGATTATTTATGTCCTTCCAGTTTTCAAGTAGTTCACTTGAAGTGTAAAGTCAGGTTGCAATACTAGAAAACATTAACGGAGGCGGGCCTTTCGATTAACGGAGACAGGTAAACTATTCGCCTTCGTCCAATGGTCATAGTTAATCTAGATCTACGGAGATGGTTGGTTCGTCCGTCACGATTAATATATTAAATGAGGCGTTCGGCCATTAATTGATCAATCAAGAAGGGTGATTAAAGCCGTCTGCCTCCGTTAAACTATTAATGGTGGAAGCTTTTATTACATGCCTGTCTCTGTTAGTGTTTTTTAGATTAAATAAATATTTTTTGGAATTAGAATTTGAAATCTATTTTCGCAAAATTAAATACAGACAAAGTAGAAAATATGCATACAAAGGACAAACATACATTATATTCATTCATGTGTCCTCCTTATCGTATCACGAACCAACATTAAGTTATTACATTAGATGCATGTCTTTCTTATCGTACCACAAACATACTATTTCACATTCATACATGTGAAACTAAGATCATCACTTATTTATTGGCCTATCCAAAGATATGTCGGGCAACTTAAATATAATCCCTGAGTTCTAGCATGGTGCTCTAGTTTTTGATTTTCTCATACTTCTTCGCCCTTGCTAACATGCTCTCCTCATTGAAGAATGTTTGCCCAACATGCACGTACGAGTCCATGAAAAATATACATATGTCCACTACTATTTAAGTGATGTTCTTATGGTTGACCTTTTCCTTCTCTCACAAACTTTTGTGCCTTTTGGAGCTGGCGCCAGCTGTCGCGGAATTTGCCGCTCTCTCTAAGAAGGTTGTTTGGTGCATTGCTCAATATATAATACATCATCATCAGAACATATAGAGAACATGCACGATATAATAGCACATATGATACGTACCGAGAATTTTTGCCTCAGTTTCAGTGTTGTGCCATTCTTCTTCCTCTTTCTCAAATCTATGATCCATTGCACGTACTTAGGGTAAGCGTTGTATGAAAGTCACTAGCGTCAACAACAAATTTAACACATATGTCAAGTGTAAAAGAATAAGTATTATCACTTACTATCGCAATACACTTCTAAAATCCTTGTACTCTTCTTTGTTTGATTCCTCCAAAGAGTCGAATACAACGACCCTTTCATCCTGAGGATGGATTGAAAATGCAATCCAGTGGCCCATCATGTCCTCGCTGCACCATTCAAACAATATAGATTTTAAATCTTCAAATATGAGAAGTGGTGATCCCCGTAGCTATATATGTGTTCCAAGTATCCTTTTGACTTACGCGAACTAGTGAGCAACAAAGATAGATCGATGTTCCCTGACCTTCTACATGGCTCTGTACATGTAAATTCTCGCATTATACTTCAATTCATTGTGTAGTATTTTTCTAGGCTTGCTCTCTCTCTTGCGGGTTCAAGCTCACTAGCTTATCATGTGTGTCTGGTATATTGTAACCCGTGATGACCCTTTGTGTAATATGCATCGAAGATAGGTAAATAATATCTTTGCCCATTACCTTACATACATATAGGACTGCATCCGGCAAGGACAAGTCATCATGTCATATTAGTTTCATCCTAAAGTACCTACAACGATGCAAAGGTGAAGTCGTATTTACCTTATAGGGCAAACAATGTCACTTGAGCGACGTCGAGGTCCTTGTGCCACACTACTCTTCTTTGCTGCCTTCTTCTTGGCTCACTCCAGGCTCCCTCATCATTCGCATCCATGCGACAACCGCCATTCCTCTTGTATCAATCATATGTTGTAGTGCAGACAACTCTCCAAGTTCTCATATTGGCCCCGATATAGGATATAGTTATTAGGCCATGCGTGGAAACTTTTTAAGCTTTAGCGCCACTGGCCGAATTTATCCTTTGGGTATGTAGAAGCAAGGATATGTAAGAGCTCACTTAAGCTAGTGTCAGACCAGCCATGATGAGCCTTCATCTGGAGGTTAAAATGTAGCATTGTCCACAGCTTCAGACAATCCTTATAGAGGTGATTAATTGTTGCCTACTTTATCTCTTTAAAATTCTCTAGCCACCTGTCTCCCAAACAAAACATCATTGTGGTCAAGGCGAGCAAGTCTCTCAAAACACTTCGCATCCTTGGGCTCCATCAGCAGTCGACTCACCATCCCCATTGTCGCCCCCACTGCCATAGTTGGCCATGTCTTGGAGTAGATCATCCATCATGATGTAATCACGATCTGCATTGTTGCTAGTAGTAGTGTTGTGCCTACTGCTATAGCTGATGATGATGAGGGTTGTTGTCCTCTATCATGTTGTTCGACAGTCGTTGTTGTAGTCGACATCGACGAGTTTCCTCTAGATGCAGCGTACTCACATCTACATCAGCGTAAAACTTCTAGATGGTGTAATCCTTGATAAAGTCAATCCAAACCAAGTGAGATTGTACCACGTCATCTTCCTAGGCAAGCTTGTTCTGGCAGCGGTTACACAGACAAATGATGTGCGGCCGCTTTAGACTCAGACGTTGCTTTTTCGTAGTGGCAACAAAACTTTTTCACCGGAACGAGGTAAGATGGATCCAACCCCGATGCCTGGTACATCCATTCATGCTTGTCCATGCCCACGAACCATGCACACAGTGAAAACGGTATATAAGCAGAGCAGTATTAAAAAAATACAGTTGAGTAGGTCTAAATCGGTTTTCTCTCCCCTCTATTTAGATCTAAATCTAGATCTAGATCTAGATCTAAAAAGAAATCACCCAAATATTGTAAAAGAGAGAAGAATGAAGATTGGAGAGCGTGTAGCAACCTCTTGCGGTGCCCTCCTTTAACAAATCCAAGGGCAAAACTTCCCCCCTAAGAAATGCTCAATTTTTTTTAGGGTTTTGGGGCTCAAAACCTGCAAAAAATAGAGGAGAAGCCATGAGGAAGAATGATGGGGCGGTCGGTTGGGTGCTGCATTTATAGCCCAGGATAACTAAGACAGTCAATTAAGTGAAACCGCCTTGATTAATCGTATATTAACCAATGCAATTACTTTGTACCAACCACCTCCGTTAGTGGATTAACGGACACAAACAATCTTAAGCGCTTTCCTTGGTTAATATCGATTAATCGAGATAGTTGTTTTGAGGTGACCGTTAATATATTAACAGAGACGGTTGTGTTAGGTCAACTGCCTTAGTTAATCAATATTAACTGATGCGGGCGCCTTATGATGCTCACCGCTATTAAGGCTTAACTAAGACGGTCGCTGGGCCGGCTGCCCGGCCACCGAAACGAAGGCGGGCAACCAGCCCCCGGAGCTCCAAAGCGAAACGCCGTGTAAAAGTTTTACTGTAGTAATGTTGAGTTAACTAGCTACTTGAAAAGTTAAAGGGCCTCATATGAGCACCTTAAGAGTTCTCTCTTTGACTTATATAGTTGTATGCATGTATTAACTATTATTTCTAAAATAAATTACTGTAGGGGCTCTCGCCCGGCCCCTCCAGTTTTCTTAAAACGAAATAGACCCAGCCGAGACTTTGAAAAAATGAATGAAGTCTAAGGACGCCTTTCACTCTGGAAATAACATACGATCCATCGCCACGGATAGATCCAAGACAGAGGTTAGTTGAAAAGAGAAGAGTAAAGCTTAGATAAGGCACGTACGGTGTCTTTAGCTAGCTAAGGCCATTCTCTGTCCCTCTCTTTTCCACCGGGTGGCCGTTTTCTTTCTCGCTGCGCAGCCAAACCAAATTGACCGTAGACTCCCCCCCGGTCGCTCCCCGGCCATGACTTCGCCCCACCGATTTTTCTTCACTCGAAACCAGCACGTGCGTTCTCTCCCTATCGACCCATGCATCCATCTCCTTCAATTCCTTCTTCAATTCATGACCGGAACGCATGCACCCAACAACAAAGAGATACAGCTTTTGGCCTTTTTGCATCTTCGTCCAATATTCCTAGCTAAGCTAGCTATCTCCATCTATATATACGCATGCATCCAGACCACAGGCGCTCATCCATATATCCCTCTCTCACTATACAGCTTTGGTAGCTGCTACTATTGCAGTCGACGACTAGCTAGATAGCTCTCGTCTCATATGAGCTTATTAATCGGCTTCATCATTCGTAGAACAAGCAAGCAGTAACTAATAACTAACTGGCCGGCTTGTTGAGGAACCAGCCACGCCTAGCTAGCTGAGACAGGTAGCATATGGACATGGATAGCTGGCTCCATGGCTACGCCACCACCAACGCGGCCGGCAACAACGGCTTCATGTGCGGCTACGCTGCCAGCAGGTATGCTTTAATTTGCTTTTCTTGGCTCAAGCAGTTGATGATGAGTGTTCTTGCTCTTAGCTTGTTTCTGGTAACTTGCTGATCTGACTGATCACCCTCTCTGCACGCACGCACACAGCTGCACCCCTGCAGAGCTGCAGTTCATGGAGGGCGAGCAGCAGCAGTTTCTCATCAGCTCGCAGATTCAGCACCACCTCAACCAGGTAAGCTAGCTACGACCTTCAATTGAAGGTTCAGGAGTCAGGACACACAATTGAAGGTTCTTAATAATAACTCCTTATCGATATCAACATATAATATATGCAGATCAGCATGCGCATGAACATGGACGACGAAGCAGCAGTCTACGTGTCTTCAAACGACGGCGACATGCACGATCGATATCCTATCGTGGAAGGCCTCCTCGACGACCCGCACCACGCCGGCACCTGCAGCTTCCCTTCGTCCTCCTCCTCCTCGATCTCGCTGCCTGCCTCCGCCTCCCTGTCCTGCAGCCCGGCGAGCTCCTCGGCGCACATCCTCGCCGCGCCAGCAGCTGCGGCCGGCGGCTGCAACCAGCAGTACCCGGAGGTCTCCTCGCACGTGCCACTGTTACCACCACCACCACCGGCGCCGCACGCGGTGCCAGCATCTTACGACCACCAGTACACCAACCGTCACGCGCCGGAGTCGCCGGCCAAAACCACCACCGGTGCGTTCAAGCACTACGCGCGGCACCTTGGTCCGAAGAGGCCGCCGAAGCCCGGCGCGTGCGGGCAGAGGATGTTCAAGACGGCCATGTCGGTGCTGTCCAAGATGCACGTGGCGGCGAGGTACAGCCAGCAGCAGTACTACTACCAGGCGGCCGCCGCCGCCGAGGCGGCGCAGCCACCGTCGGTGAACCAGCTGCAGCACATGTTCTCGGAACGCAAGCGGCGAGAGAAGCTCAACGATAGCTTCCACGCCCTCAGGGCCGTCCTTCCCCCTGGTGCCAAAGTACGTATATATACACGATCGTGTGTGTATATATATATGTCATGCATGTCTTTGTGTCTGATCATATATACATGCATGCATGAGCTGCTTCTGACGAACGAGTATTCATTCATTTGCTTCGTGTCGATCTTTTCTGTACGACGACAGAAGGACAAGACGTCGATACTGATCAGGGCAAGGGAGTACGTGAGATCGCTGGAGGCCAAGGTGGCCGAGCTCGAGGAGAAGAACATGTCGCTCGAGTCACGGCTGACCCGCCACGACGGCGGCCGCAGCAAGAACGGCGGCAGTGGCGGCGACGACCACGACTCCGGCGAGACGACGAAGGTGCAGGTCGAGATAACCAGGGCGGCGAACGAAGAAACGACTTTCACGCTGACGATAGCCGTGAGGTCGTCGTCGCCGTGCAACATGACGGACGTGGTGGTCCGGACGCTGCAGTGCCTGAAAGAGCAGATCGGAGATGGCGTCAGCCTGGTGGCAATGAGCACCAGCACCAGCGGCGGCGGTGGCGCTGGGCCTGCAGCTACCGGAGTGAAGAACGCCTCTCCACGAGCTGTCCTGACGATGCAAATCAAGGTATACTCCACTATTCCAATATCTGTCTCACAAGTCATCACATGACATGATGATCGATCATCTTAGTCATGCATGCATCATTATATTAGCCGATGACGCTCAATGATTCAGTCTGACATACATGTTAATTAGTACTAGATTAGTTACAGTTGTTAACGGTGGATGAATCATAACATTTTCGTTTGGATGTGATAGATGCAGAGAAAACTACAAGCTAGAAATGCATGCGAAAGTCGACTTATATACTAGTATTTATCAGGAAGATTTAGTATCTGCTATGCACCAAAGTAAACCATGCATGCATATATGCAATGCAATGTTCTAAAAAAAAATCATGCAATGCACTGTGTGAAAATGAAGAAGACTTAAGGTAGAAAACTAGCTAGCTAGCTAGTAGTAGTACACCAAGAAGGTAGGAGATGTCGTGCACCAGGTTGATATGAAAGCAACCAACAGTCCGACCGAAGAATCTTTCATTGACTAATGAAGGGGTTATAGGGTGCACATGCATGCATATAGTACTTTGTTTATGTAAAATCCAACAGGATTTTCCATGAAAAGTAAAACCCCTTGAAAATTGAAACCAGCAGCCTCGTGAGGGTGGAACAAAAAGAAATATCTGCATGCGTGCAGTATGAACGCGCTCTCACCTTCCTTGGCTTCTCAGTATCTCTTATATATAAAAATAATACTCATGCATGCGTTGCCAATTTTTCATCCGTTGATCGACGTATGGGGTTAGCCTTAGCTAGGCGCTGGCAAATACTGACTGACTAACTGCATGCATGACGCGGCCGGCGTATATATCTGACGGCGACACGTACTGTGTACTAGCTACCTGTGATCGTGAAAAGCTATCAATTTTCGTTCGATCTCCTGTGTGAAAGTGAAACTACCTGTTGTACTTGGTGAAACGACTAACGGTGTCTCTTACTCTCTTGTCGCTCTCGCTGGTGTCGCAGTCTCCGGGAATCGACTGGGAGGAGCAGCCGGTCAAGGACGCCGTGGCGAAGGTCGTCGCCGACGCGCTGACGACGACGACGACATCCGCGGCGGCCACCACCGGCAGCAGCTGCTTCGTCGAGGCTTCTCAACTCATCAGCTAATAATAACCATCCGGCCGGCCAGCACACACGCCGTTCGTGCGTACGTGCAGATGCAGCTGTGAGACACGCACGCCGCCGCTAACCGAGAAGGAACCAAAAGACTGGACGACACGCCCCGGCGCCCGTGGATCTTGACACCTACGAGACCAGCAACCAACCCACCATTATACTGTTAGCAGCTGGTCCGGCCCAGGTCAAAGCCGCGCGCGGCCGGGCGAATGGATCAGACACACGGCCGGACACCATTAATTGGCAGCAGAAGCTTAATTAGAGAGCATCATCAGGCAGGGACTACGTACTGGCATCAGGAGAAAGAAGAAGTGTCAACCTAGGACCATTTTTTCTTCTTCAATGACGACGTATGGCAGATGTTGACGGGTCGAAAGATGATGCAGACGATGACGACAAATTATTATTATTATTAATTACATACTTTCTTTATTTTAAATTATAAGATGTTTTGATTTTTTTTTAGATATTTAGCTTTAATTTACTATGTATTTAGATGTATGTATATCATGTATGTCTAGATAAAGGTAAAATCAATGTATAAAAAAAATCAAAACATCTTATAATTTACTACGGAGAGGAAGTGCTGATGATCTATGGAAAAGTACACAGACCCTGCATAGTACTCATTAGCAGTAAGCAGTTGCAGCTAGGAGTAACTAATAACATGTGTCAGCTGTCAACCTTAAAACTTTTCAGTCGTTTCTTTAGCTATTTATTAATCTGGAACTCTCTGATTGCATATTAGAGCCTTAGAGAGGAGTGTGACTGTGACTGTATGTGTTTATATTAGTCTCGCCATATACATGCGTACGTGTCTTAATCAATGAGCAATCTCTCCCTCTCTCTCGCAGTCCAAGCTAGCTCGCTAGAGATGCCCATATATATACGACTAGTACTGCAGATACGAATATACCCATTAAAGGGCGTACATGGGTGTGATGGCTGTTGTCAATGTCAGCACGTAATATACTTTTATAATTTTTTTACTAGCTCAGCACACTATATTAACCAACCATATTGGTAATCCATACGAACCGTTCAATGGAACGCGCTAGTTGTTGCGCGTTCACCTAGATGATTTGCAATTCGGGATTATTCAACGATTGTTATCATCAATCTAATAATACTTTTTAGAATCAAATAATTTCCATCGCGCTTGACGGGCTTAGAATCAGACTTCATATAATCGTTGTACTCGTGCTGTTCCGACTTGTATGAGCATAAGCCATGAGCCCACATCACATACGTAGCATGAGAGCATAAGGGTATATATTATGGGAAGTAAAAAAAAGATAGGAAGAAGAATTTAATTGATCTCTTCTATTTTAATATTAGACTAGCAAAACATATCTATGTGTTGCAACGAAACATACACTTTATCATCCGATGACCTGAACAACTTGCAACTCAAAGATTTACATAATGGTCATGTCATCTAACTCCGTATTGTCACTGGAGACATAGTTCTAACTTGTATGAGTATTATAGTAGTGAGTTCAAGCCACATGCAAAATAGGGAGGAGGCATGAGAGCGTTCTAGGAACTATAGAAAGAAATCCCTTAGTCTTTAATATTATGTGTATAGACTATTGCTAATCGGACCATGTTAACCCTCACAAAAAAATGTTAGAAAAAATTCTAGAAAGATGGAGTTGGCCATCAATTATCCATATCTTCCATTATAAAAACAACACAAAGTATAACCCCTAAATCTGCATCAAAATTACCCATTATGAAAGATCCTCTAAAGTAATTCCCGAATTTGAACTTAAATTACCCACCATACCAATATGATAGATAACCACTTATAAATTACCACTTCAACTATTATTAAGAATAAACTAAAATATATGGATAGAGGATGAAATACAGTAGTAGATAATTAAGTTGTCATGATTGAATAGAGATTATAGAGTACTCGTGTGCATATTACTTTTCAAAATGAACAAAAAAAAGAAAGGACAAGAATAACTAATTTCTTTTAGATGTAGGTATTAAAAGTGGAATTAACTTTTAATAATTATGTCTCCAGAGATTGTAGCCGTGTAGAAAAGCTTTTTTTTTTACAATTTTTCATTGGCAAAACTTGCCATTTTTGTAAACGTATAGACTACTATACACGTAAGTAGTATTTATGCACTATATTTTAAGTTCAATATAAAACAGAACTTATACCACAGTCTTTTATGATAAATTCTAGAAAAGACAAAATAAACAAGAAGACACGACAGAAAGGTGAATAGGAGAAGGTTTCTTATTTTTGGGAAATTTATGAAAAACTTGATTTTTTTTGGCTGCTCAACTTCTTCTAACGAAGAACTTGTTCCAAAAAAATATTTTTCCAGAGGAGTAGGTAAGTTTTGTTTTGACAACTTCTCAGCTATAACTTTCATGAGAACGTAGTAACAACGAAAGCGTTAAACTTTATATTTCCAGAAACTTCCACCAACACAGGTCAATATACACGTACTAGTTTTTCGTCGCTCAACATCTTTAGAAAACTTCTTCAAAATAAGTTTGAGAACAACTCGTTCAACACTATTTTGTCAAAAAAAAAACGGCTCAATCATCAACTAAGTTTAATAAAGAAACCTATGGAAGCACGACTTATAAAGAGCACATAGTGATGTCTTTTATGATAAACCTGAACGAAAGAAAATTCTAGAGAAAGACAATATAAATAGTGCCTATAGCTTAGTAGCTAGCAGGATAGCGTGCGTGCCATACAGCCATAGTAGTCAAACAGGAAATTTAACGGTTGCTGCTGGCTGCTGCATACAACAAACACGTAGCAAGATCGATGATCCCGTACGTGGACAGGACAGGAGCTGAGGGCCCTCTCGTGCTGTCACGAGTCGCCATTGAAGATTGAACAGCCAGAGCGTAGCGGCTTTAGCTTAGATTAGAGAAGCTGAGGGCCGTCGTCAGCTCGCACCGCCGGTCCACTGCCTTGTCGCTCAAGTCAAGGTGATATTTCATCGATGCTAACCTTTTGCTTGGATCCGTTTGACTTCGGTTTGTAGAAATTGGGAGAACGAGAGTTAACCCTTCCTGGGTCTCTCGATCGGTACGTGTTATATTAGGCAGAGAACAGCCCTCTGCGTGGCGCTTACAAAGTGGAGATAGTTACAACAACCTCTTGGATCTCAACTACCTATACCGAGACTTATGGTACAAGTTACAAGTATCTAGATTACAATCTATTGTCTAACACCCTCCCTCAATCTCAGCCACTAACAAGGTTGAGATTGTCTCTAAAAAACTTCATCTTGTGAAATGCCAGAGGCTTGGTAAACCCATCTACAAGCTGATCATCAGTGTGTATATATCGAATGTCAAGCAACTTTTGAGCTACCCTCTCACGAACAAAATGAAAATCTATCTCTATATGTTTTGTGCGAGCATGAAACACCGGGTTTGCAGAGAGATATCTTGCACCAATATTATCACACCATAGCTGACCTACCGGCTGATGTGAAATTCCAAGCTCAGTAGCAATTGTTGAACCCACAACAATTCCGCGGTGGCATTAGCTAAAGCCTTGTACTCAGCTTCAGTGCTCGACCTTGACACCGTAGGCTGCTTCCGAGCACTCGAAGAAATCAAATTTGAACCAAGGAAGATAGCAAATCCACTAGTGGATCTCCTGTCATCAACATAGCCTGCCCAGTCAGCATCAGAAAATGCACTTACTATCATAGACGCACACGACCTGATTTTAAGACCCATATGTAATGTTCCTTGCACATATCATAGTATTCTTTTCACCGCGCTCAAATGTGTCGTAGTGGGAGAATGAAGATATTGGCACACTTTGTTAACTGCATAAGAGATGTCTGGTCTAGTTAATGTAAGATATTGTAGTGCACCCACCATACTTCTGTATTTAGTGGAATCCTCAGGCCCAAGACTCGATCCTCTCCTGCAACACTCAACTTTTCTTTGGTGCACATAGGTGTATCAATGGACTTGCACTTACTCATGCCTGAACGCTTCAAAATATCAGTAGCATACCGAGTTTGTGACATGACCAGACCATCATTCAACCGCTTTACCTCTATGCCAAGGAAATAATGAAGAGTCCCCATATCCTTTAGTGCAAAGTCTTTCTCAAGATCTCGAAGCAGGGTAGTAGTCGCTGTGTCAGACGAACTAGCAACCACAATGCCATCAACATAAATAAGCACAAATATGACAAGACCATCTTTGTTGTAATAAAATAATGAGGTGTCACCCTTGGATGGTGTAAAACCTAGTTGAATCAACTTGTTACACAGCCGTGCATACCAGGCCCGTGGTGCCTGCTTGAGACCATAGATAGCCTTGTCCAACTTGCAAACATAATTAGGATGTTCACGATCCTGATACCTCGGGGGTTGATGCATGTAGACTTCCTCCTCAAGAAGACCATGCAGAAACACATTTTGAACATCTAATTGACGCAAGCTCCAACCTTTTGACACTGCTAGGGAAAGAATCAAATGAATTGTGGTAGCTTTGACAACTGGACTAAATGTAACCTCATAATCTATACCATACCTCTGTTTATATCCTTTTGCAACAAGGCGTGCTTTATATCTATCAATGCTACCATCAGCTTTCCGTTTGACCTTATATACCCATTTGCAACCAATGATATTCTTCCCTTTGGGTGGAGGAACTAAGTGCCAAGTTTTATTTCTAAGCAAAGCAGAGTGTTCATGATCCATAGCAGTTACCCATTTGGAATCACCAGAAGCCTCATCTATAGTTGTGGGTTCATCAGGAACAATGGTACTCATCATGCCCCAGCGTACTGTACCATCTGTGTAAATTTTTGGTTTGGAGATACCTTGCCGAAGCCGTGTAGTGGGACCTGTTCCACCCATGGGAGCAGCTGGTGCGGTAGAAGCTGAGGAAGATGGCGCCGGGTTCACAGGTGCAGCGGACGCAGAGGATCCCAATGAGAGATTGTGTGGCCCCTCATCCGCAGATGCTAGATCGGATTGCGCCGAAGAAGACGCCGTGTGGGTTGGTGAGGTAGATGAAACATGCGCAGAAGATCCAGGCGGCGATCTCGGAGAGGATGGCGCTCCCGTGTACGACCTAGAGGGAGCAGACATTCCAGGCGTAGGCAGATCAGGCGCCGATCCCGGAGAAGTTTGGGCAGCCGCGTCCGTCGTCAGCGCAGGTGAATCTGCCTCGAAGAACGTGATGTGGCCATTGGCTTGTAGCGGACACATGAAATGATGAGTCTTTGCACTCATTTTTTCACCATTTAAGCCTAGATTTGAACCTGCATCATTCACAAGTCGAGCAGCACTTGACTGTGCATTAGTAGGCATGGCATTAACCATTGATTGATCACGTAGTAATGCATCCCCAAAAGATGATGACGGATTTTTAAGAATATCAGGCAAAAGATCAACTTCAGCTCTAAGCTGTGCGCCAACATTTGGATGTAGTTGTGAAAAGGGAAATACTTGTTCATCAAAAACTACATCACGTGAAATATATACTCGCTCAATAGATGGATCAAGGCACTTGAAGCCTTTGTGTTTGTTGCTGTACCCGAGGAACACACAACGCAAGGAGCGAAACTCTAGTTTCTTGAAATTTTAAGGCCGCAAGTTCGGCCATACAGCACAACCGAATGAACGGAGAAAAGAGTAATCTGAGCCTTGTTTAGTTCCAAAATATTTTGCAAAATCGACACTGTAGCTTTTTCGTTTGTATTTGACAAATATTATCCAATCATAGACTAACTAGGTTCAAAAGATTCGTCTCGTCAATTTTGACCAAACTGTGCAATTAGTTTTTATTTTTATCTATATT
>Ga0182004_10002744_pt1 | contig 13809 bp, 10 predicted proteins | sample Sormic07211540_1_FD_120479 | JGI IMG/M metagenome (GOLD analysis project Ga0182004, IMG submission 120479) | Endophyte microbial communities from Sorghum bicolor roots, Mead, Nebraska, USA - 072115-40_1 MetaG | ecosystem: Host-associated > Plants > Roots > Unclassified | place: USA: Nebraska...
CAGTTACGTGCACATGACCATGCATGCATATATATACTGCTAGCATTATTCTCACGTGACTTCCTCTCTTCCTTCTCGAAAACTGACTACTATATTAATCAAGCTATATATAGATGACTCGATAGACTACAGAGGACATATTTATATTCCTCCTTTATACCCGCAGCAACGCGCATGAAATCCTCCTAGTTACATCAAAAATAGACACACAAACTTGGTGTGTGGAATGAGGAGATCTTTCTTAGTGAAAAAAAACTCAGATGTCACCAAAGGTGACTAGAAGAGCCGAGTGATGATAATAAGCCTTAGTGGCTTACAACAATTATCTTGGTTGGTGAGGAATTTGTGGCAAACTCAACAGTATGACCGAGAGCGTACTTGGTAGAGCTCTAAAATGGAATAGAGATTAGATTTTGATAATTGACGCCACGGGGTACATCATCTCATCTAGAAGATTTAAACCTCCTTACTTGAGTTCTTTACTTCTCTCATTTACATTATCTGCATGTGCTTGTATCATGTGCCTTCATCGTTCCTATATTAGAATAGACTAGCAAAACATGTTCGTGCGTTGCAATGGGAGAAAAAACTATCACATGTTTTCATAAGCCTGTGCATTGGAACGCAAGAAAAAAATTATCAAAAGTTTAACCTATTTGCTTGAGCTCGCTGCACTGATTTATGTGGATAGCTTAGTGATTTGTATTGGCATGCATATAGCTTGAAGAAACATTTATTTTGATTAGATTGGATGGCAATTTGCTTATCGGCTACTTCATGTTATAATACTAATTTATTCATAATTAAAACTAATAATTTACTAATAAAATTATTTTATTTATTAAAGGTCAAGTTTGAAAGACATGTATACTGTATTTCTTATTTATCTTTATCTATATAAAAAACATAGTTCCCTTGTTAGAAGAGAAAAGGCAAAAAAATATTGAAAGAGCAGTATTTTTTTTTTTGGAAAAAAAGACACGAACATCACCTGACTGTCAAGAGTGGGCTGCACATCCGTGAGACCCTGACATAGGACTCATGCATTGCAAAGGGAGAAAAAAAACTATCACATGTTTTTATAAGCCTATGCATTGCAATGGAAGAAAATAAATTGTCAAAAATTTAACCTATTCGCTTCAGCTCACTGCATTGATATATGTGGATAGCTTAGATATTTGCATTGGTATGCATATAGCTTGAAGAAACATTTATTTTGATTAGATTGGATAACAATCTACTTAAGATTTTAGTTTACTATTTGATAATTTAGGCCATCGGCTAATTCATGTTATAGCAATAATTTATCCATAATTAAAACTAACAATTTACTTATAAAAATATTTTATTTATTAAAGATATAGAAAAGCCTGTGCAAAATACCCGCTACCGATTACCCGTACCTGATTACCCGAACCTAGATCTGAGGTATCCAATCCTAAATTTGGATAGCAATTTTGATTACCCGAGTAATTTGAGTAATATCCACGGTACCCAAACTACCTAAATTACCAAAACATTTGTCTATGTCTTTTGTATTTATCATGTGTTGTTAGTTAAATATTTCAACTTCTCAGTTTATTAGAATATAATTGTCTTTTTTTGAACAAGTTATTGTAATATATTATTTTCTACAAAATGCTATTGAAATTCTATAAAAATTGCTGCTGAAATTATATATAAATTGCTATTGAATTTTTGTGTAGTTTGTTGTTTTCTATAAATTCATGTATATCGGGAATACTCAAACCCGAATTATCGGGTAACCAAAATTGCGGTAGTATTTTTTGGACTAATATCGGGTAGCAGTTTTCATTTCCTGAATTATCTAAGCTGAAAAAAAAATCAGGTAACCCAAATGCCTAGACTTAGATATAGATATTCATATTCATATTGATAATATAGATAGAAATATTAATTTTTGCCCTTATTACACCGACCTCGTCGGCTGCAGACCTACCTTGCTTTGTGCGTGGACCAGTCACGGACTCGCGGCCCATGGTCAAGGGGTCGGCTCAAGCCTGTTTTGATTCTGAAGGCAAGGACGCATACACGACGGTGAGGAGCCAACCCAACGGCGACAAGTCGGAAAGGACATACAAAAATAGTCTAGACCAAAAATATTTACAAGAAGCCAAATAACAATATTTTATTCGAAACCGAAAGCCCCACATGTATCTCATATCCCAATTCCCAAGGCCTTGTTCAGTTCTCAAAATTTTTTAAGATTCTCCGCATATCAAGTCTTTAAAAGTATGCATAAAACATTAAATATAGACGAAAATAAAAACCAATTGTATGGCATGACGGGCTGCATGGTCACGGTACAGACGAAGAAAACAACTAGACCAAAAATTAGGCTGAAATTTTACCTCTTTAGTATTAGGTATAAACTAATTAATAATTAATAAATTTATTTATTTAGTGTTAGATTGCAAAACTCTTGGTAGGTATGAATAAATAGAGAACACTAGATAAACTTCAAGTACAAATCTTGCTAATTAGTTTTGTTTATTTAACATGAAATCAAGCAAAAGCCCTATATTTAGTTTTACAGCCGAATTCACGAATTCACCCCTTCCCTCTGGAGTTGGCTACTCGCATTTTTTTTTCAGTGCCTGGTGCCCCGTTACCTCTCTTCTTCTTAGATATATGCACTTTGACCTTGTTTGTTTAAACTTTTGGTCACTTTTAAAATTTAAACTAGTTTTGGACTTTCCAAAACTAAACGGCTCCCAAAAACCAAAGGCGTTAGAGCTCACCAGCTTTAGGCTTTCAGGAGCTTTTTGGCTTTTTAAATAAATATTCAAAATACGAGATTTAAAAGCTTTTTAAAAAAAACCCAAACACACGTGTTTTATGTTTAGATATTCGTAAATGTATCTAGAAAGGTGAAAATATTTTATATTCAAAACGAATGGAGTAATATAGTTTTATGGTGTGTCTATTGACACTAATATTTATATTTATATAAATTAAATTAAAATGTAGATAATTTATGTAAGACATAATTATAAGTGCATTTTCTTTTGATGAGGCCGTGGGAGACTCGAGGGCTGTTTATTTGGTGAATTTTTTAATTTTAGTTATTATAATATTTTTGTTTGTATTTGATAATTATTATTTAATTATAGATTAATTGGATCTAAAAATTAATCTCATAAATTATAATGAACTATTTAATTAGTTTTTTTATCAATATTTAATATATATGTCGTAAAACTTGATGTTGGGAGAAACTTTTGACGAACAGCCCCTCGACACGAGCCAATTTATCGCCCTTCCGTCGCTTCGGCGGTTCAGCCCCTTTCCCCCACGCTCCGTTTCGCCGGCCGCCGCCGCCGCCGTCTCCCGCCGCGCTACCTCGCCGACGACATGCCCGAAACCGTACTCTGCTATATCTCTCTCACACTCTCCCGCCCCCCTCGCCTCACTTCTTACTGACCTGGTCTTCTATCACCTCGCAGGCGGCGGAGACCAACCTCCGTAGGCAACTGGAGCAAACCCTCGCCGCCGAACCCTCCAGCCCGCTCCACCAGTACAACCTTGTAGGTTTCGTTTTCCACTGCATTGAGCCCGTGGTCGCGCCCGCGCGTCTCCGTTGCCCCTAATCCTGCTGGTTGGTCCTGTGCCTGCAGGGCGTCTTCCTATGGGACCGCGCCGAGGCAGAGCAGGAGGGTGACGGGGAAGAGGCGCGGAAGCTCCGCGCGGCAGCGTCGGAGCATTTTCTGGCGGCGGCCAAGCTGAACCCCAACGATGGCGTCCCCTTCAGATTCCTGGGCCACCACTACGCCCACGGCGGAGACAATCAACGAGCGGCCAAGTGCTACCAGCGTGCGGTGACCCTCAACCCTGATGATGCTGAGGCTGGGGTATGTGTGGGAATGTGTATATTCATACGCCCAATGTATTCGTCCGTTTGCTTGTGCTGGGTTCTAATGTGTTTCCCCCTTTATTTCTGGGGTATGGTGCAGGAGACGCTCTGTGACTTGCTAGATGTTGAAGGGAAGGAGAGCTTGGAGCTTGCTGTGTGCAAGGAGGCAGCTGGCAAGTCACCGCGTGCGTTCTGGGCTTTTCGGAGACTTGGCTACTTACAGGTAACTTGTATAGCAATTTTTTGAGTGGACTATCTGTTGAAGTATGAATTCCAATAGTATATGTCATTAACAGAGGTCCTGACTAGATGTATTATGTTAATGACTCTTACGGCTTCATTTTGGATTGGGTCGGAATCTACAGGTCCAAACCTGTCCAAGCCTAAACCCAATGATATTGGTTAAGGGCAACATTGGTTTGCAGTAATTAGTTAGATTTGACATGGTTATGCAGAATGATGAAAATGATTGAAATTTTACCTAATCTAGCCCCTTCAATATTTAAATCTTATAGCAATCTCATCCATTGTCATTGATGTTTCTTGTTGTTTATACAGAGGCAGTGTTCACTTCCATTCATTGTGGCATTGATATCACCACCCCACAAAACCTTTATGTTAAGTTGTTAATGTTAGGGCGTGTTTGGTTGCCCGCATCCACCCTGTCCAGGCTCCGCTGATGTGAGCTGTGCCTGATTGGTTTCATGGGCGAGGTAGCCAGCCAGGCTGAAGCGGTGCAAAGGCAGCCATCGGGCCTGGCTCTGCTCATACGCAGATTTTCTTTGTTCCTCTCTAGCCAGGCTGGGACCGTGCGAGAGGGACGGACTGCTTGCATCAGATGAGAGCAGCGTGCAGGACAAGGACCTCCATCAAGCCAACCAATCACCTTCTCTTGTAGACCTGGCTGAAAGGGCACGACAACCAATCAAGCAGCTCTGGCACCCGTCAAGCCTGGCCAGAGCAGGCCTGTCCGTGGCATGCGAGCCAGGCTCTGCCCATCCACAAACCAAACGCCCCCTTAGTGACTTTTAATAACTCAATTCTGTGGCTATCCTTTTAGATTAGCTGACAGATGAAATTAGATTGTGCAGGATAACATGACTCAGTTGGTCATTCACCATTAGTATAGCATCATTAAGTTAAAATCTGGACTGTGCTGATCTTGAAATATTTGAAAGGTTTACACGCCTGGAGCAATATCTCTTATTATAACTTCTACTTGAGAAGTTGATCACTTATTTTCTTTAAAAATTGCAAAGTTTTTTCTGTTGGAAGGACTAAGGAGATACTACTGCTAATATTTTAGGTGTGCAATTTGCTTTTGTTTGTGATAAGGCATTACAAAATTTGTATATAATGTGTATTGACATGAGTTGGTGAAAGGTTAGGTTCATCAGAGGAAATGGTCAGAGGCTATACAAAGCCTTCAGAATGCAATCCGAGGTTACCCAACATGTGCAGATTTATGGGAGGTGGGTGTTTTCCCTCTTGCCAAGGTTTCTTAGTGTAACTTATATGTGATGTGTAAATGTGTTATCAATTATTGAATTTGAACATTCCATATTTATGGCTACAGGCACTTGGTCTGGCATACCACCGTTTGGGCATGTTCACTGCAGCAGTAAAGGTTTGCAGTTTTCAGTTTTGAGCATACTTAATAACTGTTGCAGTGCGCTGTATTGAGCCTTCTCAATATGCTTAAATCAGTTTTTGCCGGCAGTCATATGGACGTGCTATTGAACTTGATAGTTCCAGGGTCTTTGCATTGATAGAAAGTGGAAACATCCAGTTAATGCTTGGTTACTTTAGAAAGGTAGGAAGTTTTCTGCTTGCTTTTTTAACTATCTATCATTCTGCTGGTATACACGATTTAATCAGCCAATGCTAATCTAACAGTGCATCCATTCAAAAATCTATTTAGCCCTTATCTCTTTCATTGTTAATACTATTTAATTTCTCTCAAATACACAACACCAGGGAGTGGAGCAGTTTCGTTCTGCTTTGGAAATGGCTCCATGTAATCATTCGGCATACTTTGGCCTTGCTTCTGCATTGCTTGCATGGGCAAGGAATTGTATAACTATTGGGGCCTTTGGTTGGGCTGCTAGCCTCTTGAAGGTATTTTGATCAGATACTAGCTTTTTAAATATCATTGAATAGGCCATAGCTGTATAGCTTCACCATATAGATTGTTTTCTCATAGGAAGCTTCAGAAGCTTCCAGAATTTGTACTTCTTTCACTGGAAACCTTTCCTGCGTCTGGAAATTGCACGGAGATGTTCAGGTATTTGATTTTTCATCATTCAAGTCTGCTTGTCATCTACTTATAATGTGAAGAGTTATAATATTATATTCTACCATATACCTTGCCGGCTTGGTGTCAGCTCACACTTGCGAGATGCTTTCCATGGGTGGATGGGAAGATCAAAAGGGGCATGGATGCACAGATGTTCAAAGATTCGGTTAAAGAGTGGAGAAATACATGTTTGTCAGCAGCGAATGGTGCAAAACTCTCATATCAACGTGCTTTGCATCTTACTCCCTGGGAAGCTAATGTTCACAATGATATGGCTATTTGTCTTGATCTAATTTGTTCCATGGATGACAGCAACATACTCAACCCCAATGTTTGGTAGGTTTCTTTGTTGCATAGGCTAAAACCATATTACTTTTCAGATGGTGTTTTGTGAGTTGTGTAAGAGTATTATATTTTTCCTTTTTGTGCAACAGGGAGCTGCCAGAGAAAATGTCACTGGGTGCCTTGATGTTGGAACCAGTTAATAAGGATTTTTGGGTTACTTTGGGTTCAATGTCAAGTTATCTGGCTTTGAAGCAGCATTCTTTTATTATGGCACTTCATCTCGATATGTCGTTGTCTGAAGCTTGGGCATGCCTTGGAAAGGTACTGCTCTTAAGCAACAGCTGATTTATATCTGCTACTAGTAGGGGGTATCTAATAGTTTGGCCTTCAGATTTACAGACAGTCTGGTGATAAGCAATTGGCAAAACAAGCATTTGATCGAGCTCGAAGCATTGATCCTTCGTTGGCCTTGCCATGGGCTGGAATGTCGGCGGAAAATTATCACCAATCTGGGTACCTCTCACCCCTCATTTCATGGAAAAGATTCCTATGCTGTGCTCTGAAAAATTAGTTACTCAAGCTGTTTTTTTCTATTTCATGTGATTTTATAGGAGCAGTCCTGTAAATGAATCTTTTGAAAGCTGCTTGAGGGCTGTGCAGATCCTACCTGTAAGTGCAATTTTTTTAACATTAATAATGTCTTCAGTTGTCAGTATAACAATTTTCTGTTTTTTCTTCTCCAAGCTAGCCCTGATTTCATTCTATTATATGTTCTTGCATTAGCTGCCAGAGTTCCAGATTGGTCTTGGAACAATTGCTGCCCGTTCTAGTAATCTTCTTTCACCTCAGGTATATATCCAGTTCTATATTCATGGCCGAGGCTCTTTTATGTGGCAAAAGTCTATTCAACTCGATGGCATTTTTTTAGTTGGCCTTCATTGTTATATTCTAAATTATTTAACTGGTTGACACTAAGAGATACATGATGATTCGCTAAGTCATAAAGATATTTCTATTGCATAATCTGCTACCTAACACCTTGGTGCCTATGCTTAACAAATCAATTTCTTTTTACTTGATTCCATTATGTAGGTATTGATGGCTGTAAGACAGGCTGTTCAGCGAGCACCTCATTACCCAGAGTCTCACAATTTAAATGGCTTGATTTCTGAAGTGCGATTAGATTTCCAGTCTGCAATCACATTTTACTTGCAAGCGAGATTTGCTTTAGGCATGATGTACAATTCCAAGTCAGACAATAGACAAGCTTTTGCTGATGTTTCAGTGAATCTTGCCCGTGCACTATGCAAGGTAATAGTGTTAACGGTTACTTTACATCTGGTTTGATGAAGTTAAATATACTAATCAATCATGGTATTTTAGATGATACATCTGAGATTCTAATCATTGCACTAATTGCAGGCTGGTTTTGCAACTGATGCAGTGCGGGAGTGTGAAGAGCTGAGATCTCAAGGTATATTGTTTTTATTCGACTTAAGCAATGAAAGGGTTCCGTTCCCTAATTTGCCAGATAGCATTGACAGTAGACCCTTTCAAAATATTTTCCACATGCTATACAACATATAAACTAACAAGTAATCCTAAATTTTCTAGGACTGTTGAGTGTTGATGGATTGCAGATATATGCTCTGGCATTGTGGAAAACTGGACAAAGCAAGGAAGCTCTTTCTGTATCTAGAAGCTTGGCTGAAAATTTAAGTGGTATAAAGGCGGAGAGTGCAACTGCAGCTTGGGGATTCATATGCACCTTAATGTATGGAATTTCTGGGAAGGACTCTGCAGCTGCCATCATTCACAAGCTTCCTGGTCAACTCAATTATAACTCACAGTTGAAATTCATTGTCTCTGCATTGGATGCTTTGCATCCAACCAAGCGTCTCCAGCTGCCTCAGTTGAATATGCCTCCTAAGCATACAGCTTATGAAGTGATGAGTGAAGTACACTCGAATATTGCTCTTGGGAAGGCTGTAAGTATTCTGAAATACTGGTGTTCTATGTTTCTATGGAAAACTAGTTTATTTTGAGTACATGCTTGATGTACTAATATATATAAAAAAATCCTTTTAGATTGGTGCGGACTTTGACAAGCCTCTGAGGGTTGATGGTAGTTTGTCTTACCTGAAAAAAGTTCTGCACATGTATCCCGACTGCAGTTTAGTGAGGTAATTTTCTTGCTTGGAATGGTCATATCGGGTGTTCAAAAGGTTACTAAACTTGAGGCTTGAGTCAAAATATTACTCACCATTCTCTTTTCTACATGCTGCAGGAACCAACTTGGATCCCTGCTGCTGTGGAGTGGAGATTGGATGGCTTCTCATAAAGCAATAAGGGTTACCACTCTGTTGTCACATGGACACGCATCCAGTATGGGCCTAAGATCACCACATCATGTTCAAGCCTGTGCAATGGTTTCTTGCTATGCTACCTGCCCAAATTACGCAAAGTTCTCTTTCGCAACATGTGAACACCAATACCTAAGTGGACCTGATGCAATACACCACCTGCAAAGGTATATCTTCTATTTGTTGCATTGATAATGTATGCCTTTGGTAGCAGAGCTATTCATGTTCTTTTTTGCCCTCTCAAGGTGGGTTCATTGTGAACCATGGAACCAAGATGCACGCTACCTGCTTGTGCTTGCCATTTTCCAAAAAGCACGGGAAGAGAGGTACCCCAAACATATCTGTGTTATTCTGAAGAAGCTCATTATGCAAGTGCTGTCCAATATTAGCAATCCACATGAGAAAGAAGCTATGCAGTATGAGGTGTTCTTGCTACTTCTTTTGTCATCAGAGGTCTGTTTGCAATCTTTAGACTATGAAAATTGCATTGCCCAAGCTAAAGAAGCCCTAAGAACCACCCCGTCGAGCCGTGTGGATACTTTTTTTGCACACTTGCAACTGTGTCGGGCCTATGCGGTACAAGGGGATCTTTTGAACTCCAGGAATGAGTACATGAAATGCTTGAGAAACCATACAAATACTGAGATTGGCTGGGTAATGCTGAAGCAACTTGAATCTGCATGTTCATTGGAGGGCTCTTCTGATGAAATAGATATAAATCTGCGTGAATGCATTAAAAGGAATGGTAGTGACTCATCGAAATGGGCATCCCTTTTCAATCTGGCGTGTGCTCAGTGCTTTCTGTGGGATGGAAACTTCGAAAGCGCTGAAAAAGCTCTTGCTCAGGCATGCACTCAAGTAGATCCGGATAGCTGCATCTTGTTCCTTAATGGTTAGCCACTTTCTTCTCACATAGCTCATTACTCATCAAGGATTCTCTAAAACCCTTTGCTGTTTATGGTATGAGGTTGCACCGTGCACCTGGTTTTCTTCCCTCCAGTAGAATCCAGGAATAAACTTGGTTGCTTTCTTCCCTCCAGTATTATCCAGGAATAAACTTGGTTGTTTTCTTCTCTCCAGTAGAATCCAGGAATAAACTTGGTCAGATCAACAAATTTTCTGCCAGTCTTATTCATGTTGATATGTAGGCCCTGTTTGGTTCCACCAACTAAATTTTAGCTAGCTAAACTTTAGTCACTTTAGTAGCTAAAGTTCCAAACACACTGACTAAAAGGAGCTAAAATAGTTTAGTTCCATTAGTCACCCAAGAGTAGCTAAAATAATTTTAGCTAGCTAAAATTTAGCAAGGGGAACCAAACAGGCCCGTAGTACATTCCTTGCACTAGTTATTGAGTGGTACTAACTGTTAACTATGCTAATAGTGAATTAAGGAAAAAATGTGCTTAGATGGTACTACTTGATAATTTATTTTGTGGAATTAAATTGATCCAATCTTTTAAGGATGCCGTGTGAAGAACGCCACTTCTGATTTTAGACTGTTTCCATGCATGGTCTGAGAATACTAGTCTATAATAGGCCTGATTAATTACTAATTATGAAATATGAAATATTCCTGTTTTATGTAATATTGAGTTCCATGCACCAATCAGTTTAACCCAAAAGCTTAAGCTGATGGGGAGAGGTGGGCAATTCACTTATATTCCAACACTCCCCCTCACGTGGAGGCTCCTCAGACCTCAGACGTGGAGTAGGAGCGAGCATCAATTATTTTATTTAATTGCGCTAATCAGGATTCAAACTCAAGACTCTAATACCATATTGAGTTGTATGCACCAACCAATTCAACCCAAAAGCTTAAGCTGATGTGGAGAGGTGGGCAGTTCACTTATATTCCACTATGTAATTTGATTTTGTACTGAATGAAACATCACTGATAGGTGCAACCTGTATGGAGATTGCCCGGAAGTTTGTAGCTCCTCAATTTATATCCCGCGCAGCATCCAGCCTCAGAAAGGCCCAGCAGAAATCACATGCTTCATTACCTCTCGTGTCACTGCTACTGGCTCAAGCCGAGGGCAGTCTTGGCTCCAAAACCAAGTGGGAGAAAAACCTTCGCCTGGAATGGTTCTCGTGGCCCCCAGGTGCGAATTGAACCAAAGTTGGAATGGACACTGTTTGGTTTCAGTCTGAATGCCTTTTTGTTCTTTTTCCCGTTTGGTTGTGCAGAACTGAGGCCTGCGGAGGTGTACTTCCAAATGCATCTGCTGGCGAGGCAGTCGGCTGCAGCGGTTTCTCAGCAGAACCAGCTGGTGGAGACGATGCAGAGCCCCGAGTTGTGGTTGCTTCGGGCGATTCACCTGAACCCGTCCTGCCCCAGGTATTGGAAGGCTCTGCTGCAGCAAATTTATGTGTAGCCTTTTGTATCACAGTCACAGGTATCATCCAGGTGCATTCTATCGGGCGATTTATTTGGCTGAGATTGCTGGGACACCGGCTATAAGTTTGTGACTCGTCGTAAGGCTTTGCGTTTGGAACTTAGGATAGTTTGAATGTGCCCTGTGCGTTGTCCTTTTTGAAATGATATTACTGGAGCTTGTAGGATTATTTTGTCGCGATGTGTCTGTTAATTGTTGTGACCTTCAGTTTGCTGGAACCATTACACCTGTATCTCTTGCTAGCTACTCCCTCCGTCCCAAAATAGGTGTCGTTTTCGCTTTCCGAGAAATAACTTTAACTAAATATATATTAAAAAATATTAATATTTATAGTACATAATTAGTATCATTGGAAAGATCTTTAAGTCTAGTTTTTTAACAAATTTATTTAGAGATAAAAATATTGCATGTATTTTCTACAAATCGAGTTAAAATTGTGGCACACAAAAATCTAAAACGACATTCGGACGGAAGGAGTACTCGTTAATTGGTAGTGAGCCGGAGAGGGGAAGTTCCATGTGCGTATCGCCCATGCCATGCATAACTCTAATTAATTAATTAATTAAATTGCGCCCCAAAAATACTCTATTTAATGTCAATCTAGCTCCATCCTTCCATCCCAAATAAAAGTTCTTGATTTCTCTAATAATATATTAGCTTAAACGAAAGTAATTATGCATATTTTTTCACGGTGAGTATAGCAATGCTAATCTTGTGTTGCTAGTTTTCTTGGGGTAACCTAAATTTGCTTTTATGTTAGAGAGGAAGCCATATCAAATTGGAATTGAACACTTAAAAGTCTGTTCGTTTGAGCTTATTTACTGAATCTATCAGCTATTTAATAGTGTTTTTTTTACAATAAATCAGCGAATCAGTGCTTTCGTTCATAGTTTTTTAGACGCGAACAGCTTCATAGGCGCGTTTGTTTGGAGAAATTATTATATAGTTTATTTATAATTTACGAGATAAATTTATTAAGCTTAGCTAATCTATAGTTAAATAATAATTACTAAATATAAACGAAAGTGATATTGCAGTGACTAAATAAGGCCTCAAGGGGTGAATTTATGTATCGAAAAAGATGAACCTGAGCGGCGCCCAACCACAGCAAAACACGCCTATAAACACGTAGCCTGTTTGTCAGTTTTAGGCGACGGCGTGGAGCTCTGCACTGCAGCTCACACAACTCTCAACATGTGTCATCCAAAAATTTCAAGGAGGTGCCCACGTCAGGCCACTTGCAGATCAGCTCTCGCGCCCGCTGTTGCGCTGTTCTCCCAGGCCGGTAAAATAATGGAGCCCAAATCGGCACTCAGCCCACGCGGCACTCCGCGGCTTGCCCGGCCACCCCGGCGCGCCACACGTCCTCCGCTCCCGCGCCAGCCTCCTTCGTCTAAACATCACCGCTATCGCGAGCCCGAACGCCGCCGGCCGCCTCCTTCTCGCTCAACAGTCACCAGTCAGCCACCCACCGCTTCCATCTTCCAGCTTCCAGCATCCAGCCAAGCCTCAGCACCTCAGCTCCCCAGGTCATGTCAGGCGGCGTCGGCCCGACGGCGGGTGGCGGCATCACGCTGCCGTCCATGGGCGCGCCGCCGCCGCCGCTGCACCCGACGCCCACCTCGCCCACGGCGCGGCCGCACCACCACTACTACCTCTTCTCCATCAAGCAGCTCAACACGCTGGGCGCGGCGGCCGTGCTGGCCTTCTCCACCACGGTCCCGCTGTCGGATGTCGCCTTCGCGGTGCTGCTCCTCCCCTACCTCCTCCTCCTCGCCCGGCTCGCCTTCCCGCAGCGCCCGGGCAAGCCCAACCCGGCCGCGCCCGTCTTCCCGGGCGCCGGCGGGCGGCTCACCCTCGCCGTGCACACCGCGGTGGGCTTCGTCGTCGGCGCCGCGCTCCCGGCGCTCTACATCCTCGACGGCCTCCGGGCCGGGGACACGGCCGGCGTCGCCGCCGCGGCCCCGCACGCGTTCCTCCTCTCCGCGCAGGTGTTCACCGAGGGCATCGCCGCCGCGTGGCCCGGCACGTTCTCGCTCCCCGTCAGGGCCGCCGTGCCCGTGATGTACAGCGCGCGCAGGATGTTCGCGGCGTCCGAGTGGCTGCGCGAGGAGCTGCAGGAGCGCGACGACCTCGGGCGTGGCCCGCCCGTGCCGCAGCGGCGGGTGGTGGCCGGCAGGGCGCTCGCGGCCGCCAACCTGGCGTTCTGGGGGTTCAACCTCTTCGCGTTCCTGCTGCCCTTCTACCTGCCCAGGGCGCTCAGGAGATACTACCTCGGCAGCGACCATGAGGATGACGGCGGCGCACACGCACACTTGAAGCAGCAGCAGCAACCGCAGGATGAAGGGAAGAAGGATTCGTAGATCAGGTTAGACTACATGTGTGATTAGTAGCGGAACAAGCTGTACTACCTGTCTCTGTCTCTGTCTCTCTGCCATCATTATGTATGCCAGTAGTTATCTTGTTTGATGCATGCCAAACTTTTTTTTGCTCCATGTTATTACCAGACGAGCAACGCTTACAAACTGCTAATACTATCTTCTACTACTATCAACAATTTTATTCAATGAAACTATCTATAATTTGTTTTTTAAA
>Ga0182004_10002745_pt1 | contig 13809 bp, 8 predicted proteins | sample Sormic07211540_1_FD_120479 | JGI IMG/M metagenome (GOLD analysis project Ga0182004, IMG submission 120479) | Endophyte microbial communities from Sorghum bicolor roots, Mead, Nebraska, USA - 072115-40_1 MetaG | ecosystem: Host-associated > Plants > Roots > Unclassified | place: USA: Nebraska...
AAAATAAAAACTAACTACACAGTTTGTCTGTAAATCGTGAGACGAATCTTTTGATCCTAGTTAGTTTATGATTAGATAATATTTGTCAAATAAAAACGAAAGTGCTACAGTAGCGAAATCCGAAATTTTTTCGGAACTAAACAAGGCCTTAAATAATATGCAATCGAAGAGCTAGATTAAAAGCCTGTACTGAGCTTACCTGGAGTTGCAAAAACAAACAAACAAACAGTAAAAAGTGAATGATCTCGTTTGCATATCTTTAGCCCTGTATAATTTCGAAAATTACAGAGCTATGCGAAATTACGCTTGGAAACGAAACTTTCCAAAACACCCCTGATCATTCTCCATCTCCACTCCCACAACCTCTCTCTGGTCTCTCCGGCGTCCCGACTGCGAGCCCCGCCGCGAAGCCCCACCGATATGGCGACAGCCGATGGCGCCGCACCGCCGGCAATGGACGAGAAGGCGCGGCGCACGCGTGACCTCCTTGCTAGCTTCTACAACACCGACCCGTCGGCGGCCGCCGGGGCCGCGGCCCCCGCGTCCCTGGCGCGGCCGTCCCCTACAGCCGCGCCCGCATCGCCCCTCGACTCCATCAACTCCGCCTCCTTCGATCCCGACATCTACATGAATGTTCTGGTTAGTGCTTGTGTCTGATCCCAACTCCGTCCCTTTTCCTGGTCTCTCAGATCCAGCTCCCTGCTTCTCAGGTCGGATAGTATAGTTGGTGACCTGTTGCGTAGAATATGAATGAATGTGATGAACTTTGGTATGTAATAACCCCTGTATTTATTAATCTCTTTCTGGAATTGACCTGATTAGCCCATCGCGTTTGTCTCGAGATCAACTGAGACAAAATGTCATATCCTATGATGCTGTTAGCTTTTCTATTTAAACACAGTCGGTTGTGCAATTTGTGTATACGCTACTAAAAGTTCTGATGTGTGTGTAGATCATGGAGTTGAGTTCTGGGTGCAATTTGTTCCAGCATCTTGTAATTATAAATATAATCGTGCTCAGGAAATAGAATCCTCAAGACATGATATCTTAGGCAGTGAGTTACATACATAACATGAATCATAGAAAGCTTACAAAAACAGATGCAATTGAAATTCTGCATTAGAGCACTTCTAACAGTATGTACATAGTGTGCTTGCTGTATAACTACACTGTTGAATTTTGCACACAAGTCTAGATTGTTTTTTTTAACTAAGATCTCAATCATATTTATTTTAACTAGGAGCATTTCCATGCAGCATATTTGAGTTATGCTTGCACAGGTATCCTTAGAGTCTGGGATCTAGACACATGAATGATGTGAATTAGAAAGACTAAATTTGTTGCCATGCTACTTATTTAGTTAGAGTTAGACTACTTGTTATAGCAGCATTACCTTTTTATAGTTTCAGTTTACTCATATAGTTTGCTTATGCTACATAGTTTACCATATAGTTTGCTTATGCTACATAGTTTACACTGGTATTACCTTTTTATATTATCACTTTTCTGTTCTGTACGTAGCTTACTGGCATTCTGATTATATGAAATTTAGCATGACCTATCACTCAATTGGCCTTTTTCTGCGTATATTTGTTGCATGCCTTGCCATTTTCACTTGAATGGCTTGAGTTATTCACACTGTTCCATACTTGGATTGCTGCAAATGGTTTTATAAGAAAGCTGAAATGGTTTTGACCCTTTTTCTATTTGGACCTAGGATATCTTTGGTTTGTGCCCTCAACTGACCTTGCTAAATGATTGGCTAGCTGTTCAAGTTTTTTCTAATACTGATGAGGCACCAAGGTCTGGTAAAAAACTGTATTGGATGTGATCAAAGGGCTATGTGCTTGCCAGAATTTCACAGACATTTAAACATAGGCCCAACCTACATACCCTAATATGCTATTGCTAGTGTAATAGCGTTTGTTGAAAGCGTAAATTAGTCTGACATGATATCGTGTTTAGTTTGTTAGTAAGAGTAGGATGCTCATGCTCGCTACTCATGTGGTTTTCAGGTGCAGCAATCCAATCTGGAAGGCCTTCTACAAAGGCATGTGAAGATGGCTGCTGAGATCAAGAACCTAGACACAGATTTACAGATGCTAGTGTATGAGAATTATAACAAGTTTATTAGTGCAACTGACACTATAAAAAGGTGATGCTATTTCCTTACTGATAAATCAGACTTCTCCTTCTGTTAATGAGTTTGATGTTCTAGTACTATTATTTTCTATAGTTGTAATGTGTATCCTATCTATCTGTGATTTTTTTCCCACAGGATGAAGACTAACATTGTTGGGATGGAGACAAATATGGACCAGCTCCTTGCAAAGGTATGCATTATCTCGTTGTTGGTGCATGGCTGACTCATTTTTACATGGTTGATCCAACCTATTTTTGCCTTTTCCAGATAACATCAGTGCAATCAAAAAGCGACACAGTAAATACATCTCTTTTTGACAAAAGGGAAAACATCGAGAAATTACATCGTACACGCAATCTGCTCCGGAAAGTTCAAGTATATACTCTCCTGCTTACATTATTAATCTTAGAACTATGATTTATGCTGCTCCATTAGTCATTGTTGTGTCGAGAACTAACAATTGGTAGTTACACAAATATGCAAATTTCTGCAATAATATAATAATATGGTTAAACCTAAGGCTACTCCCAATGGGTGGTATCATGCACATCAATTAGGTGCTGCATAGACATAGAATTTTTTATTGATGCAGAATTAATTAGGAGAGAAACAAAGCCTAAAACGAAGTCCAATATTTTGGCACCAACCCAATAGCTTGGGCCCACTCTCATAAACACAACATAACAGCAATTAATTATTTTTTAACTCTTAAGAAACAACAGTATGGTACTATGTGTTGGAGGGATTTTATCTACACATGAATTTGGTGATCTTTGTATGATTTGGCAGTCTTGGATGTAACAACATGATATTATGCACTGGGAGTAGCCTAAGTGTAAGTGGTATATATATGTGTCATTGTTGTTGTCCCAGCCCTTGTGTTGTGGGAGGCCCTAGTGATCTACATGTTTAGTTTAACATGAAGTTTTGGTGTTGCATAGGGAATTTCACATTAAGACATGCCATGAAGATGTTTGTTCAAGACTACTTGGTCAATAGTTTACTCTGTATTCTTTTTTTTTTTGAAAAAAACTCTCCAGGGTATTTCTACCACCAGTGAATTCTAATAACTAATTAAATGTAGGCGCAGAAAAAAGAAAACTTTTGATAAAATGTTGCTTTCTATCAACTTCTGTTGCAGTTCATATATGACCTTCCAACTCGGCTTAACAAATGCATCAAGACCGAAGCATATGCAGATGCTGTCAGGTTTTTTACTGGAGCAAAACCTATTTTTGAGGTAAATTTGAGCTAAGTGAAATTCCTCATCTTAGAAACTCCCTGCAATACCTTTTACCATGCTCTTTCATGTACTTCTGTATTATAGGCCTATGGAGATACGTCTTTTCAAGACTGTAAAAAGGCATCCGAGGAGGCAATGGATTTAGTTATACAACACCTTCAGGTAACTGTGCACATTTTGACTCAAATTTGTATGGAATATGACATAATTATTTGTCCAAATGCCATCTACTACTTATCATTTGTTACATAATTGCATTATTCTAATTTTGTAGATTTTTAATACTATTTACTGCCCATAAATTTCAGGCAAAGTTATACTCAGATTCTGAACCTATTGAAGCAAGAGCAGAAGCTGTAGTTCTCCTTAAACAATTGAACTTTCCGGTATGTATTTTATCAATGCTAGTTAGGCTATGCCAGAGCTCCTCTCTGTATTGCAATGTACTACTTGCATGTTTTGCCCTTTTTTTTCTGTAAATGCCCATCGTTTTTTTTTTCATAATTTCATATGTCAACAGGTGGACAACTTAAAATCGAATCTACTTGAGAAGCTTGAAGATTGCCTCTTGAATTTCCAGAATGAGCCTACGCAGGTGTGCATGTGTCTATATCAGAATATTACAACTGAACAGTTTCCATTTAGTATTGTATGGAAGTTACACAGTTTGGGATCGGCACTGCTTCTGTTACCTGTATTACTACTAAGTCTGCACACTATGTAATGCGATGTTGCTCATGCTGTAACATGCAGCCTAGTTGTAATGCCCATTTATGCGTTTGCCCTACTGTATTGATTAATCATCTAATACCTCGTGCTATTTTTTGGTTAGGCTTCAATTGGTGACATCTCAAAGACATTCCGTGCTTATTTAATAATATTTCCTGATTCGGAAAGGCGTCTCATTGAACTTGCACAAGCTTTGTTCTCAAAGTAAGTTTGGTTCAGTCCTTATGCAACTGTGCCATCAAACAGTCGGCTGTCCTTAGACCATTAACTGCATCCTGCCAATTCTTTTCTGTTTTAGCTCCCAGAATATAAACCGAGATTACTTATGTGAAGAACTGAAGATACATGACATGCCTTCTTCCTTTAATAATATCAACATTCTAATCCTGGAAGATAAAGCCTCTGAGTTGTCGCGTGTCCATAAAGCTTTGTAGATATAACTTCAGATGATTATTTTTCTCACTTTGTTTTAAATTTTAAATTCTAAATTGTTGAGAAGACCAAATCATCTTGCGGGTGGATATTGAAATTGGTCTTACTGCTTTGATTTGCCTGGGAGTGATGGAGGCCTGGGGCGGGGGACTAGGGGGCACTCCCCCTATTCTACCTCTGTTCCTGCTAATATTAGGGGCTGAGGTTGATCAGGCAGCTTTGTTGGAAATAATCCTGTGTCTAGGTGTATGCTAGTGTCTAGGTTCATAGCCTTAACTTTACCTTAATTTCAGCATGGAGTAATAGGAGCAAAGGCTGAATACGTGTGCAATATTCTTCATTACTAGGAGGCTATCACAGCCTGATTTGCTCACGGTTGTCTATAAGTAGAAGAGAAAATCAGAAAAGGTTAAGTCATTTCCAGCCACCAAACTTGTGTTTGTATGTGTTCTTTTGTGTGTGAGTTCCTGGTTGTCCTTTTGAAGGCTATGTCTTTCAAGCTGCATCTGCCTTTTGAACCTGTTGCTAGATGGGAAAGGAGCCTTGAGTGTATGAACAACCTGGTGCATGTCCTATATTTTCAAATGCAGAGAGAATTGGAAGTGAAAAAACCTTGGGGAATATTTTCTTTATCTGCTTCCTACCATTCTACTTATGAGCTGTTACTTATTGTGCAATGGGGATAGTAGATAATTACTCCAATACTTGGTTCTGTGTATGAGATAAACTGACACATTTATCTTCTCCGTATGGCCTATGGTTGCTTTGTTGTTTTATCTTACATTTCTACTAGATTCATCACATATACACTTGTCTTTTTCTTTTGATGAAGCCGATATGAAACAGTCAGAGAGAATCTGAAGAAAAGAATTCCATCAACAGATCTGCTGGCAATACTACGTAAGAACTTTATCTATATTCTATGCTATAGCACCATTGCAATTTTATTTACAGAATATGCTTAGAACAATAGTGTAAACTTCTATTGGCCAGTGATCATTGGAATTTGAATTCATATGTCAAAAGACGTTCCCTCTGTAGGAAAGCCTCCTTAGTCTTAACATCTTTGGTATTCGTTCAGTGGTATTTTTACCTTTAGGACCAGTTAGCTGTTGAGTTCACTATGCTGTATTGTATTGACATTGAAACTTACTAATTGTACTGAGATTTTGCTGTTATGACTTGAATAGGATTCTTTTGAAGTGCTGCTTCTGCAATGCCAACAATGGTCTTGCTTAAGAATTTGATATTATTGTAAGATTATTGATCTGTTTAAATTTAATACTACTATTCTTTGGTGATCAAAGGATCCTTATGGGAGGATGCAACCGCCATCGATGAAGTTATTCCAGAGGCTGCGCTACCAGCTTTTTCTTTGGAGGTTACTATCAGATTTAATGTTACACTTTTCTCTCTTCACTCAACTTTTATGTTCTGCCTAGAATCAAGTAGCAATTATGTGGTTAAATGTGCATAATATACTTCTTAGTTGTCCTGTAACTCCTGTTCATTCCTCCTGGCAGTTTCTTACTTTGGAAATTTGGCTTAAACCAAAGTGCTTTTCTGTGCTGAGTATTGCTATCTGCTTCCACTAACTATAGGGGACATATTTTTAGAGTTAGGTACAATGCTCCTGGAGGCATTGGATAATATGGCAGATAATGATGTCTTGTTCTTTAAGACAGTGACTCCTGTCATAGCAGTGGACAAGTCCACCAATTGATGTCTAGAATTAGGTTTGTCACTGTGGTGCTTGACTCCTGTCATAGTGACTCCTGCCATAAGAGTGGTGCTTGGTTAGATGGGGTAGGGACCTCTGGTTAGGTTCCTGGTTGTCGGTCGTCAGATGTCTCGTAGGTGAAATGTTGTAAGTGTCCCAACCTATCTCATGTATGGTACTGGCATGAGTTACCTTTTATTTCCTCTCTATAATACAATGATGCGCAGCTCCTGTGTATTCGAGAAAAAAAATAATGAAGTGATAAATAACTGGTAGCCACCAGTTCTCAGAATTATATCACGTCAATTGTTACTGTTAGTGTTGGGACATATTTTTTTGAAGACTGTTGGGACATATTTGAAGCATTGGTTTGCTATATGGGCGTATAATTATTATTTATTAGATCTATTGTCTTGGAAATAATATTCTAAAATCAGTTGCTAGTATTTATTATTTCCTCAATGGTGATTATAGTATTATGTTTATTTTCATATGTAACATGTAGCAGTACTACTCAGTAGACTAAGTTTTTCTCTGCCTGACAACCTATACTTTGATTTAGAAATCAGCAAAAACTGTTTTGTACTATATGTTTAGCTGAGAATTGTTTGTTAGTATACTTTGGCTGTATAGTGTTACTGTATAGGTCATATGATATGGTTCTTTTGGAAATATTGAAGGTTTATTTTCTTCCCTCTTATATTTTCTTATTCAGGGATAAATGAATATACTTAAAAACACAGTTCTGTAATTGCTGCTTTTGATATCTTTGATGTCCACTTCATATTTCTTGATACTGATTTTGCGCGTGGCAAAAAAATTTTCTACTGGCAGACTACTCGAGACATTATTAGGCAACACATAGCAACTGCATTTCTCCATCTTCAAAGTGAAATATCAGGTCCCCACCTCCCACCATACTTTACTCTGCAATCTGCATTTTTTTCTCCAGAACTTCATTCCGGATTGAAGTTCAGATGTGATTTACCAGTAACTTATTTTGGTTTAGCTTGTAATGGTACAAGTATGAAAAAAATTCACATATGTTGTACATGGGTGAGCAGAGGCACTGGTTAGGACACGTTCAACATCAAATGAGAAGTTAGAAGAGTCACAGCTGCAAACTGCTATGGAGGCAAGCAAAATCAAAGTATCCCAAGGATGCATAGATCTCCTGCAGGTACATACTTAGAAGCTTCAGAACTTCTGAACACCCACCCGTTTTGTCATGTTGTCAAGCAACATAAATGTAACACACAATCAAAGTTCATGACTTTCTCATGCTCTGTTTTAATGTTATATTTCTGGCCATGCTGCTTCCAGGAATTTCATCATCTGATAGATGGCAATATAGAGTTGCTTGTAAAGCTGAGAGATTTGATTATTGACTGGGTACAAGAAGGTTTTCAAGATTTTTTCCAGAAACTTGATGGGCATTTTCATGTGCTCTCTGGGAGAAGCAAAAAGAAATCACAAGAGTCAACTATGCATTCTGTGCAAATTGATAAGGTCCCAACAGTCTTGGTACTTATGCTTGCACAACTCTGTGTTTACATTGAACAAACAACAGTTCCTAAAGTTACAGAGGTACGTTGCATCGTTTCCAATCACTTGGCCACTGTCCAATGTGAAGCTTCATAATGAAACAATCCTGGCTTCTGTTACCTTTTTTAGGAGCTAGCTGCTTCTTTTTTTGGAGGTGGTGCACGTAGCTACGAATATGGACCACCTTTTGTGCCTGGAGAAATATGTCGGCTATATCGTTCATCAGGAGAGAAATTCTTGCACCATGTAGGAAGCATTCTTTATCTTATGTTCTTTTTCATTTTATTGTTCATTGTTACTGGATTTTATGTAGTAGAAGTTTTATCCCACTGCCCCATATGGTGGCTTTTTTTCTTTGCTTCCCATTAACTGCTGCATGGAATTAAATAACTACATAAAGATAGAAAAGAAGGCTTGCAGAGTAGTATTTTCTCTTGTACTTTTGGATCTCCTTGTTACAAAAAGTTGGGTGCACTCTTGTAACAGGGAGAAAGTGCTGTGTGCACTATTTAGTCTTTTAATTTTTTTAGAACCATAATTCTATTGCATTGTGGATACATTTAACTCCGTAAACAATGTTAGTACATGCATGATATCTTGTATAGTGTCATGAAAACATAGTATCCATAGTGCCATGCCATTACTTTCTCTAGAATTTTGTTTCCAAAAGCAACCATTTTCAGTCTCTAAGCAGCCAAGGCGCAGTTTACATGTGAAGGGTCAATCTCCCGTGCCATGGGAGCATAATCAGAAACATACTCAGAAACTCTATGAAATAGCTTAATCCTTTTCTCCTTTATACATTTTTTTTAAAAAAAGTGGATCTGGCAGTGTCAATAACTGGAATATTGTGTTCCTTGACGCAGTACATAAATCTGAAGACTCAGAAGATCTCTAAACTTCTTAATAAGCGATTTACAACACCAGTTTGGATTAAGGTTAGCCTTTGTATTCAACAGAATATTTAGTGATTTTGCTTTTTTCTGGTTTTGTTACTCAGATTTACATTTCCTTTTTCTTTATATGTTCAACTAAAACAGCACAAGGAACCTAGGGAAGTGAACATGTTTGTTGATCTACTTCTCCTAGAGGTTTGTCCAGTTCCTTTTCCTATTGCATTATGTGTACTTATAATGCTAGTATGGCTACAAATTCATAATTGAGCATGCAGTACCAAGCCAATTTAGGTATTGGAGTCTGCTTTCAGAAAATAAGTTCTTACTGGAAATTCCATTTCTAAAGTTTTCTCTACGTAAACGGTCATCATTTTTCTTTTAGATCAATGGTGTGGTATCTGAAGTCAAGCAGATCTTACCTGGTATAGTTCGGCGACATCGGCATTCTGATAGCACTGGTAGCACGACTTCCTCCAGAAGCAATCCAATGCGAGAAGATATGTTGAACCGATCAAACACACATCGTGCTAGAAGTCAGTTTTTAGAAAACCACCTGGCAAAGTTATTCGAGCAGAAAATGGAAATATTCACCAAAGTTGAATACACACAGGTAATCTCCCAGAATTAATTACTTCCCTTTCCTTTTAGATGTAAAAAGTTGTTATCAGCTTTTGGTTTCATTAATCTTTTAGCTTGTTAAATATTTGGACAAGGGACATAATACTGCATCAGTAATCACAATGGTGATCTTGTAGTTATATGGGTTATAACAGAAGTTGAAAGATTTTAATACACATTCTGACTGTATGCGTTGATAGTTTTGCTGTTGTCAGAATTTTCTCAAGTGCATCGCATACTTGCTCAGGAAATTAGTTATTTCCAACAGCTGAGAGGAATATTTTTATTTACTTGTGCTCTTGTGACAAGATGAATATAACAAACTTATAGTTATGCTATAATGTTATCCAGGAGAATTGCTAAAGGATCACCTATTCAATGGGACTACTATAGACTTGTATAACCTGATCACTTTTGTGCATCATGTAGTTTCATTAGGTTGCAGGAATATAATGCACCATGCTGTGAGACTGGCAATTTTTTTGTCAACATTTTAGGTAGTATTTTAACAACTTGTTAACATTGCAGTCATATGAGGTTGTCCCAGTTGGAATGGCATGATAATTTTTGGAGTTCTTCTATGCTTCTCCCTCTTAACCATCTGAACCCCTTTCAAAATCAACGGAGGGGAACAGACATAGAATGCTCATCTAGTTTATATTCCAAGTTTTTCAAAATAAATAGGCAAAAATAAAACCTGCTGATTTACCCAAGTATCAGAATCAGTCGCCTCCCTCTCGTAACACTTGTTATGTTACTGCAAATCCCACAGATTCTCGTAAAATGTACAACAATGCCAACTATTCTCGTAAAATCTACATCAATGCCAACTGCATCATAGTTTTTAGAATGCAGTATCTGATTGAGGTCATAGAGCAGCTTATCAATTAAATTTGGTGATACTATTAGGGAGATATTCTATAGTTCAAGTATATTTTGTGATACTATTAGGTAGCTGCTTTTGACTGTAATTCCTTGTATTCTGGGTAAATTTCAGGAATCTGTTATTTCTACTGTCCTCAAGCTCTGCCTGAAAAGCTTGCAAGAATATGTCCGTCTTCAGACTTTCAACAGAAGTGGATTTCAGCAGATTCAGCTGGATATGGAATTTCTCAAGACCTCCCTTAAGGAATTTGTGGATGATGAAGCAGCTATCAGCTTTTTACTCAAAGAGGTCAGATACTGCCACTATATATTTCAACTTGCCACCGGTTAATTTTTCCTCAGACCAATCAAAACTGCACTTGTGTGTAATTGTTCCGTATTGTGCTTACCTGTAACTCAGATCTTCATATCTCTGCAGGTGAACAATGCTGCCCACGAGAGATGTCTTGACCCAATCCCTCTTGAGCCCCCCATATTAGATAAGCTCATAAATGCAAAACTAGAAAAAATTAAAGAGGAAAACCCAAATATGCGGTAGCTATGCACAGATTGGTATGGTTTACTAGAATTCAGTTCTGTCCATTTGAATGCAATTCATATGTTTGCAACTTCATAGGTCTAGGCCACATAGCATGTTGTTTTCCGCATGTAAATCTGGAGACTGGAGTCAGACTCAGAATTGAATAACACTCCCCAAATGTATGCTAGTATACTTAATTTGAGGCGGCTGAGCTCAGCTTGGCATCCACTTGCAGCCTTGCTTGTCAAGCGGCCATCAAGTTGTCTTCTGTGCATTGTTGTTTAATCCCGGGTCAGGAGAGCTCTTGTCTGAATTTAATCAGATGGGTGTTGTGAAGTTTTTGAATGAAAGATAGGTAAATACAGTTTTCTGAGGACACTGCACATATATAAACTAAGTAAGCATTCTTTAACTGTACTTCTCATGATGAACTTATAGTAAATGATATTGGTACTTCAAGAATGTCTTACTGTACTTTCACATTATTGGCAGACTGGCTACTATGATCAAGCACCTAAGGGCACTAACTCTAATAGATTCACCATTTGGAAACCGAGGACAGTTATCATGATGGTGAAGATGGTTTGTTGGGAGTGCGACTTCCCTTTATGCACCCTGATTTTTTTTTTTATTTCTCACCTTTTGTTGTATCATCCTTTCTTTCAATTATAGTTTCCTGTGGTACATGTCACTTTTTTTACCTTCGCCACAATACTGCTCACGAATAGCATTTTGTGCCATATTACCATGCCTTGAAATAAAATTTTTATCCCCCCTGATCCTGGATAACCACTTTAATTTTCACATTACATATTAACAGAATAATAGGTCAGATCATTCCGTCATTAGAATTTGGTATCTCAATTGTTTAACTAAACTAGATTGCTGAATTTTTTTTCTTCTTCTTAACATAGTGTTTATCACAGCAATGTATGTGAGACTGACTACACCACATCGAACTAATAATAAGGAAAAGAGAGGGCAAATATTGAAGACCAAGCACACAATAACCTTGGAAAAACAAATCATCACCTAAGTGATAAAAGGGCTAGCTGCATGCCTGCCCGCTTAGACAGCAAACTCTGTCTACATGCTAAACTTCTCTCCATCTTCCAAGAACAATAGCATTACTTTACAAGAACTCAATGTCCAAACAAGACAGAAGAAATGGAGTCACAGCAGTCCAGGGCGGGGATGGAAGGGGAAGTGATGCACCACGATGGGAGCTCTCTTCCTCTTCCTCTCCCCCTCCACGTCTGCAGCATCCCCGACATCTTCTCCCATCTTCCGCGCACCCAAAACCTGGGCAACCGCTTCCTGATCTTTAGCTGATTGCCGTTTCATAGTCGGTTCTCCGCCTTTTGGTTTTGGAGGTGGTGAGGCCGTCTTCTTTCCTGCTGCAGGAGCAGCACCAGAAAGGCTGCCAGCAACAGCAACTCCGAGCTGAGCCATCGGGATAACTGGGATTATATTCGCTGGAGCCTTTGGACTAGTGGTTATATAGTTGTTGCTGAGTTGGTAATGCTTGTGTTGGAGCGTTGCTGGCACTTTTTTTTTTCATGCTGAAGGATGGACATGAAGAATCCGAGACAAACTCTAGATGCATGCATGCATGTGCATGCTTCCAGGTACTAGTAGAATTCTAGTGCTGACTACTTGCTGGTGTACTGGTGTATGCCTTCAGCGCCAAGGTCTTCCATTCCTTTGGTCGCGGCGTCGTAATTATTGAGCTATTCAACCACAAAAGCGAGAAAAAACGAGTCATTCATCACTTGTTATTAAATTATATGCTCGAGACCACAAGAAAAAGGGTAGCGGTGAAAACTAAAACTCGAAAGCCACAAGAAATCAACAGCATCAGCCGCCAAGTAGTACTAGCTGTGATCTGAGTCTGACGGCCGGAGCACGTCGCAAATTAACGAACCCACCGCCCCACATCAGTTGTCATTTTCAGTTCACAGCGCCGTTTTCGTCTCTTATTATATACTCCCTCCGTCCCAAAAAAAAAATGACGTTTTTGATTTTGAGATATCACGTTTGACCCTTCGTCTTATTTAAAAATTTATATAAATTACAAAATAAATTAATCATGAGCAAAGTATCTGTAATGATAAAATAAGTCTTAACAAAATATATAATATTTATGTAAAATTTTTGAATAAGACGAATGATCAAATAAGTTGTCTAAAATTCTAAAACGACACTCTTTTGGGACGAAGGGAGTACGTATCTCCCACAGCAGCACAGCCACAGCCACAAGAAAGGCCTTGTTTAGTTCCAAAAAATTTTGCAAAATTGAAATAATACTATTTTCGTTTGTGTTTGACAAATATTATCTAAACATGTACTAACTAGATTCAAAAGATTTGTCTCGTCAATTCGGACCAAACTGTACAATTAGTTTTTTTTTGTCTATACTTAATACTTCATGCATGCGTCTAAAAATTTGATGTGACGGGGAATCTAAAAAATTTTACAAAATTTTCTGGCAACTAAGGCCTTGTTTAGTTCCAAAATATTTTGCAAAATGGACACTGTAGCTTTTTCGTTTCTATTTGACAAATATTGTTCAATCATGGACTAACTAGGCTCAAAAAATTTGTCTCGTCAATTCCGACCAAACTGTGCAATTAGTTTTTATTTTTATCTATATTTAGTGCTTCATGCATGTGTCTAAAGATTCGATGTGACGGAAAATCTGAAAAAATTTATAAAATTTTTTGGGAACTAAACAAGGCCTAAACAAGGCCAAAGTTCCCCTCTCGTGTCCGCCAGACCGCTACTCGCACGTGTTGGATTGACTGGACACCAAGAACCTTATCGACCAAGTCAAATGGAAATGGAGCCTTGGCAGCCAAGGCAGCGTCAGCAGGAGAACGCGATGAGCAAGCACGTCAAACAGGTAGATTATTCTCCCGGCCTTCTCGTGGACGAAGCTTCAAGCTGCCCTCCTCTTCGTGCTCCTCCTTGGACCCCCTAGGCCCCTAGCAACAAAAGCACCGCATCACGGAAGGAACTCATCAGCAACCACCTCCTATATATATAAATGCACGCTGCCAGAGCAGCCTACCACACTCA